>TARA_R110000851_G_scaffold27798_3_pt1 | contig 30903 bp, 42 predicted proteins | sample TARA_R110000851 | Tara Oceans TARA_R110000851 (sample SAMEA4397627) | marine metagenome | biome: Polar Biome; feature: [DCM] deep chlorophyll maximum layer (ENVO:01000326); material: water (ENVO:00002006), including particulate matter (ENVO:01000060) such as... | depth 17 m
TTGTTCAATACCAAGAATATTGAAAATCTCCGTCGGATCAACCTCTGGAGGCAAGAATTCTCTAATGGCCATCACATTCCCGCTATGAAGCGCCCTACGGAAATCAGTAGCGCTTAAACCCTCAAAGAAGGTGGGGCTAGCGTTGGCTTCTGCGTCGGCTGCAACTGCACCCTGTCGAACATACTTATCGGCATTCTTGAACCGTACCCAGTCAGGCCTACCTCTCTTATCAGGTTTTGTAGAAGCGCCAAACAAAATCTCATCCCCAACTTGAGCCAAGTCCGGCTCATCCTTTTCGTTCTCGGAAAATTCATATGCCATCTGAACCGGGGAGTTAAACTTTGATGGCCTGTCGATAATGGTGACGTTAGAGATACCCTTAGCTTCTAAATAAGCACGCCAAATCTCCTTTGACTGCCTAAACGTAACTTCGGCTTGGTCGCCGGCCGACCCTCGTGACAGTGGGCTGATAAACACATAAACGAGATCGGCCAAGTCGGCATAGTGTTCGACCATCGCCAAGTGGCCCTTATGAGGAGGTTTAAAACCACCGGGAACCACAGCCACAGTTCTAGTAACGTCAGTTGGGACCTCATCGTCCTCGTCAAGTTTCTGTAAGGGGGGAACATTTCCTCTGCCATATTTAAAGAGGCCGAGAAGTTGGTTCATGGGGGCGAAGTTTCCAGTAAACTTATAGGTGACCCCATCATAATCAAAAACAAATCCTTCGGCAGCAGTTGAGACACCCTCAACATCTTTCAGTTTGCTCATCTGCTTGGCCAGGATTTCCATCGCCTCATCAGAATCACTTCCCTCGATGGCCTGAACGGCCCTGGAGGTCTCCGCACGCAATCGCTCGACTTCTGCCTCGTTGTTCAAGATGAACGCGCTCTCAAGGCCTCTGAGCATCTCTACAGAGAAATCATGAACTATCTCCTCGATAGGACTAATCGCTTGCTTAAGTAAAACGGTCTGCTCGCCAACCAAACCCCGAATGGCTGCTATTGTACCGGCATCGTCTTTAGGAATGAGTTTTAGAATATTTCTAATATTAGCGCCTGGTTCTTTAAAGATACGCTTCATAAGTTCTATCTTAGTGTCGTCTGCTAACGCGATGCGTGAGTCAACCACCGCCTCAACACGAGAAACCATATATTCGCCAACAGTTTGGTTGTCGGAGATGCCTGCTTGGCTAATAGCCCGCTCCAAACGTGCTATAGCTAACTTCGCCGCTGTGTCATCACTTAGGGCCTCAAGTTTGCGTATGGCGTTCATCTGAACGTGAAAGCGCCCTTCCTCGCGCTCTCCCTGAACTCTTCCTAGTGCATCCGCCAACTTTCTAGCGTTTTTGGAAACGTCGCGACCTGTCGCTTTGCCTGTCTCTCTGTCATATTCATTATGACCAACCCTGTGAATAGTTAAGGTAGGCAAATCATAGTTAATAAGATTGGCGGCGCGCGGATCTTGAACCTCGGCGTTATAGTAGACGTTTACCTCGGGCCCGAAAATCTCTTCTCGTTCCTCAATAGACATTTTGCCAACCACTTCCTCGAAAGCCGCGAAAGCGTCATTAAAGGCATTCTCTAGAGCACCCCGCCCACCAAACTTAGCCGCTAATCCGGCAGCATCCAGCCCACCTGACTTAATATTACCTTTATTCCTTGCCGCTCTTGCAGAGCTGGTACGAATATCATAGGAAAGCTGGAGATTCTGGCCATCCGTCTTTTCAGTACCCTTTAGCTCGCCACTAGAAGCAGCAAGAAAGATCTGCTTCATTTTCTTGAAAGTCAGATCTGGATTGTCATAAAGGTGGTTCATGTGGCCGGCCACGCCGCCCTCTGAGAGAAACAGTCCCATTTTTTAGTCCTACTTCAGTGTCTTAGCAATGGCTCTGCGGATTGCTTCACGAATCTTCTCTTCATCAGCACCCTTAGCAGCGTCAGCCATCGGCTCCTCTTTGTCTCCGTCCTTGTCAAGGTCTAGAAAATCGGGTTTGGCGCCCTCCTCAAGCTCTTCATCTTCTCGGCGGCCACAATGAGCCTCATCAAGCTCTTCCTCTTCATGCTTCTCTTCTTGAAACTTTTTGCGGGGCTTGTCTTCGTCGTGAGGCTTGTCCTCTCGTCGACCATGCATGTGCTCCTTTTGTACTTCCACTGTAAGTGCCTCAACTGGCATGCCCTCAACGATAACATCGTCGAATTCAACGTCGTAATGAGTGACATCTCCATTTTCGAGTAATGTATGGTTAATAGGATGTCCTGTCTTACCAGTGGAGGTTTCTGTTACCAACATAGCACAAAGGTGACTTATTTCATTCACTTTAGGTGCATTATAACCGAAACTTTCCATCAATCGGCCAAAAATAGCCTCGTTTTTCCAATCTTTGTGACTCATCTTAGTATCTCCTGTACTGTAGTAAATAGACTCTTGTAGTTGTTTTTTATAGGTTTCTTCCCATTCTCTGAAGCACATATTGCCCTTTTCATAGGCCTCACGCTCCATCTCTCGCATATATCCATCATTTTGAAAGTATCCTTCCCCCATTTCAGGCTTTTTATCAAAATCACCACGACAATTCTGGGCATGATGAACCAATTCGTGTGATAAAGACCTTAAAATGTCCTTTGGGTGTCTCTGATCCGTATAGACCGACACTGAAAATGTGTTTGGATCATAAAATGCCGTCTTGCCTAACATTTCTTGACTATTTTGTTGATCGGAGACAAAGGATATATCAACTGGCTTCTTAAAGCCCATCTTTCTTTGAGCAAAGGGAAGAAAGCTCTCCAAAAATGGCTTCATCTTGGCTAGATTTAGGTTTGAATGATTTTTTATCTTAAAATTCATACTTTTCGCCCTTAAAATACAAAATAATTAGTTTTCTGCTCTGCTAACGTCCGAAGAGGACAATAATTTTAAACTTAAATACAACATATCATAATTTCGCCGGTCTTCAAAGCAAAAAACACTAGCAAAGGATACTTCACGGCCACCAAGTTGGGCTTCAAAGATTTTAGACACTAACCCAGTCCGCTTCATTCTCAGATCAGTCCAGCATACGACATCGCCCGCCCTAAAACTGTATCTTGCTCCGAAAGATTTGTTAGAGGTCTGCATTCTGCTCTTTGAGGCGAGCATCAATTGCATCACCAACAAAAGAAATAGCCATATGCAGGTCTTCCAACTCTTTTTCCTTGAATGAGATCAGAGTTTTCCGATCCAGTCCTTCGTCTTCCCGTATAACCTTCTCCATTTGCTTAACATTCCCCAAAATCGCGTTGATATGGTTAGTGAAAGCAAAGGTTTCAAAGTCGTTCGTCACTCTTGTCGGGTCATCTTGGGACGAGACCAGGTCATTTAACTCATTAAGAATCATATCCTTGAGTTCTTTCTTGCCAAATTTCATATTCGAGGCTCCAAAAATTAATTCTGCAACTATAAATAGTTTTCAAAGCCCTAAACTGCAAGGAATAATGTCGGATTGAATACTGAAAAGACCTTGGGAACCTTTTACAGAGTAGGAGCCGTCCTCTTTGACGATGACTTTTAGAAAAACATCATACTCAGGCACAACATACCCATCCTCAGTTCTTTCAAATTCACTTAAAATATAACTTAACAAGTCCCCTTCTAGGTAATGCAAGATTTCTCCGTTGGACGGAGCATCAACTGTGGCCTCGGAGTCAAAATAGTAACAGTATGTCTGTCCATCCTGATCCGTCCAGCCAGGGATGTCAGTTAACTCCCACCAAACATCCTCAAATTCTATCTTTAACTCTTCTTCGACGAGGACTTCGCCCTTAATACAAGCCGAAAGGGCCAGAAAACTTACAAAAAACCATTTTTTTAACATTTCAATTCCCCCAAATTGTGGAGGATGGTGTTGGCTAGAGCTAAATCACCCCATAATACTTTAAAATATTATGCTTTATAGTTTCTGGATACGGATAATGACTATTTGTTGTTTCCAGCATATATTTTGCCGTGACAATATACATGGTTCCCCACCTCGCATCACAGATACCTGGGCCCTTCTGTGTTCTTCCAACACCAGCATCGCCCTTTATAAATGTCTTTGTGGTGTTCGCCGTTCCGATAATATACAAAAAGTAATTAGGCTCTTGCAAAACACAACCCCCTATTATTAAGTAGGGCTCGGTCATTCAAAGGAAGTTTAAATAATAAATTACTATATACTGTAGGGGGCCAACCTAGGGGGAAATATGAATGAGTTATGTGAAATGTTGTTTCTTGGCGATGATTACGATACTGACGGCATCTTGTATCGAATACACTATAGATAGACCTGACGAGCCGATATTTGGAGTTCCAAACCCGCCACAACTAGAGGTAAGAGTAAGAAAAGATGTAATTACACAAGTTGTAAAGCCTGAAGTGGACGTTTTGTGGGTAATCGACAACTCTTGTTCTATGCTAGAAGAGCAAACTACGCTTATTAATAACTTTGGCGCCTTCATCGGTTATTTTCTTGACTCCCAGCTTGATTGGCATATCGGAGTGACTTCAACTGATATGACAAACGGTGGAGAGCCCGGAACACAAGGCATTCTTAGAAGAGTGGGTGGTATTAAATATATTGATGAAGATACACCCGATCCAATAGGTGTATTTCAAGAGATGGCCAGCTTAGGAACCACCGGTTCCGGCAATGAAGCCGGTATTGCAGCAGCTTACAATGCTATAGCGGTACACGGAGATACCGAGCAAAACGAAGGTTTCTACAGAGAGAATGCAACACTATCTATTATCACTATTTCCGACGAAGAAGATTATAGTGACAGTCCAGGCATAAATGAGTTTATATCGTGGCTTTTGAATCTTAAAAGAGAAACAGAGCATGTTACATATTCTTCGATAGTTTGCCTTGAACAAGCCCCGCTTAATGGATACACATGCGGAATAGGTTCTTTTGCTCAACCGTCATTGGGTTCAAGATATATCTCTGTAACCAATGCGGTAGGAGGCATCCTGTGGGATATTCGGGAATATGATTGGGAGCCTGTCTTAGATCAGTTAGGCCTGCAAGCCGCCGGTCTTAAGCGTGAGTACTTTCTTACCGAGGTACCGGTTATCAGCACTTTAGAGGTTTATGTTCAAGAAGATGAGGACACCGTTTACAGTTTTAAACGCGACGTTGATTATACTTATTCGCAAACTAGAAACAGTATTACATTCATGACTTATATCCCGCCACAGTATTCAAAGATCAATATTGAATATGTTCCTCTTGGTTCTCATTATGGGCAAGATATTTTTGACTCCGGAGACACTGGAAACTAGTTACAATCTAAAACCGGAGGTCATATAAATGTCACATGTCACCACAGAGAAGGCTTGGAAGATTTTCACTGTTGCGCTCGGTGCTGTTATACTTCCCTTGGCCGGCTGGGTCTGGAACACGAACGTCGCGGTGGCCCAGATTCAAAACGATTTACATGACGCCGAAGACACTATAGGTGTCCTTGAGCAGAAGGTTGAAGAAGCCGAAGAAAATGCGAAAGCCATCATAAGTATTGAAAAAGACATAGAGTATATGAAAGCGACTCTAAGTCGCATCGAAAGACTGGTGACTGAGTAATGCACTGGATCGTGTTGCCCATTATGCTACAGGCATCCGATATCGTGCCCTTAGAGGTTCCTACAAACGATCCTACCCCGACAGAGGTGGCAGCACCTATCCAAGAGATGGAAGACTGTAAGGAGGGTGTGAAGAGTCTTAGAGACGATTTTAAAGGATTGGAACTCTATCTGCAAGATAAGAAGGACCATAAGGACCACTGCCCTGGAATCAAATGGACGCAGCCCGAGTTGGATAAATACAAAGAAGAGCCCAAGTCTTATCTACCAGAGACGTGCAAGGCGTCTTAGTTTTTCTTCCCGCCGTCTGAAACAACAGCGACTTGCTCGTCACTAGCAAATGTTCTGCCGCGTAGTGACAGGGGGCCCGGAGTGCCAATTATAAACGGTGGTTGCTTGGTGTCGATTATTTCGTGCTGACTACCGAGATTGTCAATGCTATAGTTGTTTAAGGTAAAGTCATCACCGATTAAAGCGACAGGGGTGCTTTCTTTGTTTAATGATGTCCCCTCTCTGACACTAAGGTCATCGACGCAGAGCATCGCGATGGACGTCCCGGCATCTATTTTCGCCTCGCCATCCGTAATGACAAAAGTAAAGGAATCGCCGGCCGCGGCATCAAGAATAAGACACGTTGTCTTTTCCATTGGATCTAGATTGGCATGCATATGCATCGGTGCGCTATAGACTGTTGTCGCACCGTTCTTAACGGATATAGTTCGCGTCCCGGTATCGGCCGTCCCAAGTACAAGGTTCCAAAGAATAAAATACTTTCCCGCTCTACTGACTACAAAGGTACCGCCGTCAGCAGTGTAGGTGATCCCAGATGCTGTTACCTGATCTGTCTTGGCATATGAACCATATTTGTTTGAGTCAAAACAAATATCGACGCCATCTGCTAGATCATTAGAGGCTCCGTTCACTGTAAAACTCAAGAGAGCCTGGGGCCCTTCCACCCAATCGTTGCCGTGAATATGCACTCCTGTTGCCGTGACATCTAGCAGGGTATATGTACTGCCCTTTCCTGCTGTAACCGCCGCGCTTGAATTGACCCTAGCGCTTGCTGTCTGCCCCCCGGTCAAAGTCTTTAAAAAGCCATATGTTACATTAATAGGATCATAAGAAGTTATTCTCCCGGCAATATCATCTACAGAAGAGCCATTTGCATATAACTTAAGTGTTACTTGCCCATTCGACGCTCTCTCGGCAATCAAATTACTAATCATTAAAAAAGTTTTTGTATTTGTAGGAGTCAGTGTTCCGGCTGCGGCCGCAAACGCTACATTGTTGAGTGTTGAAGCTACAGTACCACCGTTGTCTGAATCGAAAAGTGCAAAATCAGCGACGGTACCTCCCGCCGCGTTCGCATCTGCTGTGTAGGTAACGCTGCCATAATCATTGATGGCCCGAAGAAGAACAATTGACGTTCCGTTCTCGGCAGTGGTAGTGTCAGTGTCGCTAGTAACAATAAAAGCTTCCAGATAGTCTCCAGCTGTAATGCTTACCAGCGTCTGAAAAGAATAGTTAAATGGGTCGGCATCATTAATGCCAAAAAGAAATTTGCTAGTGTAAACAGCAGAGCCATTAATCTTTATAGACGCAGAAATACCTGTTTGCGCACTAACTGTGGCCGGAACATCAAGAACTAAAAGGTATACACCAGTCTCGGCAAAAGTTACTTTTCCATCTGCGCTAGTAAAGGTTATATCCGAACTCGATACCGTTGTGACAGAAAAACCATTGGTGCTATAGTTGTCTTGGTCAAATATATTGTATGCACTGGCACTGGCGTCCGAGTCAGTCGAAGTATGTATAGAAATATAAGATGAAAATTTAAAATCAGCCATTTATTTTTACTGGTTTAAAAACCGTCTCCAGTTATTAAATAGTTGTTGACCTGAAACTTTTTTACTTTCGTCGACACGATTGACGTCCAGATAAGGGCTAACCTGCTTAAGAGCCCCGGCTTCTTGAACAAAAGAGTTAAACACTTTTTGCATTACGGCCTGTATTTCCCCTTCGTCATCCCAGAACTCGATCAGTTCTTTAAATACTTCGATTTGCCCATCCGGCATATCATCTCCGATATGGTAGTTAAGCCTATATACTATTATAGAGTCCTGTTCTATAACATCGAGCGCTGTCCTATCTATCGGAACATAGTAGTCTTCTTGGGCTATCTTTTGAGGCTCTATGTGCATTTGCTCTCGCAACTTAATCCAGAAATCTCTAGAACCAAGTATTTTTTTGGCCACCTCAAGCGTTGTGCCTTTATAAGATACAGCCACATCCGTATTTGCCGATATTAGTTCGAACTCATCAAGTTCATAGCCTTCAGAAACTTCAATATCCCACTCGTAGGATGTAAACTCATCGTTTTGGATATCTTGTCCAAGCTGTATCACGACACCGCCGTCCATCGCCCCTTCTCTTTTTAGAAATCTTTCTGTTAGTTGTCTTATTCCTTCTAATGTCCTGCCATCTCGGCTCAAGTCGTGTACATGATCTAAGAATTCTTCAAAGCTCTCGGCAGAGTCGTACACATAATTGTCATTGGGGTCCAGCAATTCATTTTGAATCCTAAGTTCGATGATGATTTTATCATTATCTCTGTAAGTGTGTACAGTAGTGTGCTTAGGATCAAGAAAAGAATACCCATAGTCATCAAACTCGTGGGGCAGATATCTCATCGTCTGGAAGTCCGGAAGTGTTTTCCACTCATCACTAGGCCATCTAAGGAGCAGAACCACATTTGGATTTATGTAAAACCCACCGTCATAATCATCCTCAACGTCAAAAGAAACTTTAAACTCTTTGTCTGAGTCTCCAAATGTTCCGTATTCCCTAAGAACATTATTTGCTGCCTCCTCCAACTGCTCGGCGGTACCGCCAATCAGGCTGGCATCCAGTTGATCTTCAGTCTCGGTATCTTGCTGAGCGCTGCCGAACCCGACCATTCCAAGAAAGTGAGGTATGAGAACATCAATCTGGTTATCTTCGTAGGAACCACCAAACTTAACAAATTTTCCCAAGTCAACACCTAGCTTTTCTCCGCCCATGAAGGCTCGATTCTTCTTGAGTGGCGTGTCGCTTATTGCTTCTTTTTGGTTTTCTCTAGCCCAATCAAAGATGGTTTCCCTAAACCCAGGTATTTTTTTGCCATATACTCTGTCTTCGGGGATGGCTAACTGAACACCGTCGTCGTCCGTGTCGTTGCCAGAGCGATCTTCATAATAGCGCACCTGTCGCAGTCTAAGTCGCGACACGGGTTCTATAAGGCCTTCGCTTCTTTTATCGTCCGAAAATATTTCGCCTTCCTGAAAATCTTCTATATCGTTAAACTCTAGAGGATCGTCCAAGGGATATCCAGGCATCGTTTCATAGGCTTCCTCCAGATCGTCACCATTAACAGCATAGGCCACCGCCCCGTGTCCGTGAGCCTCGGCAACAGCACACCTATAATATGACTCACCGGCCTGTGAGTGATGTGACGGAGGTGAATGACAAGAATAGATATCATCGAAATCGGACATACGAAGAACGTCAATAGGGTGCCTTGTTATAATAATGTAATATGCGCCGCTTTTCTTGATTCCTTCTGAGTTCTTTTTGATATAATCGGCGTTTTGCTGCCAATACTTTCGAAGATCTGCTATTACTTTAAGGATCTTCTCATCAGCGTAGTGATCAGTGTCATTTAACATAAATCGCTTATCGAGTTGCCCATAACGAGAAACACCCAATAGTTTTAACAACATGGGCCTGGTTTTTCCCTCCCACGTTTTTTCATGGGCATCCATCGCTTTCTCATCACCGCTTTGCCAGATCTTGTGCCACTCTGCTAAGCCTTTGAGGGCCCTTTCAACGGCAGCAAGCCATTTGCCGATTTTCATAGACTCTTTCTTTCGTTCTACTCTTTGGGGCCCAAGTTGTGGGCTCCCTAAGTTGCCAAATGCAACGGCTTCAAGATCTTGGGTCATCTCTCTGTCGGAAAGAGGTTTATTCCTGGTCATCAGACCGGCCTGGAAGTCGGCAATCCACGGATTACCATCATAAGCCACCCGCTTTTCGGCCGGAGGATTTACAATATTTACAAAGCGACCAAGTTCAGATTTTGTATCCGCAACAGGAAAGGGGATTAAGACACGATTCTTTCCACCGAATAGTTCATTGAACGCGAGATCTTCCGGGCCCATCTCATCAAGGGCCCGCTGAATATGACCAAGCTCGTCTTCGTCAATCTCACGTAGAAGCCTTGTATCGGCGGATGCACCCTTAAACGTTCCTTCGTTAAGGAACTTGCGCCAATTATTGTGCATGCTCTGCATACTTATTTCCTCTTTGTAATGCTGATTAGCTTATCAAGTCTTGACGAGACAACATCTGTAAGGATGTTTGGTATAAGGGAATGAATAAAACACCCTACAGACATAAATAGTAGCAGAAAGGCTATTTTTTGCGCGTTTATCATATGTCCAATATATGATTCGCCTTTTTCTTCAAGGTGCTTCATTCTCGACCCCCTCCCTTATTGCCGGATGTCACAATCTTCTTTTTTGTCTTTGCGCGGCGCGGGCCCGATCCCGGCGCTCTCTGTCATCATCTGATTCGCGTTCTGTTTCTTCGCCACGTACAGCATTCATCGCATCCAACACATCAGTTGTGATTGCCCTTGGCCTTTCAGCTTTTGGCATATCTGCCTTTGCCTTGATCGCCATGATGAGTCGAGTCATTACGGCACGGGTTGCCATCGACCCACTCCCTCCTCGCCGGCGCTGGTCGAGGTAGGCACGGAGATCTTCACCAGAAATGGTTTCAACGTATTCATTAATTTTTCTATTAATGTCGCGATTAACCTCGGAAGCCAATGTCTTTTTCGCTTTTCTTATTTTCGCGAGTTCTTTTGACCTCTTGCCTTTATTCTCGGCAACGATATCAAGAATTTCAAGATACTTTTTTAGTTTGTACATAAAAACAACATCATCTGTGAGAAGTTCAACAAGCAAAGTGGCTTCTGCTTTTTCTTCTTCGTTGAGGTCTTTCATAATTTTGGCGTTTCTATCAGCCAAATATCTGCTTACGGCTGGTCCGATGACTATTTTCATAGCAGCATATGACAGAACAAGAATGGCCGAGGCGGCTTCCCCTATAAGGTAGGCCGACCCAAGATCGATCTCAGCAAGAACGGAAGAAATTGATGGAATCCCCTTGTCATCATCGGGATTTAAAAGCTCATCATCAAATGGATCAGCATTTGCATCTGGCTCTTCTTCTGTTATAACAGACTCTAGCTCTTCTTTAATGATCTGTCTCAATTGTGTCTTGGTAATCTTCATTGTGTTGCTCCAGAATTAAATTCTTCGATCATTTCCGTAGAGAAGTCATAGAATCTGTTTACTATTCTTTTCATGTTCTGATCGGTGGTGATTTCAAGAAAGCCATCATAATACCTTTCATAGATGCTCATTAATATTTTTATTAAGTGTGATGTACTTTGATTAGTGGGTTCCTTTTTAAGAACAGTATTTATAAACCTTTCATAAAAAGATTGAATGATCATCAACTTCCTCGATGAGCCGGCTGTGTCGATCGGCCTCAGGAATTCTATTTTTTCGCCGGCTTGGACATTTCGGATATTTTTCTTTAAATCTTTAAATATATGAGTTATTCTTGCTTGTATTTCCGACGTCGAGTTTGCATATTTAATTATATCTCTATACTTCGCCCTTCTCGCAGGAGTATTCCAATTTCCGGTACCCGTCAGCCGAGACGCGACATCTCTAAATGCTTTGCTCGGCATGCCGGCATCAGGGCGAAGTTCTTTACCAGGAACACCACCGGCCCTATGATAGTCAATCATATGCGTCATTTCGTGCTCAAACACAGCAGGTAGCGCATTAGTGCCGGCAACAATAAATTCAAGAATATTAGCTTCAGTAAGCTTATCAAAATCTCTCTTCTTGGAATATGCGTCTAGCTCTCGCTCAAGTAACGGAGAGCCAAAGTTAATACTTACTTCACCACTTTTAAGGTCAAACCAGCCTAACGCCGAACTTAGCTCCTCCCCTACTTCATAGATAAAGTTAACCCGAGTTGCAAAAAGAGCCTTCAGTTTAGGATGTGCGTCCAGCACTGAATCGAGCCCCACTGGCTCATCCTCTCGGAACAAATTCTCTACGCCAGGTATTTGACTTGCTTTTATGGCATACTCTTCTATAACATCCGGCCTTAAGGACAGGTATTTACCAAATCTTCCAAGCATTTTTTCAAAAAATCGAGGAACCAAATCAGAGACTATTTTTTGTCTACGATCCATGGCCCTAGCGCTTCCTTGCGGATCCGAAGGATCTTTCATATCCAAATTCGCAGGGTCTAAGAAAGCTTTATTAAACAGTTCTAGTATGGCTTGATACACGCTGTCTGTTTCTCTCTCATTGAGCACAGAAGATAATTCTTCCTTGATGATTCGCTTCAATTGAGCCTTGGCAATTTTCAAGGTTTAACCTCCGATATTTGTAAACATATCCGCAAAACCTTGCTGGCCTCGCTCATCGAGAATCTCCTGCCACATCGCAAGAATGCTCTTGAGTTCCTCTGTTGAAAGCTCATTCAACTTGTTATAGAACTTCGCCATGTCCCCTTGGGAGGTGTTCCCTTCCCAGTCGACCTCATCCATTCCAGCGAAGAAGTCGACTATCGCCTGCGATGCCTGCTGATGCTCATCTCCTCTGTCAGGCATGCCGCCCGGACCCTGATCCTCATCACCCGACAGAAACGGCATTGCACCATCCCGGTACATTTCCGTGACTTTTCCGAGTTCTTCCTTGATAATCTTCTTCAATTGTGTCTTTGTAATTCTCATTTTTTCCATCTCCTGTGATTAGTCTCACACTCTTATAAATAGTTTATTGGCGCTCTAAATGAATATATTACTACTCTTCTAAATCAGAATATATTACTGCTCTTCTAAATCAGTCTCATCTTCAAGCCCTTTCATTTCTTTATCTGTCTCGTCCCGAGCAGATGCTGCTGAAATAATTCCCTGGGCGCACCTTACATAAACGGTGCCTTTGATCTCTGCGGTACTGCGCAGTTTCGACTCATCTTCCTCAAGCAGATCTTCAAAATCTCCATAAGTAGTTGGGTCGTCGATATAAGAATTATTTAGAAGTTGAAGATATCTTAGCTTGTCGAAGCACGAAAGACTAGGATCGACGTCGTAGGGAAAGAGATAGACGGCTTGCAGACCTTCCACATAGGGCCCTGCACGGTCGAGAAGCCGTTTGCGAAGACCGCTGCGACTGGCCGGAAGACTCTTATCTTTGTTTTTCTCTATAGCGCCCCGATAATCGAGAAGGATATTTGGAAAGTTTGTAAATACTGCAAATGGGAATCCGGGCTTCTTATGGGTAGGGGGGTAGACATCGAGGTACCACCCATGTGGGCCGAATTCGACTTCTCCACCTACGGGCGCTAGTTTTGCGTTTGTGCCGCTTGTCGTACTATTTATGTGCTCAACAAATAAATTATGATTTCGCAAGAATCCTGCATATATTTCTTTCATAAGTTCCAACTGTTTTATAATCGACTCCAGTGCTTCAATTTTGCCCGGCAACAATCCCTCGCCATACAGCCTTCCTGCCTTTCTTAATACCTGATCGCGCTCCAGGTCCCGGTGGGTGTCCCTGTACGTCAGGCGATACCTGCCGCGGCTGTCGCGACCCAGCCTGTTCAAAAACAAATCATCTCCGCGGCGACCTCGTCGACCGCGGTCGACATAGAGTTTCACGTTTTTCTTTAATTCTTTAACAATATTTTTAAAGTCTTGTTCGAACAAAGCGCCCCCCTCGAAGCGTGACCCTGTCAACTTGGACCAACTATTAAGGCTGTAAATGCCCATACCTTCAGTCGCGTCCGACAGTTTAAACCAGTCCATCGCTAGGTTCAAGTGAAAATCAAGCAATTCGTCAACTTGCTTTTCGTATGCGCCGGACAATCGAGGCGTCATCCCCCGAATCCATGGCAGGTTCTTATGCCTTTCCGCAAACTCTTTGGTCATGGGAATAAGATCTTCGACAACCTGGATGGCCGTATTAATATGCTTGAGTTTCATCAAGCATTCCCCAACAATGCCCTTTTTGGCCGGCGAAGTTTGTTCACTTTCAGTTAGGTACTGACGCCAGTTCTCCATTATGAGTTTCAAGGTTCAAGGTTCCGAAAAATCAATTCAGCCTCTTCTTGCTCTACATCAAAATACTCTGCTAACATGCTTATAATTTCTTGGCGTAGACCATATCTTTCCTTAACACGGCCTTCATCAAGCTCTTCCTTGATAATCTGCTTTAGTTGTGCTTTTGTGATCTTCATAATGTTATTCCTCTCTTGTCCTACTAGGCCTGCCTGCTATGATAGCCTTTATTTCTTCATCTGTTAGTTGCACAAGAAGCTCGATTTGTTCGCGGCTTAAGCTAGAGACTATCTGCTTGAGGCGCTCTCTGTCTTTCTTTTGGCCCTTTGCTTCTTCCATCTCTTCCTTGATAATCTGCTTTAGTTGTGTCTTAGTGATTTTCATTTTAGTTGATCTCCTTGAATTGAGCAAGGCTTCTGGCATTGCCGACGCCAAGTTCATCGATAAGAATTGAAGTAGGCATATGCCTCTTCCATTTTCCGGGCTGGGCGAAGCCGATGTTCGCCTCAGTTCTCGCTTCCCGGCCATGCTCTTCCATTTCTACATATACAGCAGGGTAAGTGCCTGTTTCAGTTGTAAACTTCATTCCTATTATACTTGCAACAGCCCTTTTGTAATCTGGATGATTTTTGATTTCCGACAAATGATTATGCCAGTTGTCGTAGTCGTTTCTCTGTTCGTCTTCATCATATCCGTAATTATCAAAGGCTGTGCCTGCGGATACAGTTTGGTCCATATGTTCAAACATTTTTGCAATGGTGAGGGCCGCCTCAACGAATTCTTCTTTTCTGGAGCCACCGATATGTTTTGTCGCCTCTCTTACCTTTATCATCATTCGGTCACCATTTTCTAAAGCAGCATCAAGTTCTTCCTTGATAATCTGCTTTAGTTGTGCTTTGGTGATTTTCATCTTTAGAAGTCTCCTCGGATCTCTTTTTCGAGTTCATCGGCGGTTGCTCGGAGAATTTTAACCTGTTCCTCTACGGGCACCTGATAATACTTCGAGGTCAGATTTCCGACATCCCCTCTGAAATCGACAGTCGCTTGCTGTTCCGGCGTTCTTTCGGCGGCCTCTTCTAGCTCTTCTTTGATTAGTTTCTTAAGTTGCGATTTGGTGATTTTCATTGTGTTATTCCTTTAAATGTTATTTCTTTCTAGTCAGTGTACCCGGTCGGATCGACTTTACCAACCGGAACGGCAAACACGGTAGCGGTTGACCCATACCCCTTGTTTTCTTGTTCAAGCGCAGCACTCGCCGCTGGTTCATTTAAGAATACACCTAGCAATCTTATTTCGGTGAATTCTCCCCCATAAGTAGTGCTGGGCTCTGCGAGAATATATACTTGCTGCCCCATTGAGTCTTCCAGTTCTTCCTTGATAATCTGCTTGAGTTGTGCTTTGGTGATCTTCATTGTGTTATTCCTTTCCTACGATTAAATCGCCATATTTGGCATCGAGTTGTTCATCAGCGAGGCTTTTGTTCATCCAATCCTCGACAAATTCTTCCAAATCAATTTTCTTGGATATTGCGGCATGCATAAGTTTTTCTATCGTCAGACCTTTGCGAAAGCCGAGCCTTTTGTTGGCCATAAACATAGCCGCAAGGGTAACGGCAAACACTTTGCCTGCGGTGTCATCTGACAACATCGACATTAGCTTGGAGGCCGCTGAGGCCATAAAACCTTCGCTAACGTTGGCTTCTAACTCTTCCTTGATAATCTGCTTGAGTTGTGTCTTGGTGATTTTCATTGTGTTATTCCTTTAAATTTTAGCCTTGCGCATCAATAAACTTGGGGGGCTCATCCATATCGACAACCTCGCCAGTTTTAAGATTGATGGTGGCACTGACTTGGACAAGCTCGGGTAGCTCTTCTATTTGCGAAGAATACACGCCAGACTGGGCGCCCGGAAAACCAAACTGTTCTAGAGCTTCTGGAGTTAGTTCGAAAAGTCTTTCTGGTTTTACATAAGTTGTTTTGAGTCCCCCGGATGCCGAAGTATCTATCATACTCATTGGCACATTAACTATGTATGCCAAAGTTGTGTTCGGGTCTCCTCTGAAATGGCCCTCTTCGTAAATTTTAAAGTCGTGGGTCTCCGCCATCTCGGGCTCTTGCTCGGACATCATCCCTAACTCTTCCTTGATAATCTGCTTGAGTTGCGCCTTCGTAATCTTCATAATAAGATCTCCTTCGTTTATAAATAGTTCCCCGATCCGTTAAGAATCTCAATATTTTTTTTCTATATTTTTCTCTTCCACAGCCATTAAAGGCCCTTTCTGCCCAATACCAAGAACCTTACGGCTTATCCTTCATTCTAAGCATACGATCCTCGGCATATTTTTCTTTCATTGCGTCCAAGCCAAAGTCAAGTTTGTCCAGTGCTTTGTCCAGCATCCGTGAATGCTCCGCAAGTGCATCGACAATGTTCGCCTGGCAATTCTCCATTTGCTCTCTTGCAGCCTTTGCGGCGTTTGCTTGGTCTTTTCTTTGCTGATGATTCATCCAAAGCAGGGACGCTGTCCACAGCCCCAATGGGCCATATTGGGCCAGACCCTCGATTATCGTTTCCATTCATGAGATCCTCCATATGCTGTCATTAAATAGTTATCAAACAGGAGTTTCATCTTTCTGCTCCTCGGGGACCGTAAAAGCAATTACATTGGTCCCAACCTCTTCCACCTTTGTGCCAGGAGGCATATTCTTTTCCAAAAAGATCTTATAAAGTCTCGTTCTCTGTGTTACTTCTCCGAAATAGAGATCCGCCACACCCGATTTTGATATACCGGTAAAACGAAAGTGCAAGACTCCTTTATTAAGTTCAGGATTCCCTACAAAATCTTTTATAATGTTAACAACTGTCGACATGATTCGCAACGGCCGACCCTCACCGGTCGTTTCCTTTGAATAGGCCCCACCAGCACCCGCCTGGGGAGCAGCTGCGGTGGCCTCGAAGCGAATTGACCAAGTGGAGTTCCCAGAGGCCGCAGGAAATAAGTCAAATTCAACATGATATAGGAATTCTTCAGAATTAAAACCATACCTAACGATACCGCTACTGGGTCGATGGATCACCTTAAAAGGATATGACTCTGCGCTTGCATCGCCTATCTCGTTTATATACTTTCGCCATCCTTCCATAATCTTATTCATAGCCATAACCTCTCCTTGTTTATAAGTAGTACAATAGGAGGCCTAAGAAGTTAGAATTTTTTCTTCCGCCTCGATCTCAGCAAGGTATTGTTCTTTAAGCTCAGGGAAGTTAAGCGTAGCAAATTCTTCATGAAGCTTTAAGGCAAGCTTGTCACGCCCCATCGCGGTTTTTATTTCCGATGAGGGGTTCCCTCTAACGTAATAATTTTTGCCGTCTTTCCCAACACACCCATAGTAGCCCCCCAGGTTACCGGTGCGTTTATCCTTATACCGAGACACACCCTTGTATTTAGAGCGAGTCCCATATGTAGAGTTCCCCCGAGGCCTAGGCTTTCTGGAATTCATGGAGTTTTGGCTGTTATCAGCCAGCTTAATATTTTCCCTGCGGTTATCTAGGCCGTTGCGATTCTTGTGGTCCGCATGTTCCTCCGGAGTGGGAAGCCGGCCAAGCTCTCTTTCCAGAATAACCCTGTGTAACCTTATTGTCTGGCCATGGTTATAAGGGCTGTTAGCAGCGTGCTCCTTACTGACCCAGCACTTAGCGTAACACGTATAGTCAGCGCCAAAGCGCTTTCTGTTGCTGTCACAGAGCCTCCATTTCCATTTCGCCAAGTCCGCATCCTTGTCGCTAATAATAGCAACCTCGCCCTTGGTAAGCTTAATCTCAATAGCCATATCTTTCCTCCACATATATCATAACATATCCCTTCAAAATAAGCAAGCCAAAATCTAGGATTTTTTGTTGGGGATATTTTCAAGGCCGTATATGCCGTAACCGCCAATACCCATAATCTGGAAATTTTCTGTGTGGGGAGTGAATGTATCTTGCCGCCCAACCACAGTACTGCCATATGGTACTTACATCCCGGTATATGGGGGGGGGAGGGGGTGGTGGTCCTGCTACTGTTTAGTTTCAACCTTGTCGATAACTGTTATCCACAGCAATAGCAACTTGCCTAATACTGCCGTATGCTACTGGACTATGCGCCTGGGGATTAAGTTATCCCTAGTGATATCCACAAGGCGCTATGTTATCCACAGGCCAATGCAATCCTAAGCCGCCCTAAGCCTATTGATATCCACAAGCTATTGCAATTCTATGGACAAGTTGGCGTGAATACGCAAAAATAGAGATGCCGTCCTACTGCGCAAAGTAATTAACTTTCCTCTAGGGCGGGACTAAAACATTTCTTAGCATAAGGGGCATAGGTTATAAGATGGTCAATTTAACGTTAAGATAAGTTATCCATAGTTTTATCCACATGTTGTATTAATGTACGTTGAATGCCAACAATGCCGTGGTTATGGACAACTTGGGGATAGTTGACAAAGGGCGGTGTGTGTATGTATAATGACACCCCTCCTCCTAGCCCATTCACTAACCCCTATCCTAACACATTCATTAACTGAATACGCTCATACGCTCATTAGCTTATATACTATGTTTATTCTTCTATACTCTTCTCTATTCTATCCACAAGCACCCATAGGGGATTGATAAGTTATATCCTTTCTTGTCTCGGTTATCCACAATCCATCAATAAGCAGTGGGTCGAATAGACAAAAAGAAAGGGTTCAACTGCCAAATGGAAAAAAATGGCGGCTGAACCCTTGATGGATTGCTTCTATGCTATGCTTATGTTCTTGTCTTGTCTCGGCTGCGCTGTGTGCTATGCCGTGGGGATTATTCTTTCTTCTTGCCTCGCATGACCCCTGCTCTATGTATATGCTTGACGGGTCAAGGGCACGTTGTCCCACCTCAACCCATTATATCCCACTTTGTTCCCTAACTTCCCCCTTGTGGATGGATTGGGGAAAGCTTTGTGATGCTGTCTAGACTGCACTCGATGATGCATCGCAGCATGATCATATAAACTTCATATGTGCCGTGGGGGGTCTTTTCCAGAACTATGCCTTTCTGTGCCGTGCGCCACCCGAGTGTGTAGTCGACCAAATCACCAACTTTAAACTTCACTCTCGACCTCCTGTGGATTGATTGGGTATAGGATATTCTCCCTGAAGTAGGTGGTGAGTTGCAGTTCAATCATATAGACTTTATACCACATAGTCTTGGCTCCCGAATACGCGGACCCGGCACCTGGTTCCCATCCTAACACAATGCATGGGGCGTCGAGGCGCCTGGCGCTCTCGACCATGGCCAAATCACCTGTTTTAAACCTCACTCTCGCTCACCTGTGGATGGATTGGGGATAGAGCGCTCGGATGGCACGGTATGGTGCGTTGATGCTCAATCACATAAACTTCATACCATATGATCGATGCCCAGTCTTCCGGCGGCGTACGCTCTAATACAATGCATGGGGCGTTGTTGTAGTCGTAACGGGTGACCGTTGCCAACTGTCCTCTTTTAAACTTCACTCTCGTTCCTTGTGGATAAGATTAACCTGGGTTGAGAGATGTTCTAGTCTCTCGCCGTTATGAAACCAATGCACGAATACACGGTTGGAACCTGATGTATCATATATAATGCCTCTGGGCTTTACCGGTCCATATAGCACTGGTCTCCACTCCACGAGATCACCAACTTTAAACTTCACTCTCGGCCTCTTGTGGGTTGATTGTGGACCCTCCATCTGGATGACCAACTGTCCTCTTTTAAACTTCACTCTCGCCCACCTGTGGATTCATTGTGGATAGGTCCATCTCCCTTAGCTCATGCTTCATTACAGTAGTATAAGGACACCAAACCATATAAGTTTGCTTATTGTTGCTTGGCAAAAGAAAGTCTGGCAATCCTGAAGTCTGCAAAGGGCATAAGACAAGTGCAACCTCCGTGCCATGCACAAACTGCGCCTTGACCAAATCGCCTCTTTTAAACTTCACTCTCGGCCTCTTGTGGATTGATTGTGGAAAGGTATTCCTCGGCGATATAAGTGATGCGTAGTTCCTTGATCAGATAAGCTTTATAATATGTGATACCACAAGCCGCTGCGACCTTTCCGATTTGCTTTGCATCGCGTGAAACGTCTTCCAACACAATGCATGGGACGAGATGATCTCCAGTGCGCGATCGTGAGAAGATGGCCAACTGTCCTCTTTTAAACTTCACTCTCGGCCTCTTGTGGATTGATTGTGGAAAGGTATCCCTCGGCGATATAAGTGATGCGTAGTTCCTTGATAAGATAAGCTTTATAATATGTGATACCACAAGCCGCTGCGACCTTCCCGATTTGCTTTGCATCGCGGGCGTGTTCCAACACAATGCATGGGCCGAGGATGAATGCGTGGCGGCCCGTGCCGGCGATGGCCAACTGTCCTCTTTTAAACTTCACTCTCGGCCTCTTGTTGTCAAGTATTCTAACTCGGACATATGGTAGTCGCTTCTTACGTTGCTTGTTAACCAATGAACCCTTACATATGAAAGAGCGCTTCTTTCTATTAATCCGACACCTTTCTCATTCGGATAGATGCGGCGCGGCCGGAGCATGCCATCGACCTCGACAACACGCTTAACCAGATCACCTACTTTAAACTTCACTCTCGCCTTCCTGTGGATTGGCTGTGGGCAATGGCCTTATGCATGACTTGGGATAACTCCCATACTTCTGCGGTTCAAGCCAATAAACACTCACCCATCCGTTTCGTATTGTGCAGGGCCCAACAACGATACCATGCCATCGTCCGGGATCTCGATATCGACTTGATATGGAGCCGGCACTCATACGCACCAATTGTCCTCTTTTAAACTTCACTCTCGGCCTCTTGTGGACGGATTGGGGAAAGGGCGCTCGGATGGCACGGTATGGTGCGTTGATGCTCAATCATATAGACTTTATACCATATGACGTTGTTTAACACATGCTCTAACACAATGCAAGCGGCGTTGTTGTAGCCGGGTCGGGTGACCGTTGCCAACTGCCCTGTTTTAAACTTCACTCTCGCTCACCTGTGGATTGATTGGGGATATACCTCCCTCCCTGATGAAGGTCGTATCCTGACACCCAATCATATAAACTTTATACCATATGCTTTCGCTATGGTCGGTAAAGGAATGCGCGGTGACGGGCCACCCATCCCTTGCTGTTCGGTCCCAGCCTCCTAACACAATGCATGGGACGCCATTGGGTGCTGAGCTAATGGCGATGCTCACCAGATCACCTCTTTTAAACTTCACTCTGGGCCTCTTGTGGATAAGTCTAGTCTGTTGCGGGTGCTAGTTCAAAATCAAAGTATGTGCCGATATTCGTTCTCGGTTTGCCACCGACAGCGAGCGGCTTATAGCCCTCATCCCACGCAACGGTATATACGTAAGCCGACCGTGGCGGGTACATCGGCCCAGACGTGAGTGAGTGCTCCACCCATTCGACGCCTGTAACCTCGCCTCTCGCCTCTCGCATGCGTCGTCCTGTGTATGCAGATGAAAACGTTACTCTGTCGCCTACTGCGAAAGCGGGTTCACCTTGTTGTGCCAGTGTTCCTGTATCTTCCAGTTCCGCCGTGGCTTTATCAAAATTCTCTTTAATCAATCTATAGTCCATAATCAGACCTCCTGTGAATATAAATAGTTATGGATGCTGGTTTGTTCGCTTTAAACTTCACTCTGGGTTCCCTCAAGCAATGCCATATGTTGCCAATGGGCCTGCCAGGGCTTATTTTCTACGACATCAAACACCCAATACCATCCTCTGGTATTTTTGCATGGCCTGATTACAATGCCTGGGACTTTCCTATTAAAGTATTTGTCCATCAGCACCAACTGTCCTGTTTTAAACTCCACAATCAACTCCTGGGGATACCGGCTTTAAACCGGACGCGAAAAAGGTGACGAAAGGGTCCAGAAGCGCGGTATCTTTATCTGGATTAACAACGAGCACCTTATATTGTACCGATGCGTGGCCATCGAGGGTATATATCCTTACATCCGTCACAATGGCGAGAACCCACTCGGGATCGTCGGCGTGCCGCGGCCAAGTGGCCATCGCATATACAAGATCACCTTTCTTATACTTCACTTTGTTGTTTCCTTGCTGACTGGGGATAGATTAAGTGATGTTGCAACCATAATTGTGCCCACGCTGCACACATAGACTTCATACCTCGAATACTTCTCTTCATATGCCTGGTATTCTCCTCGCTTGACAATGCATAGTTCGCAACCCGCAGAGAGCAGTTTCCATGTTACCAAATCGCCTGATTTAAACTTCACTCTGGGTTCCCTCAAGCAATGCCATATGTTGCCAATGGATCGAGGTGTGCTTATTTCCTACGATATCAAACACCCAATACCAGTCGGAACTGGTTCCATCGAATAATTTGATTACAATGCCTGGGGCTTTCCTATTAAAGTATCTGTCCATAAGCACCAACTGTCCTCTTTCAAACTTCACTCTGGGCCTCTTGTAGATTGATTGGGGAAAGGATATTCTCCCTGAAGTAGGTGGTGAGTTGCTGTTCAATTATATAGACTTTATACCATACGACCGGCACTACCAACACATGCTCTAATACAATGCAAGCGGCGTTGTTGCAGCCGGGTCGGGTGACCGTTGCCAACTGTCCTCTTTCAAACTTCACTTTGTTGTTTCCTTGCTGACTGGGGATAGATTAAGTGATGTTGCAACCATAATTGTGCCCACGCTGCACACATAGACTTCATACCTCGAATACTTCTCTTCATATGCCTGGTATTTTCCTCGCTTGACAATGCATAGTTCGCTGCGCTCGTCGGGATGCAGGGGCGCCCAAGCTACCAAATCGCCTGGTTTAAACTTCATTTCTTCGGCCTCGATATCTTTGATAGTCGCTTCCTAGCATCGGTTGGGGACATCAGGCCATCCTTGTTTAAATCAAACCAGTGAATAACTATGCGTTCATCGCTTGCAACCTTGACAATCCCAAGGCTCCCACGAGAGACCCATCGCCCTCCCCACGGCGCTGGCGGGGCTGGGAGCGCTCGATGCCTCTGTTTGCAAGTTACCAAGTCGCCTTTCGTCAGTTTCTTGTTCTTGATTCCCAAGGTTAAGCCTCGACGCGCACAAGTTCATAAGCATTAACCCAAGGCAGATCCATATAGTGCTTTGGCCATACCACCCATGAAACGTGGATTTTCATACCGTCTTGCTCCAAGACTATGCCTAGCGTATCAGCATGAATCTCCACAGCTTCATTCGTGTACTGCTCTGTTCGAGAGAGGTAACGAACCATGTCGCCCTTCTTGAACTTGTGAGTTCGTATGCTCATAATAACTCAATCGCCTTTAAACTATGCTCATATATCTCTTGCGTCATACAACTGTCCTCGTCAGCACCGGGATACTGAAACCAATAGACTTTCCAAAGTGGGCCTAGATCCAGCATAATCTGTGAACCTTCCGCAAAGTGCGTTGGGCTCGGGGTTTTCACCTTCTCCAGCAAAACACCCTTAAAACCTGTTATATTTCTAAACTCAACTAATTGTCCCTTCTTCATAAGGTTAAAACTCCATTAAATCAAAATCGTTTTCTAAGACGTCTCGCGGGCTTGTCGTCGGCTCGGTGGGCTCAAACGCCTACTCACCTTCCCAAAGCCCTGCGGCGTCTTCTAGGGCCCTTCTAGAGCCCGTCAGATGCCTTCTCGGTTGGCTGGTCTGGTGGACCGCCGACCCACAAGAGATGGGCAACATGTACCTCCACATCGCCCACCTTGGGAAAAGACACTACAAAGCCGCACTTTCGGCCTGTGTCGGAATCGTGTAGTTCGGCCTTGATAATACCGATGCCGTGGTCTTCCAGCATACTGTGCCGGACCAACCTTCCTTTTAGGGGCGTGTCGGCCTCTAAAACCCAGTGCACCTTGAATAGCTTCTTTTCATATTTCACTTTGAACCTTCGCTTTCTTTCCTCAGTCGGTCCAGCCACAAAATCGGCTCGCGGATCCGCCGCTTGGTGTTTAGGGACGAGCCTAACCAATAGACGAAAATGCTGGTAAAACCTTTCTTTTGGTCCTCCGCGATGATGCCAAGCTGTGCCTGATCGAATGGGAAGGTGGATCCGAGCCACTTAACCAAATCGCCCTTTCTAAGCATGATATAGTCGCTTGATGGCCTTCAAAAGGCGGGCATCAACCCCCTTGTGAATCGCGATAGACCGCGTTTGACGGAGATTACTCCCCACTGGGGTCTCGTCTCGGGCGATAAAGAAGAGATCAAGGGCCTTTTTGTCCGACTCTTCCTCATTGATGGCTTTGATCCAGTATTCTACGCTTTTCAAGGTATCTCCCTATCCGTTAGCGGTGATTTCAAGCACCTTTTCGGCGGTCTTGAAGTAAGGCTGGGTTGCTCCGTAGGAATCGGTCATCCACATACGGCGGCACTTGCTCGGAATGGGCTTTGGAGCGCACATATCGGTGAGAACAATGTGGCCGTCGAGCTTCTGGTCGTTGACGTACTGGGTTGGGGCGTTAAAGCAGGTTCCACCGCACATAACGCGCTCCCACGGACGGTTCTGGCCCTTCTTCCAAGTGAAGACGAGATCCTCGTCAACGCGAGTATCAAAGGGGACAACCACGAACTCGGCGTACTTGGACAGAGCCTCAAGCTCTGAAAAGAAGGCTGCTAGCATCGAATCCGAGACACTGCCCGACTGGTCGATGGAAACGGCGACACGAGCCACACGCTCGGCGCGCCTGCCGGCGTGAATGTAGGGGAAACGCCGGTTAATGCGCTTCACGGTCGAGCGACGGTTGGCCTTCTGACTGGCCTTAACGAAGGAACGAAGTACCTTTCTCCAATCGACTTTAGTCGTGATGGACTCCATGATGGTCTTCTTCGTGCCGGCAGAAACGGAGCCCCAACCTCGGCTATTGGCTTCCTCTGCGGCCTTCTTGACCATATCCTTGAGACGCTCCTGGGCGATTTGCTGGTTTGTACCTTCGTCACCCTCGCCAGCCTCGCCCCAACCGGAATGATCATCGAGAGGCTCGGCGTCTCCCATACCACCGGACGAAGATCCGCCTTCACCCTCGCCCTGACCACCCTGGCCTTGCTCGGAGTCCTTGCCCTCGGTCTCCTCGACGATCAGCTTGTAGTAAGCCTCAGCCGTAAGGCCAGGTTTAAGCTTGGCAAAGGGGCCAGTGCGGCCCGGAATGCACGCCAGGGGCGGCAACTCGTCAGGAATGTGCGTGTTGATCGCCAAGTCCATCGCGATGTTCCACGTCTTGGTCATCCCGCCCTCCGGGGATCGCGTGGTGCAATGCCCATAAATCAGGTGATAGAACTCGTGCATCAGGATGCCACGGACCCACCGATACTTATTGTCGGCGTTCTCCGCCGTGGATGCGCACTCCTCGGTGATCTTCGCGAAGAACTCGGGATTGTAGACCATTTCCCACCGTCCCTCCTTGGTTACCATGACTCCAGCGGTAGGGATCGAGGTAGAAGCACGCTTATCAATTCGTCGCGACAGGGCCGCGAAGAACGGCTCATCCGACAGAAGTCGGTGCGTGTGGATATTGAGGTCGAAAGTGGCTTTTGGAGCAACTGCGGTCATATGTGGAAACCTCCGTGGTCGAGAACTACCCCGACCGTTAATGTAATTATACACCCAAACGGATCTAAAGTAAAGATATATCTGCTCGGTTGACAAACTCTTGACATTAGTTGCGATATTACAGTTTGTATCGTTGATGCCCTTGTGGGCGGGATCGTCGGGCAAGTGCCGGGACACGTATGCGACGAGTCAGGAAGGGTCCTAGCAGAGCCTTGAAGGGTCTTAGAAGGCTCTCTAGGCTCTTGGGCAGGTGAGTAGGCGTCTCGTTGTCAGAATGGCTTCTAGGGGCCTTGAGAGACGCGAGAAGTAGAAATGTTAATATCATAGATTGTTCCTCAATAAAGTAAGAAGGCCCCGATTGTCTAGTTTTAAACCAGATAATCGGGGCCGTGGTCCACTACTTTGCTCTTACGCTACTGAAAAGCAAGTTACAAAGTGAGCAATAACAACGCCAGCAACGAGAACGTCGGCGTAATCAAAACGATGTGTCATTTGTCAGTTTCCTCCTGAATAATAGACCAATGTAACTGGCCCAGGAATGATTGTCAAGGTTAAAAGTGAAAAAGTGGGACCTGTGGGGCTCGAACCCACGACGCTCGGATTAAAAGTCCGGTGCTCTACCAACTGAGCTAAGGTCCCGTAGAAAGTGCAATATGGCCCGCCCCCGTTAAGGGGCGAGCGAGAACCGTGGTTTAACCCACGATCTTGACGATGTAGTCTAGGACGGTATCGCCAGTGTTTGCAGTCGCACCGTGAAGCGCGATAACGTTGGAGTTATCGGCAACCTGGCCGATGGAAGCGAACAACTTCATCGCGACCTCGGACGGCAGGGTCACGAACCAGTTCGCGAGGTTCTGGATTTGTGAGGAAGAAAGAGGGCTTTCGAGGAGCGCGCTGGCTTCCAACTTCTCGCAAAGGGCGAGGTGGTCGTTGATCCCGAAGTCGGCGGTCTTCTCGATCTGCCCACGGTCGAGGATGTCCTCGATAGTGACGATTCGCTCGTAATTCTCGCAGAAGTCGCGGAAAGCAATGGCTGCTTCGAATCCGACCAAGCACGCCGCGAGATTGTAGAGAGAAGCAAGGTTTTGCTTGGGCTCGGCCAAAAGGCGCGCCCCATCGACAACCTTGTTGAGACGGACCCACGACCGACGCGAAGGGTACACCTTGTTAGGCTCGTAGCCGCCGCCATCGGGGGTAAACTCCAGATGGGCGTGGTTCTGATTGATAAAGTCCCAAACCATGGGTTCAACCTTGCCATTGGCCCAGGTGAGCCAGTCGGACACGGTGGGCTCGACATCGAAGACGGTCCACCGATCAAGCTCGGCAGGGTCCATCTCGCCTACTTGGTAGGAAGAAGCTCCAGCATGCTCGCCACCGTTGACGGCTGCGAAGATGCGAGTCTGTGGGTGCAAATGCCACCCGTTCAACTTACGGGAGTCCGTAAGCTCGAAAATGCCCTGGCGAACCTCCATAGTCGCGCGGTCAACCTCATCGAGGAAGAGCACCACGGGGTTATCACACGCCTCCTTGAGCCAGTCAGGGGCGTTCCAGCGGGTGCTGTCGCCGGAAATGGAGGGGAGACCCATAAGATCGCCCTCCGTCATCTGGCTGGCTCGACGCTCGACGACGGGCAGGCCCAGACTGGCCGCAAGCTGATAAATCACCTCGGACTTACCAATTCCGTGACGACCACGGACAAGAACGGGCAGTGCCTCCTCGATGATGAAGGGAACAATAGCGGAAAAGGTAGCGAAATCGACGCTTGCCATTTATCAGACTCCAGAGCCGGGGTGAATCCCCGACTTTATGAATACATTATACAGGATGCGAAAAAGAAAGTAAAGAAAAGAGTTGTAAAGGAAATGTCAAGGCCCGAAAAGACCGGGCCAACCTGACTAACGCTTGCCCTTCTTGAGGGAACGTTCCTCAACGTGGGTCGGTGCGGTGTCGCCAGCGAAGAGCACGGTGTAGACCTTGCAGCCGCGTGCGGAACTGACAACCGGCTTTGAACCTACCTTAAGGACGAAAGCCACGTTCCTCTTAATCGAGTCGACCGGGTAGAAAAGGGCGCCCCCGACGACATTATCGCCACGAAAGACCTTTCCACCGGAGCGGAGGGCGACGACAGCGCCAGGGGCGAACTTGGGCGTTGAAAGCGCACTTTCGATAACCTTGGTTGCGAACTTGTTCTCGACCATCTTCTCATAAGCCTTCTTCGAAGGGACAAATGCGTCATCTTCGAGGGCCTTTCGCGCAAGATCCCTGAAGTAAGTGGGATTTGCGAGGTAGTAGTGCGCGGCGATGATCATCTTCTCGCGCATCTCGGAAGTGAAGTTAGAAGCCCAGTTATCACGGACAGCCTGGGCCTCGTCGCTATGGCGAGCCTCGACCTTCGCGAAAATCTCCTTTTGACGGGGAGAAAGGTCGCGACCGGCGAGAAGTTGGCCGCGAAGGCTGCCAATGAACTCGACAGCCCAGTTGTCGTTCGCAGCCTTGGCGCGAGAAATGACGTCCGAAAGCTGACTATCGAGACTCGCCTCGATGGTCGCAGGGGCAGCGTTGAGCCGCTCCTCGATTTGTAGGAGACAACGCCGACGACCAGCCGTCAACGACTTGCGGCTGTGATAGTGCGCCTGGAGCGACTCCACGAAAGAGCGCTCGAAACCCGTGATACGGGGGTCGGCGAGGATCGAGTCAAAGATGGGCTGAATACGGCGGGCCATGTGTTTATCTCCAAGCTACCCCGTAATTATACGGGAGATTGAAAAAGAAATCAAGAACTATCTTGTCAAGGAAATGTCAAGGGGCAAAAGGCCAGGAATAACCTTACCTAACAAGGTTTGACCGGAGCCTCCGTCGGGTGTGGTGTAAGACCAGACCCTAGGATTGTCGAGCAGACGGATAAAAACGGTCCCGGCTGGGTAGGTCGTGCCTAAGTGCCGGTGATACCAGGGCTTTTCGAGAGTGATTGAATTATTCAAGGTTGTTCCTTTATTCTGGGAGGTCGATGCTGAACTTACTAACGTCGAGGGCCTCGCCCCAGTCGCCATGATAGTCCTGGATATTGTAAAGATCGCTTTCCTTGTCTCGAAAAATATCCTTCAAACCCGACTTTCCGTTGAGGTAGTCCGCTGGGACTGTCGAGAGAATCCGAATTTCCGAGGTTGGAACTGCGATCTCAACCTTTTCTGTTAAGTGCTGATATGCCCTCTGGCCTGGTAGAACAAAAGCTCTCGTGCCGCCGGGAATGTTGCGGATAAACTTCATTTTCACGACGTTCAAGGCGGGATAGCTCGGATTGTGCATGTTGATCGAACCCCAATCAACGCCAAGAACCAGATACGTGCTGGTCTGTTTCCAACAGTTAGTATGGATGATCATCGCGCCAGGTCCGACACCGTGCTTGACGAGGGCGTCGAGGACGTTCTTCCGATAAGCGGCGTTCCTCTTGGCAAACTGCGCCATCGCCCCCTTCTTCAGTTGACAGCCGGCGCGGGTGTGGCCCTGCCCATTACAGTAGGAGCAACGCCGGTTCTGGACCGAGGCTTGGCGGCGGGCCAACTTTGCGTCGTGCTCGCGAACCTGATAGTGATCGGGATAGTGCGCCCGAAGGTCGGCGAGCCGCTCCTTGTATTGTGGGCAACCGGACTTGTTGTGGCCTCGATCGCCGCAATGCGAACATTGAACTGTACCGTTATAACTCATTTTTCCTCGAAAACGGGGGGATGGGTGCGATGGGGAACATCCCCAATCGTTAATATAATTATACACCCAAACGGATCAAAAGTAAAGAACTAGATTGTCAATAGAATGTCAAGGGGCAAAAGGCCCCTTCGAAGTTTTGTTATCCTGGGCAACTAACGGGCGAATCTCGTAGGGTTTCAAGTGGTAGGTCTTATCGTTGTCGAGCCAGACGACACTGACTCTATGCTGACTTACGGACTTGACGATCCCTTTAAAGCGAGGTCGCCAAGCGTTGGGGCGATGCCGATGTTCAACAAGTTGTCCTACCTTAAACCTCACGAAATCTCCTTTAAGAGGCAAAGGAGCAAGTCGCCGACGGTGTGGGTTGAACCATTGTTGAACCAGAAAACGGTGATTCGGTAGCGATCTACGGCTCTGACCACGCCGCGCCATTCCACAGAGAATGACGGCGCCGCTACGAGATCGCCAACCTTAAAAGTCACTTTAAATCTCCCTTATGCCGTTACGTGCTTCAGAAATCGGGCTCGACCGGGGTGGGCGCGCATGACGTCGAACCAAAAGACAGTTACGACCGGCCCATCGATTTCGTGGCTCGGGTCGGTCCAGCTTCGTACCTCGATCGCCTTGACGAGACCCTTGACGCCGCCGCGGCCTCGGATGCGGCGGTCGTGAGGAGCAGGCCGGAGACCGAGGCCGACGACAAGATCGCCGACCTTGAAGGTGGGATAAGTCGGCATTGCCGCCGGCTTCTTCGACGGCTTGACGGGCAGCGCGAGAAAACCCTGGTCGTTCGCCGGCTTTTGCGCGATTTTGTAGGTCTTCCGCGTTGCTTCGAGCAGACGACCGGTGATCCCGTCCGTATCACCCGTTCGATTGATCCGGGTGCTCTTGACGAGCACCCGGCTTTGACCGGCATCATCGGTGTAGACGGCGCAGACGCGGATCGCGTCCTTGTCCTTGAGGCGCATCTCACCGTTGAGAATCGAGGTCAAAACCCGAACTTGGGCGGTGCCCTTGGCTACGGGAGTGACGGCGCGGACATAGACATCCTCGCCCCTGGTGTTGCCTTCGAGTGAAAACCCGCTTGAAAGCAGCATCTTCGCGATGCGCTTGGCGAGGTTCTTACGGTGTTGCTTATTATTGGGGTTGTAGCGTGCCAAAAGGGTTCTCTCCTTGATTACTTGTACATTATACAAAATATACGAGCAGAAGTAAAGACCAAAGTTGTAAAGGAAATGTCAAGGGCGGTTCTTTAGCTTTGAGGCTGACTTTCGGGGGGTGCCGTCGAGATCTTTCCCAGATCGCAGGCCCACTCGATTTTGGTGACTTGCGAATCGAACCAATAAACCTTGACAGCCGAACCACTCTCGGGCAATTGGACGATAATGCCCTTGGCACCGTTACTTCGAAAAGACTTCTGCACATTGGGGCCGACTGTTCCCCACGCCACGCGCTCGATGAGATCCCCAAGTTTAAACTTCATTTCTCCACCTTGACCAAATCACGCAGGTCAAACATCGCTTTCTTCCCTATTTTTGGGCCGGTGAGCCATATGACCATAGCCTTCTCGATGATGCGGCCAGCACCGTAATCGAGCCTTTGAACCTTGGCAATCGAGCCTAGAGCGTCTCTATTGCCCTTGTAGCAGACCAAATCACCTTTTTCCACTTACAACCTCCAGATCCCGCCTCAAATACCGACGCTCACGGGTTAATCCCGTATAAGGCCCCAGGATCTGGACCGTGTAGATATAGGTTGTCGGTTTAGTGAGCGCG
>TARA_R110000851_G_scaffold151675_3_pt1 | contig 30773 bp, 41 predicted proteins | sample TARA_R110000851 | Tara Oceans TARA_R110000851 (sample SAMEA4397627) | marine metagenome | biome: Polar Biome; feature: [DCM] deep chlorophyll maximum layer (ENVO:01000326); material: water (ENVO:00002006), including particulate matter (ENVO:01000060) such as... | depth 17 m
CATCATCATGGGAGGGAGAAGGTATTTATAAAGAAATTCCATATCTTTCAGGAGTAGCTAGTCTTTTAACTGGTAGCAGATCTTTTGGTGAGGCACGAGATAACCCTCTACGAACAGCGTCTATGATGGCACTCATGGCTGGTACGGGTGGATACGGAGCATTAGCAAAAGGGGCCAAGGGCCTATATGGGCTAAGGACTGGCGCTAACCTAGCAAACATGGGAGGCCGTTCTCTTGCTTTGGCCCAACAACCTGGCTGGCGAGGCTTTTTGGGCAAAAGACTTCTTGGTGGAAGAGCTACGGGGTACGACCCAGCAAGAGCGACAGTAGATGCGGCTGGTAGGATTACTGGCAGTGGATTTATACCTGCAACTGAGCTTGGTAGAACGGCTCTCTTGAGAGGTGGTGGAACGACTGCTGGTCTAGCTGGACTACTGATGGCCCCAGGAGAAGATCTTCCAGATGACGCTTTGAATGCACTGTATGCAGAGTATATACGACAACAACAGGGTGGCGGTGGTGGACCTGGTGGCGGTGGCGGTGACGGTGGATTTGGCGGTGCCTACGCAAGTGATCTTGCAAAAATTCATGCTGGTAGGCAGAGCCGATTGACGGGATACGAACAGTGGTTGCGTAAGCGCACACCAGAAGAAGAAGCCTTAGATGATATGATGGAAGCGCGCAAAACCGACATCCTAGGTAGAATTGATCCAGAGCGCGATAGAGGCGATTTGCTGACAGAACTTCTTGGTGGATCTGCGAGAGCTATAGATAGGCAGAGTCGTGGTGGTAGCGCAGCAGAAACATTAGCAGATACCGCAAGCGCAATTAGAGCTATGGGTGGACAGCAAAGAGCAAGAAATGAAATGTTGGACGACACAGCATTTGCACTTGGAATTATGCCCGCAGAAGGTGCTGTCCGAAGATCTAGAATGAGTGTAGATCCTGAGCGGATTGCTGTTGAGGGTGAGTTGCAACAACAAATAGCATCCCTGGAGGGTATCGACAGGAATGCACAAGCGCAGTTGCAATCGCAATTATTAGCAATTCGTGCAGCAAATGAATTTGGCGTTGGAGATATAGGAGATATAGAAAATCTAATGGCCAGGATGCAACAAATGGGTGTACCAGAAGAACAAATTCAACAATTAATGATAAACTTTCAACGCACTATACAAAACAGAATGGCTGGAGAAGCAGCAGGCCGTCAAATGGGTGGAACTAATAATCCCCAGGGACAGTTTTCTTGGATAAAAAATTAATATTTTTCACTTTTAATTGTTGAAGATATGCCACAATGGAAAAAGCTACCAAATGGAGAATGGGGATTTGTCCCTGATACCGATCCATATATTGAACAGCTTAGACGACAGGTAGAGGCACAAAGATCATCTGGTAATATTTTTGGCTCTGCCGTAGAAGCTATTAAATCTATTCCAAGCGGTTTCATTGATGTTCCTGCATCAATGCTCGAAGCTGGTATAGGTGTTGTAACGCCCCATGTAGACTTACCTCTTGAGAAACGCTTGCGCCAATTTGCAGACAAGCGACAGCAAGAGGGCCTTTTCTTTAAGCGAGATCCTACCTATAGAGAAGCACTGCTTCCTAAGGTTGGTATGGGGCTGGGTCAAATAGGTGCCCTTTCTGGTCTTGCACGGCTTGGAGGTCCATATGGATATGCCTTAAGTGCATTGGCTGGTATTGGTTTAGGTATCAGTGAGCAGACAAGACGCATTGCCGAAAGAGAGCAGCGGACCAGTACCGACATTCCATGGTACAAGGAAAGTGCTGCACATCTATTAGGTGGAACAATAGGACTCAGTGAAGTTCTTCCAGTTGCACGCATGCTACGGGTATTTCCTAAGGCTACTGCAAATCCACTTATGAAACGGATGTTAGCCGATAAGGTTGTACCCAAAACTACTGGTGCGCAGGTTCGCTCTGCACTAGAAGGTACTGTGTTTGAGGGGCTGCAAGAAGGAATGGCCCAAGGTCTTCAATCGACAGTTGCTAGAGGTCTCTACGATCCAGACGCTTTAGATAACCTTGTAGCTTCAATGGTTGAAGAAGCTAAGGTAGGTGGTATCGTAGGTGGTATAGCTGACTTTATGGCAACTAGTATGGCTCGCCATAATAAATATGGTAGAGGTGGTCGTACAGCAGATGGAACCGAATCTGAAATAGAAGCCAGAAGGGCGGATAATGCGTGGAGCAAGTCCACTGACGGCAAGGCTTACCTCGACTTAATGGATAGAGGGCTGATACAAAAAGAATTAGGTGGAGTGTACACTGAACACCAAGTTCCTGATGATTTGGCACAAGACCTTAATAGTATTTTTAATGGTGAGTCTGCGGTTCTTCCTGATCCCATGCTGGCTGTTATGCAGGATGGTGGCATCGACTTAGATATTATGGAAGACCTAAGAGATGAGTTTCAGGTTAGGGGGCAGCACGCAGTAGACGAACTAAATAATTTAGCTGCTAATCAACCCGATGGTTCTACTAAGGGATTTCAGTTTAGAAATGCCGCTAGAGCAGCCAGTGATATTCTAACTAGTCGTGTTGAAAAAATGAACGAAGTCCTTGAGTTGGCTGGATATGGATTTGGCAAGATGGGTGGCCTTACCGAATCTGAACAATACCAAGCTGCAAAACGCGCAGAGAATCTTGATCCAACATTTGAAACAACAACACAGATAGCAAAGAAACGAAAGGCTGGAACCACCACCGAAGGCTATAAAAATATTATAGAAGACTTTATGGGCGGCTCCTATGGAAGGCGTGGCCTATTTAGAATTGCAGAGATACTGGGCGTGCATGAAGGCCCAGGGTCCCTGGAGGTTCAAGATATAGTAGAAAGTGATGGCACCCTACCAGATCCAACTAAGTCCTCTTCTGATCGTGCAAACTTTTCCTTGCAGGATGTTGGTAAAGTTTTGTTTGGGGAAGCTGGACGGAGTGCGAATGTTGCAGGAATGCCCTTTGCCGATAACTCAACGGAATTAGGCGAGATTGACGGACAGATAGCATTTCTTGAGAAGCAGGAACAAGAAATGTTCGATCAATATCCTGCGATTCGTGCGGCAGCCGAAGCAAAAGGTCAAGAGTATGACTCTGTAGAAAGCTGGGAAAAGGATCGTGATGCAAACAATAGGCAAGTTTTACTTAAGAGGGGTCAGATTCACAGCCTGATTGCAGAACAAAAAATTAAACGAAGTGAAATATATGCAACAATGGTTTATAACAGACTTGCGCATGTAGGAAAACAATTTATTGGGGCCACAACCGAAGACACACTTAAGCTAAAAGAGCGAGCAGTAAAAGCTTTACAGCTTACAGACTCTAAAGATCCAAGTGTACAAAACATAGAGTTTGATACCTGGCTGTCAAACACTATTGTTAATGCTAAACATACCCTTGATAGGGGCTTGGCAAACCAAGTGGCTCGTCAGCAGCAAGCTCAAAAAATTGAAAGACAAATAAAGGCTTTTCAGAACGACCCAGACGCAGATCCAAATAAAGTAATTAAACTAGAAAGCAAGCTTCGCAATGAGCTTCATGCGTTTAATCCTTTTCCAAAAGATGTTTCTGCTGGACAGCTTGAGAGACTAACAAGACTATTTAATACAGATACAAGAGATGCACAGGAAAGCTTTGATCAGCGCCTAGAGTTGCGTGCAGGATTTGATATTGGAAACTGGCAAACAAAAAACTCACGCGCTTTGTTAGCAGGTGGGATACCTAATATTGATCCATCCTTGAGTGTGGTGAAAAAGTTTGTAGAGAAGGTCTTGCCGCAGAGACAAAAAATTAAAAAAAGAATAGATAAATACCTGGATGTATTAGCCGAGACGGGTCAGGGCCCTCTACCCAGCCAGATAGCACAAAAGATTTTTAAAAAAGGAACTCAAGCTCAACGAATTAAAGATTTTGATAACGCAAATCGACTTGTTGCAGAAGAAGATATTTACGAATTATTAAAAAGCAAAAATATTTTTTTACGGGGTATGATTCCGCCCAAGCAAAAGGACAAAGCTGTTAAGGGCAACATCGGCAAGGTGCTTGAAGAAAAGCTTGGCACAGGTGTAAGAAGTAGGCCGTTTGAACGTCTTCTTGAAAATTTAACTGGTGCTAAAAGCTGGAAGAACGCAGCGTCGGGACAGCGCATGCTTATGTATTCCCGCCTTTTGCAGCTTCCTCCACATAGGATACATCCCAGCCTTGATCCTGATACATCACAGCTTGGGCAGGAGGTTCAATTTGAACCAATGTTTTTGCCTAACTTCGAGCAGAACAAACTTGCAGACAGACATATAGATGCCATTGTAGATGATATTGCTGGACCGACACCTGCACCTAAAGAAGAGACTACAATCGCTCAAATGAGAAAGCGTGTTAAGGATGATCTAGGTGAAGCCTTTGACGGCATAGAATTTAACGAAGCACTTGCAAGCCTTATTGAATCAGGATTTATGGTTCATGGGGGACAATCAGACATAGAATTTAAATCGGTGTCTTCAGAAGATGATATAGACGTGGCTCCAACAGTAGATGGAGAAATAAAAACTCCAAGTAATCCTGCGACCATAGAGACACCTGATTACGGTGATGTGCTAGATGTCCGCGTGGAAGGAGAAATTGCCTCCGAGATGTTGGTGGATTCTACTACTGAAATGATGCCTGATTTTAAATATCAGGCGCATCCTCTTGAGTTAATCGCAGACGGACAGAAAATAATTCTTACTATTGATCCTACACATTCTAAGCGTTTGAATTATAATGATGTTGTTACGTTCTCTGACAGGAGCACTAAAAGCGAGCGGCCTTTAGACGATCTTCGACAAGACATACTTGCTAATCCTGATAAATATACTTCAGAGTTAATTGCACAGAAGTTATTAGAAGTCGGAAATCCTGTTACGGTTAGGATTCTTAGCAGTGGTGTTGATCTTATGTGGGAGTTTAACGAGGATCAATTAACAGAGATCATTGTCAAGCAGGAGACATATAACGCAGAAATAAAGAAGTATCGAAGTCAAAAGAAAAAGAATACTGTGGGAATGAAGTTTCTTTCAAGGGTTGCCATAAGAGATATACAAGATGCTGCACCAACAAAGAGAAAGTCTCAAGATATGGAGAAAGCAGCGTTATCTACCAAGTTTATTGGTAGCTCAACAGAGTCTAAGGGTCTTGCTAACATATATGCTGAACTGATGCCAAACGTAGGCACTTACCTAACAAACAATCAGGATGCTCTTAACTATCGCCCTGAGGATATTGTTTGGGTTCAAACAGATCTAGGTAAAAAGAATAATTCCAAACCAGTTATTGATGGGGTACTGCAAGGCGATTATCGCGCTATTGATTTAGCGATAGCAGCGAAATCTTCTATTGTAATGGATAGGGCTAGTAAGGTAGCTGCCACCGATGTGGGACAAAAACAAATAATTGAGTATTTAAAAAACAAAGGTTATATAAGACTTGACTCTAGTGCCTTAACTGCCCAAAAACCAGGCATGGGACCTTATATTCCTAATTTAAATTCTGATAGTGGTGTGTGGGTACACAACAGTTCCGTTGAATGGGCGCAAGAAAATGGATCTTCTGCTGTTAGTTTTGTTGATTTAGTAAACACAGGTCATCAGAGTGTTGCGATAGAACCAGCACGAAGCGATAGGTTCATTCAAGAATGGACAGAGCGGGCGCAGGAAATAGAAGATGCTAGAAATGAATACCTAAGAACGGGAGTGCTGCCATCCTTAGGTATCCAGGATGCAGTAAAGGGTAAGTATTCTGGTTTACTTGCTGATTTATTCGCCAGCGATCCAAGGATTTTATCACCTATAGGTGCTAGTAAGACAGCGCAACAAGGTCTGTTTGCTGGCTCTGATGATGGTGTTAGCCAGATAGGTCGTATATTACGAGAAAATCTAGGAGGAAGAGATGCCGAGAACCGAGTTGCTGAAGGCGAAAGGTTTACGGCCCTAGAAAGAGTTGTTGACTTTCTTCGGTATATAACAAAGGAAACGGGTGAGGTTGGACCCACTATTGACGAATGGAATGAAATTCTTGATACCGTTGGCGTAAAACATGTCCCCTATGACCAATTTATTGCTGATATAAGTATTGAGGACATTACTGATTCCATGCTTGAAAAGTATCGTGAGTACGCAGAGGACGCACTTGGAGAACATGCGCCTGGTGTAGAATTTACTAAAGAAGACGTTCTTTATTATGAAAAATATAAGAAATTGCATCGCCTAATACTTCCAACTGTTAAGACCAACTTTGTAGTGGGGCATGATACAACAAGAACTGTTCTGGGTTATTCGGCCAACAGTGGAAGAGATCCAGTTTCTCCTCAGGCTTCCGACCAAATAACATTTATAGATCGACCTGTTCTACAGGAATACTGGCAAGGAAAAGGGAAGAGGGCCCTTAGCAAAGATACTATGATGAGGGATGATGATGACCCAAGTATTTATAGAATTGTCAGAAGACTGGTTCCTCTTGCTGCACCAGGATTAACTCCACAAGATGGATTTGCAAGAGAGATAGATGCTTTAGTACAGCTAATAGGACATGAAAAAGGCCACACAATGCTTCCTTTACAGTTGGCTGGTACTGGCTATACCGCACAATATGCGCAGGGTGGTGTGGGTCGTTCAATCGTTGAAGATCTAGTGAACAATATTGGCTTGAATGAAATGGCTAGAGTTGCATGGATAGCTGTAAGGGACAGGGTTGCTGCAAAAGAAATAGCAGAACGCAGGGCTGCGCCTAAGGAGTTTGAAGTAGACAAAGTTAGGGTTGAACAAGACAGGCATGACCCTGTAGAGACAAAAGTAGAACAACTGCGAGATCAGCTTATATCTAAAGAAGATATGTTCACCAAGCGGCAAGAAAGTGCAGGGCCAGGTGATCATAGAACAAGAGAAATAGATAGAAAAATATTTGAGTATGAGGTTAAACCGAAGAGAGTAAAAGAAATTCTTAAAGATGACAATCTAAAAGAACCTATTGAGGCTGCTCGTCGTCGATGGAACGAAAACAATCCAGACGAAAAGCTGACAACAAAAGAATATGTAGAAAGGTTTGCTTCTTATATTACATCTGAGCTTGGTCTACAGGAGCTAGAAGATGCAGGAGTTTTAGAGTCCATAGGGGGCAGCTTAAAGCGTGCAGAGCAAGCACCCGCAGAAGATACATTTTTGCAGGTCAATACTACTGAAGGTTCTAAAATATTAAATGCTGTAATAGCGTCTGGTGCCGTACCTTCGTCAATGAAAAGACGTACTTCGGCAGTTAGACGCACTTATTTAGAACAAGTTAAAAAGCGTATGGAGATCTTTAAGGTTCAGGTAGATAAGACCCTAACCAAGATGCGGATACCTGATAATATTAAGGTTCAGTTTGTTGCTAATGCTGACAGTTTATTTCAAGGGTTGGCTGAGGTAGCAATCAGAGGTGATATGCTACCCGAAACTCAAGCGGCTGTTTACGACTCTGCATCAAATAGAATTATAATAAACTTAGCAGCCATTGATCCTGACAACATGCTGGATGCAGTAGATGTTATTCAGCAGGCCACCTTCCACGAAGGTATTCACGCACTCATTATGCGGGATCATCTATACGAAGGCGAGCTACAGGTACTTGGCAACTTTGTAAGAAATAATGTGGTCTCTGAAGAGGTAGATCCTAGGGCACATGAAATGAATGTGACTTGGTTTGAAAAGGCTGTATATGACTTAAGAGATTCAAACCTCAGTGAAGGAGATATTGAACACGAGGCTGTTGTTTCCTTAATGGAAGCACTGGCCCAAGACAAGGTGCCTGAGGCGCGTAAGGGCAATCTTCGCAAGACAAAGGGTCGCGTTACCGCGATGATTGAATCTGTTATGGGTGCCGCCCAAGACTCTGAAATCTTGGGAGTCATGCAGATACTTGGACAGATAGAGTCTGGTCGTATAGGAGAAAGAGGGTCAGGGTACTTAGGTGATACTGAGTTTGATTCTGAAAAAGATGAGGTAAGATCTCTTCGCTTAACAAGGTATGCAGATCCTCAGGAACTTGATGAACTAACAAAGGCTGTAGCCCTACGAAACGCAGCACCCAGTGGGTCTATGCGAGAAGCAGAGCAGGCAAAGATAGATAAAATAACCAGTGCCATGGTAAACAGGCGGGCAAGGATTCAAGAGTCTGCTCAACCTGTAGATGATTTAACTGGCATAGATAATGAAAAGATGGCGGTGCAAGAAGTAAGAGATACAAACTCTTATGCGATACCGCTACTAAATGGATCTATGTGGACAAGCTCTGACAACATGGAAGCTCGCAAGGTTGCTCTTGATGAGTACCTAAAAATTAGAAGGGACGAAACAGGGTATACAATGCCCCGTGACTGGATGGATATGTTCGACAAGCAAACTAAAAATACTACGTTTGCTGACGAGCTTCTTCAGAGTGCCGTAACTGATGGGCTGGTAGCCAAGACACGAAAGGGCGGCAGCTTTAGAAAAAGTCTTGAGGATGGCGCACTCGGCCCAGACCAGGTGTCTGGAGAGAATCCAAAAGAAACGCTTGAAAATATGGAGAAGCAGGTCGGAGATGATAAAACTTCTGGCGAGCAATTTAGATATAACTTCCTTGATCGTCGTCAGTGGTTGGTTAAGCAGACCGACAAGATGTTACAGCTACAGAATAGGGCGCAGTTAGACGCAGAAACCTCAGCTTTAGTTGCAATGAGAAATGCGGACAATGCTGTAAACTATTTACCTGCGATAATGAAGCGAGGACCTCTTGCGTACTTAGGGTTGGGCACAGGTCGGGGTGAGTTTGATGTTGCTCCCGCCTTTGATGACCAGTTACAGGAAAAATATGGGGGCGATGGCAAGGTTCTTGGACTGCTTGATGTCTTTGCTTTTATTACAAATCCCAAAGATGAAGCACTTGCGAACTTGTATGGAATAGCAAAGAGGGTTCGCTGGACCAAACAACGCAGGGATGAGGTGAGAAGACGGCTGTATCCTGATGCAGAAGCAGTAAATCTTCTTCCTGAGTTTCAACCTCCTGAGTTGTTGGCAGAGTTAAATATGTTTGATAGGGCCTATGAACAGATTAATCCAAAGGACAAGGATGGTATTAGGAGTTGGGGTGACGCGCGTATTAAAGATATTATCACTGAGGTAGAATCTAACAATCCACACATCATAGAGTTTTGGGACTACTATCAAGCCTTTAACAGAAAGATGATAGAAACATCTTTTAGGACTGGGCTTATTAGTCGGTCTCAGCGTGACGAGTGGATGAGCATGCCTTATACACCGTTCTACCGTGAGACGAGTACCATTAGCCAGTCTTCAGTAGGGTCGTCTGGGGAGATGGCGAAGCGGAGTAGAGTCATGGTTGAAAAAGCCCTGACTGGAAGCCTTGAACCTATCAAGGGTGACCTGATGGATAACATTATGGTTAACACTCAGGCTTTGGTTAGGGATGTGATGATGAATGTTGCGTCTGCTCGTACAGCTAGGGATGCGGTAGCCTTAGGAGATGCAAGGGAAGTATCCCTAAGCAGCATGGCAGCGAATGCAGACAATAGAGTTATCCGTGTTATGGAAAACGGAGAAGCTAAGTACTACGAGCTTGATGATCCGCAGTTGGCGATGTCTACTATGATGCTAGGATTTAATCCTAAAAAGCAGTTATCAGATTTGTTTGGTGGTGGTAAGCCAGGTAAGGCTTTGTCTTCATTGCTTACTGGCTCATCACAATTCTTAAGAGAAAGTGTTACAAGAACTCCTGCATTCCAATTCAAAAATATTTTTAGGGATGCTTGGAACGCCAGCACCCTTGTTGGCGGTGGCCCAGGATTGTTATTGGATGCCATGAAGAATGCTATTGATCCAGATGTTTTAAGAAGGGCAGAAGAAGCTGGGCTTTCTATTGGAATTGATTTCATTGCAGAGCCAGGAAAGTATGGCGATAAAATGAAGAAACAATTAAGAGAAGCTAACCCAGACTGGAAGAATCCTTTGACTCCTGTATCAGTGGCATGGACCTTCTTGGGCAGAATTGCTAAACAGTCTGAGGTTGCCACACGAGTTGCTGTGCATGACCGAGTGTTGGCACTGACTGGTGATAGAGCATTGGCTCAATATATGGCTGTAGAGATTATGAACTATGGCCGTCGTGGAGCTAATCCAGGGCTGAGTACATTCCTATCTACTGTACCATTTATGAACGGTAGGCTACAAGGTCTTGATGTTCTTTATAGGGGTATTAGGGACAAGAAAGGATCATCTGATATTCCTGGGATATATGGTTACGGTTTATCACGAGACGAATACCAGGACCTTCCTTTGTGGAGAAAAAATAGACAGCAGTTAGTCGGCAGGGGAATGCTGTTAACGGCTGCATCAATGTTGTACTACTTAATGATGCATGACGATGAAGAGTATCAGTCACAGCGAGATGAAGTAAAAGCAGATAACTGGTTAATACCATTGTCAGAACATGCTTGGCTTAAGGTGCCCATACCATTCGAGGTAGGTGTACTGTTTAAGGTCATCCCAGAGCAACTGATGATGGCGTTGCTTGAAGCTGATCACGACATGGGTGACGTAGGTGAGGAAGCCTTTAGGCAGATCCGTACCTCACTTAGTTTTGGTGCACCACAGGCTATTGCTCCACTCTTTAATGCAGCGCGTAACTACGACACGTTTAGAAAGGATGCGATTGTAGACCAGTATACAGCACTTCGCGAACCGAATCAGCAAAGGGAGATTTATACAAGCAATGTTGCTCGCTCTATAGCGGATACATTTAATATGATACCCGTGATCAATAAGATGGACTTCTTAACATCACCCATGAAGGTTGAGTATATGTTGCGTCAGTACCTTGGAACTATGGGTGGCTATGCAATAAGTGCGGCTGACAGGGTGGCTAGGCTAGGTGTATTTCCTAGTGTTCCATTTGATCCACTAATGAATTGGTCTGAGGCAGAAAACATTGTAGGAACTAATGTTGACTATGACTGGGAGTCAATGATTGGAGGCCCAGGAATAGCAAATGTTCCAATACTTGGGGACCTTTTGATGGACCCAAGGGGTGGGTCAGGAAGACAACAGGACTTTTATGAAATACTTAATGAGCTTGGTGAAGTTACTGCAACATTAAACAACATTAATGAAACAGATCGCATGAAGGGCTTTGCTTATGAAGAAAAACATAGAGAGCTATTGCTTGAAAAGAATAGATTAAACCATGTTCGCAGGCGTATGCAGGATTGGCGAAATGATAGAGAAAGATTACAACGTATACCTAGATCTAGAATGTCTGATGACGAAAAAAGAAGGCAGTACGCTATATTATTAGATATACGAGCGGATATACTCCACGATATTGAAGACATTATGGCTCGTACCAGAGGAGTTAGAACATGATAAAAGAAATACTAAAAGACGAAAAGGGTAACATGAGCGCGGCCCGAACCTTTCTTTTAAGTTCGTTGTTGTTTACGGGCGTGCTGATCGTGCTTGACTCCACGGTGTGGGAGGTTCCTGAGGTAGCCTATACTCTGCTTGGTAGCTTGAGCGTAGGGCTTCTGGCCTGGGCTGGTGGTCCTCGCGTAGCCCAATATGTAGCACCGCAGATTGGGGCCGTGGCTTCTGGTATAGCGAAGTCTATTAAGGAACCCAGACGGCCAAATCTCTTAGACAATAACCCTGAGTATAGAGAACATGACGAGAAGTGAGTGGGCTACGCTGTGCGACGCAGAACTTAAAGCCAACGGCATAAATAATTTTACTGCGTTAGAAATTTGTGATGTTGGTCGTGAGTCTAATGGTGTAACCTTATCTTCTCCTAGCATGGATCTGCTAGGCAACGCAATAAAATTAATTGAGGTTTTACAATATGTGAGAAGAGCGGGAGGAGTGTCTCCAGTTCTTATTAATAGTTGGTATAGAAGTCCAGAATACAACAAGGCGATAGGTGGAGTACCTAGCAGTATGCACCTAACATTAGGTGCTTGCGATATTGTAAAGGTAAGTTGGACACCACAACAGGTTGCTGACCTACTAGAAAACAGCCCGTACCAAGAAGACCTAGGAGTGGGAAGATATAAAACATTCACACATGTCGATGTTCGTGGCATGATAGGCAGGCAAGCCCCTGCAAGGTGGGGTACTAATGGCTAATGGAATATCAAAAGCATCATCGCTCCCTGCTATAAGCGTAGGCTTTGCAATCTCAATACTGGTTGCAACATGGGTAGCAGGTGCAAGATTTGAAGGAATGGAAAGAGCAGACCAACAAGCTATGGTTGAGATAGCTGATGTAGCGGATAGACAAAAAAAATATATTGGAACAACAGGATTGTTAACCGAACAGATCGAAGAGTTAGTTGACAGGGTAACAAGGCTTGAACAAGAACTGGCACTATTAAAGGTTAGGCTTGAGCTTGGAGGCGATACACACTAATGGAGTGTCCACGTTGTGGCGAGGGCCAAACGGATCATGTCAACTTTTGCGAGTGGTGTGGATGGGATTTTACTGGTGGGTGGAGACTCTGTGATACTTGCAATCAAACTATAAAGGATGAGTCAGAGGGGTGTGAATGTATGAGTACTGTCACTGGTCTCTTTGATGATCCAGAGGACTTATAAATGAAGCACATAGTTGTATGTTTTGGAGATTTACACTGTGGCTCTACGGTAGGGCTGTGCCCACCCGAAGGTATAGAGTTAGATGACGGTGGACTGTACACGCCCAACACAGGACAAGAATGGTTGTGGAATAATTGGGAAGAAGCATGGGCCAAGATAAGGTCAACGATGCTTCACAACAGGGGAGCCAAGTTACATCTAGTATGTAACGGTGATGCCACGGATGGTGATCATCACCGAACCACACAGATTGCTACAGGGCATGAAGGCGTTCATGTAAACTGTGCCATCGAATCTCTTAGGGTTCCATTAGCACTGAAACCTGACAGTATCCATATCATCAGGGGCACATCCGCACATGTAGGTAGAGCAGGCGGACTAGAAGAAGGAATGGCTAAAGCATTAAAGTCTCAGGGATGGAAGGTTGTAGAAGATCCTGATACTGGAAATGCATCGTCCTACCAAAGAATGATTAAGATTGGAAATTTGCGGTTCGACATAAAACACCATGGCCGAATGGGCAGGCGCGCCCACACCAAGGGTCCATATATGAGGTGGTACGCACAGGACATCTTCTTTAATTACTTGATGGACGGAGACGAAGCTCCCGACATAGCAATAAGATCTCACTTCCACCAGTTCGCAGATAGCGGAAAGATTCACAAGGTTAAAACTAGAGCCGTAGCCCTACCTGCGTGGCAGTTAGCAACGGAGTATGTGCACCGTGTGGCAGAAAGTCTGGCCGACATTGGGCTTGTTTGGTTTGAGATTGATGATGATGACAGCTATACTATGAAGAACGTATTATTTAAACCAGAACGACCAACGACTGTGGAGGTAGGATGAGTAGCATTACGGAAGCTGAATTACTGCAACAAGTACAGCAAGCCCTAGGAGGCACGGCAGATCCTGAGGGAGCGATGTCAGTTAAAGAACTTTCTAAAGCACTGGACATAACAGCGGAGCAAGTGAGGGATCGTCTAAAGGAATTGATCTCACAAGGATCAGTTGAAATTTGTCGGGTCCCAAGAACCACGATGACTGGAGTTGTGTCGAGAAGATATTGCTACAGGCTTGTACGAGGGACAGAAGATTTGCAATCAGAAATAGAACAAAGCTAAAAATGAGAAATTATTTTTTACCGCTGCTGGTTCTTGCTGGGCTTATATCACTTTCTGGAATTATTTTTAATAGCAACTCGAAGGCTCGTATTCGTGCCTCTGTAGCTGAAAGCAAAGTTGAAGAATTAGAAGCTGAGAGACTGGAGCTTGAGTCTGAAATCTTAGAATCAAAAAAGAACTATACCGTATTGAGGGACAGTTTAGACTTAGCACATGATTCTTTAGCAGAAATCAGGGAGTCAGCAAAAAACGAGGCTCTCAGATCCTCTCTAAGCTTTAACGAGAACCTTGCGACACTCCGTGATAGCCTAGACAACCAAGAGGGCTTAGGAGCGTTGCTAGATACCTTAGAATCGAACCATCAAAAAGAGGTGTCCTCATATCAGGTACAAGTGGCCACACTAGAGGAAGACAAGCTTCTTCTGTGGAAAAGAGTGGAAGTTTTAGATTCTATGTGGATAAGAGAACAGGAATTAAACGAAGCACTAAGGCTTGAGGTCTCCGCACTGAACGAACAATCGGATGCTTGGAAGAGTGTCGCGAACAGGGGAGTACTTGTTAGGATTGGAGGAGCCGTTCCCTATGTGTTAGCAGGAGTTGCTATTGGATCACTTATCAGGGATGGTGGTTAGTTTCTTAATTTGTAATCCATACACCACGCAATAGAATCCAAGTTAGGATTTGCTGACGGTAGGTACTCAGGCTCGTGCATCGGGATCACCATCTCTGCCAACTCCTCACGCACTGCGTTCATCGTCATCTGGTGGGACACAAACATCGCAAGCCATACTGATGCGAAGATACAAAACCAAGTCATTACTTTTTCTAGATTGATCATTATATACCCCCTATGTCTCTCATTTTTTTTAACTGCTCATTTCTTCTTTCTGTAGCCCATTTAATCTTGGCGGTTCGCCAACCGTACTGCACTCCTGACCAAACTCCCACTCCAACGCAGGCCCCAAGAAGCAAAACAGTACTGAGATTCAAATATTTTTTTTTCCACTCACCACATCGCTCGTTCATTTTGTATTTCTCCAAAAAGTGAGAGGCCGCCCCAGTAAAAGGAAGTAAAACTGGTCATGTCCATGGTCATTTAAGTTAGGCTATGAAGGGATACCCATATCCCACACAGCCGTAACACCTCTGCGTAAATCAACTCGTGGGCCTAAACCACTTGCCCCACGCAACCCTTCCAAATCTTGATGCCAAACCCTTATCGCTGACATCCTCGTGCTTTTCCCTCTTAACAGTTGAAGCCACACAGTGTACAATATACTTAGTTACGCTCCAACGCCTCCTGTCAGCCATAGCACGGGCCTCTTTATACAAGTCCATGGGCATCCTCAACAGAAAATGCTTTCCCTTACTACCCTTGACGGCACCCATGGCTTGAATGGAGCGAGTAACTTTAGAATGGAAGTTCATCGTCCGCTTCCTCCACAGGCTCCTCTACTGGTGCTTCATCCCTAACCCTGTCTAGCTCAAGTCTGAAGTTCTTGTAGGGCATCCCTGCCTTAGATGTACGTTCCCACATGGCTACACGAAGAACAGGCATCTGCCCACTCTTAGCTCTTTCTACCATGGCCTTCATAAATTCCCTGCTGAACTCAATCTTACCGACCTCAGAAGGGTGCCGATCTGTCTTGGCATACTTGTTCTTGAATACTGCAAAATCAATCTTTGGTTCGTTGGCGTAGTCAGCCATTTGACTTCTCCTCTGCTTGCGCATCGTCTAATTTAAGTGCTACTTCCCCTGCTTTTGTCAAACTCTTAATCAAGCCCACTGCCTTCTCCTGATCACCACTCGCTATCACAGACTTAATATCCTTGGCAGTATCGCCCTCAGGAGTCCACCCTCTTTTGTGCAAATCAATGGCAAGAGCTTTAAGCTCTGCAACATAATCTACCTCAGGCTCCTCAACCTTTACAGTCTTGGGTTTCGGTGCAGACTTCTTCTTAGGTGCAGGCTTCTTAGGTGCAGGCGAGTCGCTCCCCTGAGGCAGATCTTCCCCTGCATAGATATAGTGCCCCAAGCCAAACATTGCAAAGCATTTGGTGAGACAGCGCATCTTAGCGTCTGAGATGGCTCGTGCGTCGGGATTAGCTATCGCCTTATGTCTGTAGTCCATAACAGGTAGCCACATCTCACGAGTTACATCACCAATGGTGACAGCACAATTCACCATACAACTGCCACCTGGATAGACGTTAACATCTCTCATTATCCCATTCTCATCTAACTGCCCCTGCCACTTGATAGTCAAGTCAGGGTAGTGGTCTTGCATTACACCCCAAGCCCACGCCCATGAGAGATAAGACAATCCCCCACGATCCTCCGTATGCTTGCTTACATCCACCTTTGATAGCGTGTCCCAAATTTGTTTGGCTGTTGGTTTAGCCATTTGACTTCTCCTCTGCTTGCCATTGTGAACAAAACTCCGAAACGTCACACCAAGATTCGCACCTGATGTAGCGAGCATCGCCATCAACTACAGAAAAGTTACCCGACTTCTGTGCGTTGATAAATGCAGTCGCTTCTGCAAGGGTGTCGAACTTCTTGGGCCTTCCCTTGCCTCCTACTACGCTGTACGCACCACGCGCCCACCTCTCCTCATTAGTGCAGAGCATTGTAGCCTCTGCTGTGTGAGCCTCAACCCTCCTCCTAACAAATCTATCTCTTCTTTCTGAGGGCCAAAGAGGAACAGGGATGGAAACAATCATGCTCTCTGGGTAATTATTTTTACCTGCACGACTCTTCATCCAGTCCCGACAGATGGCAACGATAGTTAGACTCTTTGGGTCTTTTCCGTTCTGTTCCAAGAGCCATGCGTACATATTTAGTTGAGCTTCCCAGTCTGGCTTGAGTGCCTTCTGCACCGTGAATACCGATGTGACTTTGTAGTCGGTAATGTCTCCGTCTACATCTAAGTCAATAGCACCTGATATGGTGGTGCCATCACACTCCGCAAATAACCTCTGCTCGACCAATCCTTCTCCATACTTCTCTAGGGTATTATGAACGCTCGTTCCCAATAGCATCCATATCCTATCCCTCACATCAGATGACAGCTTGTCCTCGTGTTCAGCCTTTAGCCTGACTATCTGCGGTGGCTGAAGCAATCCTGTCACACTGAAGTCTGCCTCTCCCTTAGTGTACGAGTCATCCTGTAACGCCCTAACAAAAGCATCAGGTGCCCCGTGTTGGTTGGTTAGGTTCATTCAGTCCTCCATATACCAAATGTAACATTGTCTACTCTACGACAAGCGAATGTCTTGTCCCATCTCTTTCCGTATCGGTGACATGCTGACCGTAACACCGATTCATTGTTGCCGTCATCTGGCCATATGAAAGATTGTCCAACCTCTAACTCTTCTAACCTAGGTGCTATCTCAACAGACCTAGCGCTTTGTGCCGATGGCAACGGAACATCGTTTCTTATCTCTCCATATTTCATGCAGTCCTCCAAATTCCTATGCCATAATCTGTCTTACGCACACTGAATTTTTTATCCAGTTTCTTGGACATTCTCCAAGCGTAGCTCCGTATGGCGTTGATCTTCAGTTCCACCGTTGCTTGTGGCATCGGCAACTCAATGAGTCCATTAACCCCAATAGTCTCTAAGGGTAGGTCTCCCCACTGCTTCTTGCGTCCTGAGTTAGAAGGCGGTGGTCCCACATTTTCATACACCCTAAACCTTTTTTCTTGCGATTCCATAAAACCTCTCTTGGTTGCGAAACAAGCGTCATATCGTTATCCTGATAAGCTGTTCAGCGAGAGGAATGATAACTCCACGAGATATGAAACGCAATAGCATTGACAACGATCCGTGTTACATTACGATACAGGGGGAACCTGCATCAAAGGCTAACTCTCGCAGGCTTGTAACGGTTCGTGGCAGGGCAATGTTTATCAAGAGTAAGAAGGCTCTTGCCTACAAAAAAGCTTTTGAGTTACAGTGCCCTGTAAGACAGGATCTTTACAAGAAGGGTCAGGATCTGGTAGTCGCAATGAAGATTTTTTATAAGACTAGGAGGCCAGATCTAGATGAGTCACTTATCCTAGATTTACTAGAGGGATTTGTGTATGAGAATGACCGACAGGTTAAGCTCAAGTATATTGAATGGGGTCTGGACAAAGAAAACCCACGAACCCATATAGTAATATCTACTATAGATAATAAAGATACTGTTATAAAAACTTTATTAGGTAACTTGGAGTTAGAAAAAGAGGAGAGTAGTTAATGAAAGATATAACTCCAGAGATACTAAACTTAGGATCTAACCTAGGTATAGGTCAGTACAAGAAAGCATGTCCTGAGTGTCAGGGCACCAGAACAAAGCACAGGAGAGACACGCCTCTTTCTATCAAGGTAGATGGGACTGGGGTGCAGTTCTTGTGTCACCACTGTGGCACAGAGGGGGGATGGATGCACGAGAAAGACCGATCAATATTTGCTATAGATTTTTCAACGGAGCGAAACATGTCAACACCAACACCAACACCAATAATAATAAAAAAGGATGAGATGAATGAGTCGGCACGAACCTATCTCAAGAATAGGAAGATTGCTGACGAGGTTATAGAGAAGTACACAGTGTGTTCTCAGTATCGTTTCAATGGAAAGGTGGTGCCTGCGGTAGGATTTTTGTATACAAGGGGAGATACGATTGAGTCCGCGAAATGGAGAAGTGCTGATGACCAAAAATATTTTTCACAAGAGAATGTGTGTACCGATTTCTTCAACTTAGATAGTTACGTTGACGGCAACGATATTCTGGTCTGTGAAGGGGAGATGGATGCACTGGCGTGGATGAGTTGTGAGCTACCCGAAAACATAACAGTACTCTCTATACCGAATGGCGCCCCTGCGTCCGTCAAGAACGGCAAGATTGACCCTAAGGATGACAAGAAGTTTGGGTACATCTGGAGAGCAGAAAGACAACTGGCAACGGCAGGCAGAATTTTGTTAAATACAGATGATGATGAGGCAGGCCGTGCGTTACAGAAAGAAATTATACGGAGGATTGGAAGCTCTAAGGCATGGGTGATTTCCCTTGGAGACTACAAGGACGCTTCTGATGCATTAGAAAAAGAAGGGGGACGTTATCTTGAGAATAAATTAGACCAAGCAACCGTCCTCCCAATCATTGGTGTTCACACAGTAAACGATATTTTTGATTCAGTCACAAACCTGTACGAGCAAGGGCAAATCAAGGGTTCCTCTACTGGGCTACAGTCACTGGATGAGTATATGCAAGTTCCTCTTGGGATGATGACCATCGTTACTGGATTCCCTGCATCTGGAAAGTCTGACCTAGTTGATCAGATCTGTGTAAACTTAGCTAAAAGTAATAACTGGAAAACTGTTTTTTGTAGCTTTGAAAAGCCTGCGAACTATCACTATGCTCAGTTAAGTCAGAAGGTCATCGACAAACCTTTCTTCCAAGACACAGGCACTAGTAGGATGTCACAGGAGGAGGTGGAGTTTGCAAGAGAAGTGACGAAAGATTCGTTTGTGTTTATGGACAACCGCAGTGGAGGGGCCTCTGACATAGACAGCATACTCCGCAAGGGTTCGGAATGTGTGTTGCGATATGGAAGCAGAATACTAGTCATAGATCCCTACAACTACATTGACATGGGTGGAGGAAGGGAGACCGATGCAATCAGCCAGATGCTAACAAAGATACAGCAGTGGGCTAAGAACCATGACGCACACGTTTTCTTTGTGGCTCACCCTGCCAAGTTAAGCAGTGAGCGTAGGACTGGTAAGAAGATTGTGGTGACTGGCCTGGACATCAGTGGCTCGCATACTTGGTTCAGCAAAGCCGACATAGGTCTCACAGTGTGGAGGCATCCACAGGACGAGGAGCCACCTGAGGCCCATGTATGGAAAGCACGGTGGAATTGGGTGGGCAAGAATGGATCATGTCCCCTGCACTATGACAAAGATAGTGGGAGATGGCACGACTTCGGGCCTGCCCACGATGACTACGATTGGGACTTCTAGAATCCACGGAAGCTATCGGCCCACCTGTTAAGCCAATTCAGTATATGCCTAACTTCCGAATTTTCATCCATTGGTCCCACGGAATGTCTTGTGAGTTTGAAAGGAAATTCAACGAACCTGATGTTCCAGTGTGTTGGGTTGTCTCTGCCCACCACCGCCATGGCCTCATCCTCGCTCTCAAACCATTCGCAACATGATACTCCTAGACTATCTATGTATTGTAATCTGTACATCGAACCTCCTTGAACTAAGCTGATAACCAAGAAATATTTTTGTATACCGCGTCCCGAACCCCCGACACTTGAGTGTCCACGGGAAGAGGTTGTTAAAATATTTTAATACATTAAATCGGTTGTGGTTATAAATGCAGGCGTGCCATCACCAACCCATGCTCCCAACTGGTTAAACTCAAAGTACTCAATCGCCTCGTCGCATGTCATTCCGTCATCCATGTGCCTTTTAATGATTTTCTCTTTGTCATATACGATGATTTGGTCCATGCCGTATCTTTCTAGTACCCCTGCGATACAGTCATCGTAGCCGTCCATTAACATGGCTAGACTGTCTGGACCTAGGTGATCCTCTACTCTTTGTTTGTGGCTCATAGCTCATCCCTCATTGCAATTAAAAGAATACATATTACTGCCATCCATGCTAAAAACACTGCGATCATTTGGGACTCCTTGTCTTTGTCTGTGTGTAGCCATTCATAAGTGAGTGGTAGTTAAAGTTCTTACCCAAGGCTTCCTTGATTCCAATCTGTTCTGGCTCAAAGCCTAGCACTCCACCCTCAGGGTGCCTGTAGTAACAGGTAGAGCTTACAGTTGTTCTTCCGAATACAAACTCTCTGCCAAGGTGTGTAAGTCTCCACATCCCTGACGATCTTTTGTTGCTGTCAGAGTTGGGCATCGCCTCAATTAAACCCCAGAACCTCAGTTTAGCGTAGTCACCGCCCCCATTGATTGCCCCTGAGGAAGGCACATGGTAGTAGTTGAATGAACTGGATCTCTCTTGCTTCTCCATGTACGCAAGCCAACACAAGACTCGCACATAAGAGCCTAGTTTGTAGGCGTATACCTTACTCCTCCCACCGCAGTGACCACAACGAGAGATAGGCTCTTTAGATAATTCTCTTAAGGAATCTAGATCAGGCACCTGTACGCTTTCCTCAACAACTTCTGTAGCTGTGTCAAATATAGATGTCTGGCATGGATCACTCAGTGCGTCATCCATCCAATCGGGTTTGTGTTTATCCTCTCCGTACAACTTCATGTAACCTCCTCGGCAAAACTGTTAACCAAAAAATATTTTTGTTTGGGGGGAAAAAATCAGTAGGTTTCAACTATCACTGCACTATCATTAACTATCATTAACTATCATTAAGTAGTATCTAGTAGTATCTATTTGGTTGACTCCACGCTGACTATTTAATATCATTGCACAAGACTACGATACTCCTCTCTCGTAGTAGTTGGTTAAAAAAAAGAGCAACGTACCTTCCTCCGTGTATGTTCCTCCCTCTCAGTTGCTGATCTCCTCCGATCACTGGCTGAGAGGTTTTTTTATTACTCATAATCTCTTAGTACTTGTTCAAACTGGATGCCAAACTCTTCGGCTACTTCTCGTATTGTCTTTGTGATAGTCTTTGTTCCTCCAAGATCACACAGAAATTGTGCAAGCTTGTTCTCTGGGTAGAACATTTCGTTACCCCACACATCTCTTACAGAAAACTTGGCAGTATCGTCACTCATTTGTCTCCTCCCTATTTTTTCCTTTGCCTAATTTAAAGGCGTTGGCCAACCTCCTTGGTATAACAACAGTGTCGTTACACGCATCACAGCACTGCCCAACCTTCACTGGCAATGCGTTGTTTCCAAATCCTAGAATTTCGTACCCACATATTACACAAATCATAACTCCTCCTCTGGGTTAACTTCATATTCATGGGCAATCTCCCCATGTTCCTTGGACCCCTTCGCGTGAGCAGGCACCCAGAACGTGCCAGAGTATCTACCAAACAATGGTCGCTCCTCCGTATACTTTCTGAAGTGTCCTCTAACCACATGAAGTGGTAGGTCTTTCGTGTTCTTTACCTCGTTGGAATGTTCATAAACAGTGCTGAGATGAGGCGAAACTGTTACCACCCGATAGCTTAGTGGCTCGTGTCCATGCTTTTTTTTGTACTTTTTATTTTTTTTCTTGGAATTATTTTTAACTACGACGGTGCCTACGTTACTGCAATTCAAAAACCCAATGGACCACAGTAGGGATTTGACTCCTGAGACAAGCACCTTATCAAATCTGGTGTGGCCCAACTCGTCAAAATCTCCACCGCCTAGTACAAACTCTGGATTTGCAGAAAGAAACCTGTTGTATATGACTCGTTTGTCGTTACCAAAAAGCCGTAAACTTATTTTCTCTTTGTTTAGTCGTTGGGCTTCGTCGTATCCTCCGATCACTTTTGTGCCTTCGTCACCAGTACGCACATGGAGGGATAGGCCGTCACCGTCATCAACCGCACCAGTCTCATCGTGCATACGCCACTCAAGTGTTGTTGCTAGGCGGTCAGTTTCTTCGGCCATAAAGTGGCCCTTGTCATCTAAGAAGAAGGACATAGAGGCTAGTGGTCCAGTGACAAACTGAGTGCCTTTGCCAAAGTCCATCATAAGAATGGCGGTGGCCAACCAACTGGCTTCGGTCTCCTCACCCGACAAGCGATCAACAGGATTGTCCCAGTACTGAAATGGTTGGTGGCAGAAGTATGGTTTTCCACATTGTAATTCTACCACACCATTCTCTAAGGGTACTGTTTGATAGAACATAGACCAACGTATTCTTTTTCTTCTACTTGTCTCCCCAAACAATGCCTTCTGTGTATCTGGTGGTGGGGAGCCTTCAATCCAAGTCCAAGGGAAGGGCGATATTAACGGTGGAAAGTCACCAAGTAAGCTGTCTACCCCAAGTAATTTGTTTGCCCAGTTATTTTTATTTACTTCTCCCCAGTATTGAGACATGAGATTGTCTGCGTTGATCGGTCCATAATTTTCCACACTGTGTAAAATTAAATTTCTAAGGTCACTAGCCACGCGATAGGTTAGGTTGTGAACATCCACCTCATGGGCATCGGGGTTTGCATTTTGCTCTGAGATGTCCCACCCAAAATCAAGATCACTATCACTGGTCGTATCCTTTGTCATCTCTTTGCTTCCAACAACAAAGCCCTTCAAAAGCAATTTATCTATAGATAGCATTGCCTCCTCCTCCTCTCTCTAAAGATTACTAGTTCATTCCATTCATTCCAAATGATGTGTTTGCTAAACTCCTATCTTCTTCTTCTTGTAGTGCCACATCTAACTCTTTGTCCTCCTCAAAGAGTTCAGCCATCTTGGGCATCGTGGTATAGAAGGAATCCAAAAAGGGTAGTACATCCTCTGTTAAATGTTCTATCATCTTTTCTGGATTACCCTCAATCTCAGGTCCACCCTCCTTAAGGTTTGCCTTTGCAAGCTTCTTGTGTAGATCGCATCCAAGATTAAAGATCTCAACAAGTAGGTTATGCATCTTAACGTTGAGACGCACCTTTTGTTCTCCTAACTCAACACCCTTTTGTGTTGTGGTCATAATTACTTCTAAATCGTCGTGATTCTCGTTTGACATTGTACTTCCTTTGTTAATGTTAAAAGTTAAACAAACCTCGCAACCAAGTTAAAATATTTTTGTAGGCGGGCTGGGGTACTGCGTTGTAACACTTCCGCCTAGACAATGCACCATTACAAATTTCGGGTGTGTCCCAACAGTCAAGCGTGTCTAAACATTCTTTATTAAGACATCCGTATAGCTCCATGTAGCCTGACTTGCACACTAGTGATGGGGTGTGGCCAAACTTTCTCGCCTTGTTGAGGTGCTTGCGAATTAGCCTCTTGGCTTCTTTGCTCCTAACACCCTCGCTCGTAGAATTTTTGATCGCAGTCATTGGTATGTCACTCACTTAAGCACTCCTTTCATCAATGTATCCGAACTTTACTCTTCGCTTATTCATTACTTCATTATAGTCACGTTCACTCAACATTGCTACTAATTGTTCTGTCACCCTTGGATCGCCCAACTCCTCTAGGTTTTTAAGGAAAATTTCCAGTGGTTCTATGGTGTCATACACCTCGTACTCCCCACTAATATCCTTGACTATCTCTTGTGCTACCTTCTCATAAAGCTCCATCATTTCTCCTTTTTCTTTTATAAATTTAACTTAATTTATTTTTTTGTGTAGCCCCTCTTACACCCCCCTTTTCTAACCAACTTTCTCAACCAATCTTTCGATGCATCGGTTGACACGATCAATTTCTGGGATCTTATACATCCAGAACTCGTCATTTATGTACATAGATATGGCATAGTTTAAGCCATGTATGTAACCTAGGTCGTACTGAATATCTCCCCAATCCGACACCCTTTTGCAGTCACGCTTCAAAGATCGAATCATGTCAGCTAGTGTGTCTCGCATCGCCTGGTGTGTGCGGTCTCTTCTCATACTTCTCATACTTCCTCCTTTTTGTAGAACCAATAACTAAAACAATGTGGACATCTCATCTGAGGGTACAACTCACCCTCTCCATCTTCCTCTACTATGCGTGGGTGCTGTGTGTAGTGGTCTGCCTCTTCCTCGCAAGTGGTACATTCATACGTTAGGCCATCGTATTCTTTCTCCCATTCTTCTTTGGGGTACTTCTTAAAGTCTGGAAACTTTTGTGGTGCTAGGCTCATGCTCCCTCCTCATGGTTGTCCGCATCATCAAGGCACGCTTCCAATGCCTCTCTAATGTCGGGGATGACCTCGCCATCTTCATCTCCTATTTGTACTAATCTGTTTATCAACTCTCTTAATCCTGTCTCATCCTCCCATTCCCTAATCTGGTTAACCAGTTCCTCTACTACTTTGTCGGCAAGCGACATATTAATACTCCTCCTCTCGGTAAAAAGTTAAACTCAAAAAATATTTTAGTCTGCCCCCATTCGACGGGACCTCAGTCGTCTCTGTCATCTATGTGGTAGAAGGCAACTTGCTGTCCTTCGATTGTTACTATCTCAGCAACCTCATCCAACCCCACTTTTTCCTGATCTCTCAACGTGTCAAGACATACCCAGTGGGAGTGGCCGTACTTCTCTCGACACATATCGTCAATTCTTTCAGTGATGTCGTAGCTCATATTTCCACCACAGTCCCGAACACCTTTGTCCTACCTTGCCAACGATACCATGGTGCTTGATAGGTTGTTGCCCACAGCACTGGGTATGGAGGTGGCTTACACTCAACATCGCCAAAGCCATCAGTGAAGTAGACCAAGGCACCAACCTTACTGGCGTGGTTGTTATCTCTGATCCAATCGAATATCGGAGTGAACGATGTACCACCGCCACCGAATACATCTAGCTCCAATGCATCAGCACCTCGTCCGCTATTGAGATGGTACTCAAACCAAGGTGTCTGCGTCTTTGGATTGAGGTGTATTGTAGTGTCCACATACGCGATCATAATCTTGTTCAGCTTTAGGTACTTCGCTGTCTCAACTAAGGTTGAACGAGAAGATTCAAAATCCTTCATTCCCATGGATGCCGACGAGTCAAACACACAGTACAGAACCTTGGCCTGCTTTTCACGGGTTGGTACTAAAATATTTCTTGATAACCATTTTTTATTGGGCCTCTTGAAACTTCTATGGTTACTCATGCTTTTCATCAACCACCGCTTCATCATACGCAACGCCCTAGCACCACGAACCTTGGTGTTTTTCACCTTGGTCACCATGCCTGCACTGCCTTGACCCATTGACTTCTCCATCAGTGAAGCTTCAGCAACACGCTCCATGATCTCTTGCTCTACATCCATAATGTCTTGTACATCATGGTCACACTCTGGTGCATCTAAAATCTCACCACAACCTCGCTGTGGTGGACCACTGCCATCCTTATCCTCTGGTGGTGGCTCCCAACCTTCAGCTAGGAGTATCTGACATATCCTTTCCACCCCACCATCAAACGTGCTGTTCAGCACAGGATGGTTGTCGGGCCAAGTTATTGCACCCTCAGGCAGTACAAAGTCTGTCCCATAGTTTGCACTCTCCCTAATCCACTGGTTGATCAGCATATCTGCACCTTCATTCCACAGTGTCGGGTGGATGTCCTTGCGTCTGGTGTGATGCAAATTAGAAACGTGCAATGCTTCGTGGATGATGACTCCTTTAACTTCTTTGTCGCTCAGTGTGGTGGCAAAAGCTTCATTGACTAGAATTTTTTTGCCATCAGTAGCAAAGGTGCCGATGCTTTCATCAAGCTCAATGGGTAGCCCACCCATCATGGTGTAAGCTCCGACAGCCTTATGAAATAATTTTGCTCTGAGTTTTTTTATTCTTTGGACACAATCCATAATTGAACTCCTCCTAGTTCATCCAATCTTCTAGAGCATTGGCTTGTGATTCACGAGCCTTGCTTGCGATACTTTCCACTTTCTCTTTCACTTCCTTACGTTTGGTGTCATCCCTAAGGGCCTCACGAGCATCTGATATTGAGCCACCACCAAGCTTCTCTAGCTCACTAACTAGGTCTCGTATCATCCCTGCTGACTCACTGAGGTTTTCATTCTCAAGTGCCTTGGTCCATTGTTCAGCCCTTCTTGCTGTGTCAGCCAACCTATTCCAACCTTTAGCCTTGGGTAGCGTGTTGCTTTTTCGGTTGTCCCCTGGGGTGAGGCTATACCCATCAAGGCCATCTATAATTCCTTGAGCTTCACTTAGGATGCTGTCTGCCACACTCGCAACCGCATTAGATATTTTTCGTTCTTGTGCCAACTTTACCTCTGATGCTACTCGCTCCACTAATTCCTTGGAAGCCTTGACTCGTATATCATCTTCGACACCACTTACATCTATTAGTGGTTTGATCCACACTTGCCAGTGATAGCACTTTCGTAAATCCTCAACAGGTATAAACCAGTCTTGAAATTTACCATTTAGTTCACTGAGTGCTTCGGCTTTTAATCTATCCCACTGACTGAATAAATGTTTTTCTAGAATATCCTCAAACTCTTGTCGAAACTCTGACATCTGAGCCTCGTACTCTGGCAGAAGTTCTGGAGCTAGTAGGTATTCAGCATTACTGATACGACTACCATACTGATCATTCCTACTAGTGGACCATGGAACTGTCACAGACTTCATGTAGTTCCTAGCCTTTGTTACAACATTGTTGATCTTAGCTTGCACTCGCTTGTCCATGACCTCGACTTGGGCCTTAGTCCTATCCTCTACGATGCCTGCCCCTTCTGCACCCTTCTTTGCCACATCCTTATCAGACTTGATACTACCCCTCTTCCTTACCTCAAGGCTTGTTAAGACGTACTGTTCAAAAATCATACCTCGTCCCCCTCTTAGAAATAGAAACCATCTTGATGATCAGCCATGTGCCGAACATAAGCGGGTTCCTTTGCAATATCTTTGTTTACAGCTAGTGCCATGTGAGCGAATGTTACTTCTGCTTCCTCGCCAAACAATTTCATAAATGGAAATAATTTATTGATAGACTGCGGATCAGTCTTTACTCTTTTGCCAAGCATGGCAGTCATGGCACACAAAGCTTGTCTTCCATTGTGGCTGTTGTCATTTCGGAATTGGTTGATGTCATCTTCGTGTGCAACTGGGTCATCAATCATGGCATCAATGTCACCCAGTCTACCCATTGCATTGTGCAAGGCTTGTAGTTCTACTGTAGCCCTGATCCCAATCAACCCCCTGACAGTTGCCCTATCTCCATTTTTACTTAGGTCAATTTGATCCGCAACAAAGAGATCATTTAGGCGTGCTACCTGTCTTGGACAAGCAAACGGCTTCCCAACTTCCTCAAATTCCTGAGTGAACAGCCACTCATCACCATGTGCCTTTACGCAAGCCATGATGAGAGGGTCAAGCTCCCCTGCATGATGATTGAGGAAGTCTTTGTGGGTCATGTTGACTACCAGTATGCACGCCCTTGTGATTGCATCCGCAGTGAGATCAACTGCCCCTGCTTGGGAATCTGAACTGTTGGTTGTTGCGATAAATCGTACACCTTCGGGAATAATTAGTGAGGAACCTAACCTTCTCTCATTAACCGATTGGGCAAATATTGGGAACATGACTTCCTTCTTGCCTATCTCTTCCCACAGAGTGGTGTTGTGGATTAGTTTAGGTGGCCCCCAACTAGGGTCCGCTCCTACAAAGAACTCGTCAACAATAGTTTCCTTCTGGGTATAACCTTTTTTATCTGTGTAGTTTGGGTAGACTATATCCTCTGGCTCCATCAAATTAAAGTTCATTTCTGTGTATGTGGGCGATCCATCGTGCGGTCTCTCAATACGAGAATCAACAGCCTCTACTCCTTTTTCCTCCAAGGCCCTCTCTTGTATCGCCACCCTTGCGATAGATGTCTTACCACATCCCACCTTACCTTCAAGGATTGGCGTGATACCCACTGACCATAGCTTCTTGATTTGCTCAAGAGCTTCGTTTGGAGTGACTTCTATTCCACTGTCCACTGGTACCTCCTCTCTCTTTAGTGGGGAAAATTTCCCCTGGTTGAACATTCCTCCGAAAACTTGTTATTGTAAATTTAACTCTAAATTATTTTTTTGTCTAGCCTCCATCACGGCTCCCTTATCAGATGTCGAGTCATTACCTGATGCGTACGATGGTGTCCTGCCATAGCGATTACTAGAAATAATTTAATTTGGTTTTGAGTTCTTCTTCTCTCGCCTCTCCATGAAATATTCAAGGATGCCTGCCAATGCCATGAACCCTATGAAAAATACATACGCATATGTTGCGATCAACATCGGGTCTTCATAGTACATAGTCATACTCCCTCCTCATCCACATCTATAGTGTCTTCATCAAGAGTAAGATATGGATCGTCTAGATCATCGTCCCAGTCTCGCTTGAAGATTGCTTTTGCGTGTTCCTTACTCACAGCTTCAATTTCCATCTCGACACTGGTGGTTATCGTTCCCGATACTGTGTACTCTTTCTTGGGAAGACCCTCTGTGTCCACCAACACTCCATCTATTTCTACGATACTCATACTTCCTCCCTGGACCCATGGTCCTCATCGGGGTTAACACCATATGGTACATTGAACATCGGGTCGTTTAAGTCTCGCTTCAGCATATCTAAAAATAAATCCAGAGTTACTTTTAATCCTACCATCTTGTTTTCCATACGTTCAATCTGGTTACTCTGGTACCTGAGTTGTCCCTCTAGGTCTATGATTATTTCGTGAGCCTTCTGATTCATTCTCTGCTCGTCCTCCAACTGGCCTCGCAATCGCACCAGTAACCTGGCATTGATCTCACGATCAGCCCTCTCATTCCACTGTCCTTCCTGTGGATGAACAACCCAACGCCACTCATCGGGAGAGCTACGTTCTGCAAAGGAATTGAACCCATCCTCCTCATAAAGCTCCTCTGCTTTTATTCTTGCCTCGCTCTCATCGGGTGCCTCCACCTTTACTTCCCAGATGTTTTGCTCAACGCAACTAACTGTAAACTGTGCCATCTTATCCCCCCTCCTCATGGGGTCTGTGCATTATATCGTCCACCTGTCCATCGTCTGCATCTACAATTAACTCCTCTTCATCGTAACGATTCATAAATCGGAGAGGGCTTTCCTCCCTAAGAAGTGTATTGAACTCGTCTAGGGCTTCATTGTCTCCATCAATGCCACTCTGCTCTACGGCTAACTCCATTCGTCCTGTCCATGTGTACTGCACTACTCTCGTCCCTGCCATACGCCCTCCTGCGTATCGGGGGAAAATTTCCCCCTAGTGAAACTACTCTCCATTCATTTCTGCCTGGTACTCCTCCTCATCCTCATCCCACTCCTCAATCTCTTTCCGCACTGCCTCGCAAGCCAACTCTTGTTCTGCCTCTGTTAAGCTGTTGTATATCTTGCGAGCAACATCACCTTGAAGATGGTAAGCCTCCCTAGCAAACAACTGGGAGACAAGTGCAACTCTGTTCATTCTCTTGGTTGCCCTCCTCCATGCATGGTATGCATCCTCACCCCAGTTCCCTAGCATCACGTTACGGCACTCTTGAGCTAGATATTTTGGGTTGAGTAGATCATCTCTGTACCTTCGCTTGTTCGCTTCGTGCAACTCGTCTTGCTCTGCATGAAAAGCATCTGCCTCTGCTGGAACGAATCTCCATAGTGTATTCGACATCACTCACTCACCCCCTCTGGAGTAATTACAGGGTAATTTTTTACTAGCTTTTCAAGCATCTCATTCAGCCGATCCTCTGCATTTTCAATCATTCTTATAGTGTGCCTTGCTCCTCTCGACGCAACGTGGGAAGTAGGAATCTCTACGTTACCCTGTAACTCTTGCCTTGCACATTTCAAATGTAGCATAGACATTTCAATTTGTGTCTTCACTTGTTGATTGAGGACTACAGCAAGGTCCTCCATTGGTGCGCCCAATGCTTTACATTCCCATTGATCATTCTCATACACAAATCCATCTACTGCCATGATACCTCCTCTCTAGTGGGGGAAAATTTCCCCCTGTTTAACAATGCCCATGTGGGGAGTTGAACCCCAAGCTACGTCCCTGTAGAGGCAGGGTGAGTAGTGTGTAGCCTTCACCTGTTGAACATGGGTTACCCTCTTAAATGCCCTCGTCCTCCATCCCACAGAGTTCCAGGCCTGCTTCGGCTCGCAGGCATCGCATTTCCTCTTCTGCATTATCCACAGCTACCTCAAAAGCACCTCTATCGGTGGGGTCCATCACATACCCTGCCCGATACCCATACTCACCCTTCACCCACAACTCGCCTTCTGCTGTGACTCCATACTTACTGTCTTCATGGATGAACTGTCTCTCTGTCTTATTCATAGCTCCCTCTCTCTCTAAAAGAATACCACTCTACGAACGCTATCTTACTTG
>TARA_R110000851_G_scaffold42439_4_pt1 | contig 30691 bp, 27 predicted proteins | sample TARA_R110000851 | Tara Oceans TARA_R110000851 (sample SAMEA4397627) | marine metagenome | biome: Polar Biome; feature: [DCM] deep chlorophyll maximum layer (ENVO:01000326); material: water (ENVO:00002006), including particulate matter (ENVO:01000060) such as... | depth 17 m
CGTTTATGTTCGGTCTTGGCATGCAGCTTGGGGGTGGTTGCGGGTCGGGTACATTGTTCACCGTGGGCGGTGGCAGTGCGCGCATGTTACTCACCCTTGTTTTCTTTATCATCGGTGCAGTGGTTGGCACCGCCCATTTGCCGATGTGGCTTGAACTGCCATCCTTGCCACCGATCAGCCTTGGCCGTGAATTTGGTGTCGGCGGTGGTCTTGCGGTGACGTTTGCCGGTTTGGTGCTGATCGCACTTTTGACGGTGATTGTTGAAAAACGCGCGCACGGGTCACTTGAAGCATCGCCAATCGCGCAGCACAGTAATCTTACCCGTCTTTTCCATGGGCCGTGGCCGATGGTTTGGACCGGGTTGCTGTTGGCGGGGCTTAATGTTGCAACCCTTTTGATTGCCGGTCATCCGTGGTCGATCACGTTTGGTTTTGGCCTTTGGGGGGCTAAGATTGCCCAGTTCGCCGGGGTTCCGGTGGAAACATGGGAGTTCTGGAATTGGGCAGGCCCGGCCAAGGCATTGGGCAACTCGGTTCTGGCCGACACTACATCGGTGATGAACTTCGGCATCGTTATCGGCGCAGCCTTTGCTGCTGCCTTTGCGGGTAAGTTTGCACCGAAAGTCAGTGTGCCGCTGGCGTCACTTCTGGCTGCAGTCATTGGTGGGTTGCTGATGGGGTATGGTGCGCGTTTGGCGTTTGGCTGCAACATCGGCGCGTTCTTTAGCGGAATCGCATCGGGTAGCCTGCATGGCTGGTTGTGGTTTGTGCTGGCGTTTGCCGGCAGTTGGGTCGGTATTGCCCTGCGTCCCGTTTTTGGAATGGATGGTTTTCGAAAATGAGCGAGAAAAACACACTTCTGTTTGGGGCGGTCTTCCTTGCTGCGACGGGTGCGGTCGCACTTGACCATTACAGTCATACAGCAAACATCCCAGCGATCGCCAACCCCGCCCCGGCCAAACGTCCGGCCGCGGGGAGCAATCCGTGTTCTGCAAATCCATGCGGCGCGGCGCCATGTGCGGCAAACCCGTGTGGTGCCAATCCTTGCGGTGCGGGATATAATCCTTGTGCAGCTGCACCGTGTGGCGCGAATCCCTGTGCGGGCTATAACCCGTGTTCGGCGGGAAACCCATGTGCCGCCTATAACCCCTGCGGGGCAGGGAATCCATGTGCTGCTTATAGCCCGTGTGCGCCGTCATCGGCCAATCCATGTGCTTCTGCCAACCCTTGTGGGGCATATAATCCATGCGGTGCGGCAAATCCGTGTTCGGTGAATTAGGGGTTGAATGCTATGGTTTGTGCGCCCGGCGCGCTGTTGCGACGGGGCAGAACGCATAAAACTCTGATCTTCCATGAATATGACGTTTGACAAGCGGTGAAAACTCTGTGCATGGTGTCTTCGATATTTGATCGCTCCAGAAGCGTAGAGGGAACGAAAGTTCCACACTGTTGAGTGATTGTCGGAAGAACGTATTGAAGTATCCAGCTACGCGGATGCTTCCTGAACTACAAGGCGCAGACCTGATTACTATATTTTACCGGGATTTTTCCCAGCTGTCTGCAGCCCAACAATTACGAGTTACCCTTATTTGACCCAGTTTTCCGAACTCGGCCTGGCCGAGCCGGTTCTTCGTGCACTAGCGCATGAAGGCTATGATGTGCCCACCCCTATTCAGGCGCAGTCCATTCCGTCCCTGCTACAAGGCAAGGACCTGCTTGGTATCGCTCAGACCGGTACCGGCAAGACGGCAGCTTTCGCGTTGCCGATTCTTGATCGCCTTTCGAAATCCGAAGGCCGTACTCCCAAAGGTTCCTGCCGTGTGCTGGTTCTGGCCCCGACGCGCGAACTTGCTGCGCAGATCGGTGACAGCTTCCGTGCCTATGGCCGTTTCTTGAACGTCCGCGTTGCCGTGGTCGTTGGTGGTGTCGCGCCTGGTCCGCAGATCAAGGCCATTGTACCGGGTGTTGAGGTGCTTGTCGCCACACCGGGTCGTTTGCTTGATCACGTTGATAGCGGAAAGCTCAACCTGTCCCATGTGGATGTGGTTGTTCTTGACGAGGCAGATCATATGCTTGATCTCGGTTTTTTGCCGCCGATCAAACGCATCATCAAAATGCTTCCCAAAAAGCGTCAGAACCTGTTCTTCTCGGCAACCATGCCCGGCCAGATTGGCCAGTTGGCAGGAGATATGCTGTCAGATCCGGTGAAGGTGTCGGTAACGCCGGTTTCCACCACCCAGGAACGTGTCGAGCAATCTGTTTACCTGATTGAGCGCACCCGCAAGCGTCAGCTTCTGGCCGAGCTTCTTGATAATCCTGCATTCAAGCGCACGCTGGTCTTTACCCGGACCAAACGTGGTGCTGATCGTGTTGCCCGTCATCTTGAGGCAAACAAGATCAGTGCAGCTGCCATTCACGGTAATAAAAGTCAGAACCAGCGTGAACGCGCCCTGAACGCCTTTAAGGACGGTCAGATTGGTGTGCTGGTGGCAACCGATATTGCTGCGCGCGGTATTGATGTTGACGGCGTGACCCACGTTGTGAACTTCGAACTGCCGAATGTGCCTGAAAGTTATGTCCACCGTATCGGCCGTACGGCACGCGGTGGTGCCAGTGGTTCCGCGATTGCATTTTGTGATGCAGAAGAACGCGGTCTGCTGCGCGATATCGAACGAAATACACGCCAGACGATCCCCGTGATTGACCGTCGTGATGCCAAGGCTGCAGCCGAACTGGCTGCTGATCCTGAAGATGCACGTGATGCAAATCGGGGACGTCGTTCAAGCGGTGGCGGTCAGTCACGCGGTAACGGTGGTCGTGGTGCTGGTGCAAATGGTCGTGGAAACGGCCGTGGCAATGGTGGCGGAAATCGTCAGGCTGCTTCTGGTCGTAATGACCGGTCCGAGCAGCGTGCTTCTGGTCCGCGTCGCGAACGTGATGATGCCCGTCCGGCAGCACCGCGTCGTGATGCCGAAGGCCGCACCAACGCCAATGCAGGCACAGCTGACAAAGCCGCGGCAAACCCGGCTCTGGAAAAATCGAAAAGTCGTTACAAAGGCGGGATCAGTTCCAAGCCGGCTAACGGCGGTGGTGCCGGAAACGGTACTGGTCAAACTGATAGTCGCAAGCGCCCAGCCAAAAAGGTCGATTCCAATGGGAACGTCCGTGATGGCGCACAGAACGGCAATGCAATTTCTTCCGGTCTGTCCTTTATGGGCAGCACGGAAGAACGCCGCGCGAATGGCAACGGGGCCAATGGCCGCGGAAATGCCAATCCGCAAGGCAAGCGCGGCGGTGCAAACCGCAATCGCAATCATCGTGGCCCACAATCTGGCGGGCAGCCGGGTGGTGCAGGCCGCAACAAACCTTCCGATAATCAGAGAAGTCGCGAACGCGTCTGATTTGATTATCGAACATAGATAGGCGCACCCAAGCGGGGTGTGTCAAAACGCCAATCAATACTCGATAAGGAGATTTAAAGATGGCAACAGGTACCGTTAAATGGTTCAACGCAACTAAAGGTTTTGGTTTCATTCAGCCGGACGAAGGCGGAAATGACGTATTCCTGCACATCAGCGCCGTTGAACGCGCTGGTATGGGTCACCCGCAGGAAGGCGACAAAATCAATTACGAACTGCGTACCGACTCACGTTCGGGCCGCGTTTCGGCTGACGACCTGACGGCTGCTTAATTCGGCTTGCCATTCCTTGCGAATGGCTCCGCGTTAAACGAAGTTAAGTGAAACCCCCATCCGGGAAACCGGGTGGGGGTTTTGCTTTTTGTAACTTTCACGTGCGCGGGCCAAGCCTTTCGAACTTTCATGCTTTCTCGATGGAGTAGCCTGATCTTGACTGTTCCAGTTTTATGACATTTGCCCCACAACACTGTGATTATGTTCACAATTTTAAGTTGAAGCGATAAAAGCATCCCATAAGTGACCAAAGGCGAAGGGATGGCGATGCGCGATCATATTACAGACGGTAATGGCATAGATGGACGGCAGCCTGTGTCGAGTGCCATCGCGTTTTTGGATCGTTATCCTTTCCTTGTTCTGGCATTGCTGCTTGTCGGGGCCTTCGCATCATCAAGTGCTGCACCCTTAGCGGGTCTTTATGTCGTTGAAGGTCTGGGCGAGCCACCATGGAAAATCAGCATGGTGGCGATTGTGCAGATTTGTATCACCCTTCTGACCAACCGGGCATTTGGTCGGGCGATTGATCGCGGGGTGCCGGTTAAGCTGTTATTGATCACCAGCATCCTGTGTTTTGCCAGCGGGATGATGATCCTTGGGGCTGTTCAGGTTTACTGGGTTTATCTGTGTATCGTGTCGATCCTGCTTGGGGTGGGATCGGGCGCACTTTCGGTTATGTACTCCTTTGGCCGACTGTTTGCCGAACAGACCAACCGCGACATTGCCAAGTTTAACGGATTTCTGCGCATGCAGACCTCGCTTGGCTGGATGGTTGGACCGGCGGCCTCGCTATCGGTGTTTGGCGCATTTGGTTTTGCGCCAACATATTATGCAATCGCAACGGTGGCAGCTGTCTGGTTCGCGGTCTGTCTTTTGATCGTGCCTGCGGCATTTAAAACCCATCATCCGGGCCGGTTAAAGCCGGGTGAAAAGGTGCCTTTTAACGTTGGTTTGATCATGGCCTGTATTCCGGTTTTCTTCATTGGGGCGGCGAACGTTGTGTTTGTGTCGGCCATGCCACTTTATTTTTCAACGGAACTTGGCCTTGTTGCGTCGGCGGCAGGCTTTGCCCTGACCGTCAAATGCTTTGTCGAAGTGGTGGTGATTTACTTCTGTGCATCTCTGATCCGCAAGGTGGGCGAGCGCAAAGGAATGCTGATCGCAGCGGTTCTGGCCTCGATATTCTTTGGCTTGATCTATCAGGCAAGCAGCCTACGTGAAGTTCTGGTTCTTGGTGCGCTTGATGGCATGTACTATGGGATTTTTGCTGGGATCAGCATGACGTTTGTGCAGAACTTCGCCCCCGAGCAACCCGGTGTTGCCACTAGCTATTATGTCAGCACCCTTTTTGTTGGCGGGCTGATTGGCAATCTTTTGACGGGTCTTGTGGCAAGCGCCTATGACTTCCAAAGTACAGTCTTGGTTGCAGGTGGCTTTGCGCTGATGGGCGGTGTTGTTTTGCTGATGATGGGCAATCCGGATCGCAAAGAATCCGCAAACGCCTAAACCTGATGTCTTGACTTTGGTCGCGGTCTGCGGATGATCGCGCCATGACCGATAGTAATGAAAAGACCCGCCCGCGTTTGTTTGTTGATGCTGATGCCTGCCCGGTAAAGGCCGAATGCGAACGTGTGGCTGAACGCCACCGGATTGAGATGATCGTGGTATCGAACGGCGGTATTCGGCCATCGCGCAATCCATTGATCCGAAATGTGATTGTGCCGCCCGAACCTGATGCGGCCGATGATTGGATCGCCGAAAATGCCTATGCGGGGGACGTGATTGTCACCAGTGATATTCCGCTGGCATCGCGCGGGCTTGAAATTGGCGCGCGGGTTCTAAAGGCCAACGGGCAGGAATTTACCGAAGCCAATATTGGCAATGCACTTGCCGGGCGCGAAATTGCCGCCCATATGCGCGAAGTCACGGGTGAGCAGGGGCGCAATGCGGCCTTTACCCAGAAAGACAGATCAAAGTTTTCCAGCGCACTTGAAGTCATGATGCAAGCCGTTTTGCGCGGTTAACTTTTCTCCTTAAAAGCTGCGGGCCGCCCAAGCACTTGGCATTGGGCGGCCCGCACACAGGTCCTGATTTGTAAGGGAACTTAGTACAAATCAGGCTTCCCCCCTGCGTAACTGAATATTCAACGAGGCTGCCGGGCGAAGGTTCCGCCCGACGTGTTTGGTTTTACCGGTTTAGAACGGGTAGTGGCGTTTGCCGCTTTGGATGGTGATCCAGCGCATTTCGGTGAATTCATCAATCGATGCTCTTGATCCGAAACGGCCATACCCCGATGATTTAACACCACCAAATGGCATCTGGGCTTCGTCCTGCACGGTTGGGCTATTGATGTGGCAAATGCCGCTTTCAATGCGTTTGGCAACGTCCATCGCGCGCGGGATGTTGGTTGAAAAGACCGCAGATGACAGGCCATATTCGCTGTCATTGGCAATGCGAACTGCTTCGTCTTCGTTCCCCGCACGAATGACGACACAGATCGGGCCAAAGCTTTCTTCGGAATAGATCTTCATCGCTGGCGTCACATGATCCAGAAGGGTGGCATCCATCAGCACACCGTCTTTGGCCTTGCCTGAACCCGCAACCAGTTTGGCACCTTTCGATACGGCGTCTTCAACCAGTTCTTCGATGCGCTTGACCGCCTCGACACTGACCACACCCCCAAGGACGTTTTCAGCCTTGGCCGGATCGCCCGCCGTAAGGGTTTTGGTCTTGGCGGCCAGTTTGGCGACAAAGTCATCGGCAACTGCATTGTCGACAATCAGACGTTCGGTCGACATGCAAATCTGGCCCTGGTTCATATAGGCGCCAAAGGCTGCACCATTGACCGCCTCGTCAAGGTCGGCATCGTCAAGGACAAGGAACGGTGCCTTACCACCAAGCTCAAGCAGAACCGGCTTAAGGTGTTCAGCGCCGAGCTTGGCGATGATGCGCCCAACACGGGTGGAGCCGGTAAAGTTGATGCGACGGACTGCCGGATGGGCAATCAGGGCTTCGACGATTTCCGGGGCATCTTCCGGGGCGTTGGTGACGACGTTGACAACACCGGCCGGTGCACCCGCTTCAACAAGGCACTGCCCAATCAGATGGTGCAGGGCGGGGCACAGTTCGGACGCCTTAAGGATCACGGTATTGCCGCATGCTAACGGCATGGCAATCGCGCGTGTACCCAGAATAACCGGAGCATTCCATGGGGCAATCCCCAGCACCACGCCAACCGGCTGACGGATGCCCATGGCCATCAGGCCCGGCGTGTCGGACGGAATCAAATCACCCTGAATCTGGGTGGTCATGCCACCGGCTTCGCGGAGCATGTTTGCCGCCAGATGGGCGTTAAAGCCACCCCACATGCGTGTGCTGCCGGTTTCATCAAGAACCAACTGGCCAAATTCATCGCCCTTGGCTTCCATAATGTCAGCTGCTTTAAGCAATATCTTGCGGCGCGCACCCGGGCCCATTTTTGACCATTCAGGGAAAGCGGCGGCGGCAGCATCGGCGGCCTTGCGGGCATCAGCAGCATTGGCGGCGGCAGCAACCGTTGCGGTTTTACCGGTGACGGGATTTTTACGTTCGAACGTACGGTTGTTCGCAGCGGTGACGTCTTCGTTATTAATCAACAATTTGACATCATTCATGGCGTTTCCTCCGAATCTCGTGAAGAGATGGTTTTCCTGATTGCGCCTTGATTTCAGAGGGGTAGGCAAAGATAGATCAATTTCTACTTTGGGGATCAAAGTAAATAGATGCGGACCCTCCTGCCCATTAGTTCGCAAATGCAAAATAATGGGAGCGCAAATTTTTGTGTGTTTTCGTTTTTATCGTTATTTCAAGCGTGCCCTTAGTAGGCGACGGAACGTATCCAATGTAAAGATACCTAAATTGACATTTTAAGACGAAAAATTGTATGTTTATGCATATAACTATTTGGAATAACACCGGGTGAAAATGGCATGGATAACAGATCTACCCAATTTGTACCTGTTTCCAGTGCTGTAGAGTCGGGCGACTCACTTTTTGCCAATCCGATGCCGGTAACAAGCCAGGCCATGATCGACAGGTTTGATCGCAGCCTGTCCACCCAGCAATGGGTGATGAATGATCCGGGGCGTCGGGATCGGTGCTATGGCGTATTGCTCCTGTCCGGGCGTGCGCAAATCCAATTGCGCCAAGGCACAATTGAGGCAAAAGCACCCGCATTGATCTGGTTGCCACTTGGCGAGACGCAGGCGGTTTCGGTGACGGCGGGGGCCGATGGGTATGTGCTATCGGTCGCGGATGACCTTGTCGCGCGTTCTTGTGGTACTTCGGGTGGGAGTGTCGCAGGGACCATGGGATCAATCGGTGGCGGACTGCCGTTGCGGTTTGCTGCCGATACCGTCCATGTGGTTACCCCGACTGACGTTGACCGTGACCTTGCACTTTTAAGCAGTAGCTTTGATGCGATCAGATCCGAACTGATGCATAATGCGTTGGGGGCCAGTGTGGTGGTCGGAGCACAGCTTCAGGTTATTCTAACGATTGTGGTACGTCTTGCGCAGGGCGTGATGGAACAACGTCATCAACATGGTCCGGGCTCGATCACCTTTCAGCGGTTTTTGCAGATTCTGGAATTGCATTTTCGCGAACACTGGAATGTTGCCGATTATGCCAGCACCCTTGGCATCAGTGAAAGACGACTTGGATCGGCGGTTCTGCGTGCGACGGGCAAGCCGCCACTTACGATCGTGCATGAGCGGGTCATTCGGGATGCCTGCATGCGGCTGGAACAGTCCCCGCTGGGCGTGGCGCAGATTGCATATGGTTTGGGATTTCGTGATCCAGCCTATTTCAGTCGGTTTTTCAAACGCTATATCGGGGAGGCACCGGGGGCATATCGCCGCCTGCGTCGGGCCGAAGAACGGGTGCCTGATAATACCTTTGCTGCTTGGCCATAAGGTGTTTGTCGTGAAAATGTATCGGCGTCTCACAGGGTTTTGAACGCCCTGCTGACTTGCTATGCCATTTTTTGATCTTATTTCTCGTCTGTCATCGTACCAGTAAAGACAAAACGTAATCGCAGTTGAATTCAGACAGGATTATTTGGTGAAAAAAGGCAGAACCTTACTTCTTGGCCTTCTGGCAGTACTTGTGTTGCCGTTCGGGATCAGTTTGGCCGAAGACCCGCCGGGCGAGAAAACCAAAGAAAAATATACATGGCGCACGGCACCGCGCCACTCATCTGCCGTGGCTCCTGATCCGGTTGCTCTTAAAAATCAGGCCGTCATCATGGTTATGGCGGCCAATACATTCGGGTGGCGCGGGTATTTTGCCGTTCATCCGTGGGTGATTTTCAAACGCGCCGGTGAAACCAGCTATAGCCGCTATGACGTGGTGGGCTGGGGCGGCGGCAATGTGGTGCGCAAGAACTATGCGCTGCCTGATGGGCTTTGGTTTGGCTCCAAGCCGCAAATTCTGGTTGATCAACGCGGTGAGGCGGCCGCGCAATTGATCCCGCAGATCGAAGCCGCCATTCAAAGCTATCCGTTTCCAAGCACCTATCGCAGTTATCCGGGCCCCAACAGCAACACCTTTATTGCCCATATTGGTCGTGAAGTGCCCGGTCTGGACCTTGATATGCCAGCCAATGCGATTGGCAAGGACTACCGACGGATCACAAACCCGGTGGGGATGTCATCAAGCGGTCAGGGTTTTCAGGCAAACCTTCTGGGTGTGTTTGGGTTTTCTGTCGGGTTGGAAGAAGGGATCGAACTTAATCTTCTTGGATTGAATGTCGGGATTGATTTTAACCGACCTGCTTTGCGCCTGCCTTCTATTGGCCGTCTTGGCATGGACAATGTTGCCCAACCTGAAATCGATGCTGGCGCGGAGACAGCTGAGGCTGACGGGACGAAGGTCGTGCAATAATTGCGATCATGCGTGGACAGAAAAAAGCCCGTAGGCCGAAAGGTGCTACGGGCTTTTCTGTGTGTGCTGTTAAGTGGATTGGAATGTCAGGTATTTAGAAAGTAAATCGATCCGTTCAAAAGCATGGCAAAGCTCACCCAGAGTGCATAGGGCACCATAAGTATTCCGGCCAACCGATCTATTTTCCAAAATATCACAGCGTTAATAATGATCAGGATAAAAAGTGGAATGATGTCAATCAGGCCAAGAAACGGGGACTGAGCCCCAAAGAACAGGAATGACCAGGCAAGGTTCAGCAAAAGCTGAGCACCATAAATCCCAAAGGCGATCTTGGCATTTGCAATCCCGCCTTTAAGCCATGCCCGCCAGCCACTAAAGGCAATCATGAAATAAATTACAGTCCAGACCGGAGCAAACAACCAATTGGGCGGGTTGAAAAACGGCTTTTCAAGTGTCGTGTACCAGCCTTGCACGCTGGTCGCGGTTACCGCACCACCCGCAGCAGAAATGATCAGGCACAGCACCATAAATGCAATCAGGGCAAAGATTTTACTGCGTTGATTTGGCGCAAAGCCCGATGGGTCCGATTGGGTCATTTGTATTCCTGGTTGTATTTTGGGTGATGTTGCTGTCTATGATGTTGTTTGGAAACACGTTTTTCTAGGGAGTGGGATAAAAATAACTTTTTACCCCACTTGTAAGGGCAGTTTTCGATCAAACATATGCACTTCAATAATAGCAACTATTTAGGGTTGGGAACAGAATGCTTAGATTAAGTTCCATGAAAATCGGCACACGCCTGATGATAATCGTGGCGGGTGCTATTCTTGCTGCTTTGCTGGTTGGGGCGTTCGGTTTAACCGAACTGCGCTATAACATGCTCGAAGATCGCAAGGCGAAAACGCAAAACCTTGTTGATTCGACAATTTCCCTCATCAATCACTTTCATGAGCTTGAGAAATCTGGCGCTTTAACAAAAGAGCAGGCGCAGGATGCGGCCAAGGGTGCCGTTGCGGCATTGCGCTACGATGAAACCAACTATTTCTTCGTATTCGATTATACGCCAGTAGTACTCATTCATGACATTAAACCCGATCTTGTGGGCAAAAACCTTATTGACGCCAAAGATGGCGCGGGCAAATTTCATTACCGTGAGTTTGCACGCGTTGCCAAAGAAGATGGTCAGGGCTTTGTCGACTATACCTACAAGGTTCCCAATGGGGATGCCACCCGTCCAAAGCTTTCGTTCGTAAAGGCGTTTAAGCCTTGGGGATGGATTGTTGCAACCGGCATTTATATCGATGACGTCAACGCGGTCTTTATGAAAAGCCTGATGGTGATGGCCGGTGTTGCCGCGGCTGTTTTGATTGCAGTCGTTGGGATTTCGCTGATGATCAGTCGCGGTATTACGGTCCCGCTGTTTGCCATTTCCGACAACATGATCCGTCTGTCTGGTGGGGATCATAAGATCGACGTTCTTTATACCGATCAGAAAAGTGAAATCGGTGATCTGGCAAGGTCGATGGAAATCTTCCGTGACAAGACCATTGAAATGGAAGAAATGCGCGTTCAGCGTGAAGAACAGGAACGCCGGTCCGAGATCGAGAAACGCGAGGCCTTGCGTAAAATGGCAGACAATTTTGAAGCCAGTGTCGGTCAGGTTGTTGCCAAAGTGATTGATGCATCGGCAAACATGCAATCCTCTGCCGGTGCGATGTCAGAAACAGCAAAGCAGGTTGGTCAGCGTTCATCGGTGGTGTCGGCCGCATCACAAGAAATGTCGAGCAATGTGGAAACGGTGTCGGCTGCTGCCGAAGAACTGAGCGCATCTATTGCCGAAATTAGCAATCAGGTCGCCCATTCAGCCGAGATTGCAAATGGTGCTGTGCGGACGTCCGAGGATACGCATCAGAAAATCGAACTGCTGGCAGAAGCCGCAAACCAGATCGGCGAAGTGGTATCCCTGATTACCAACATCGCCGAGCAAACCAACCTTCTGGCCTTGAACGCGACGATCGAAGCCGCGCGTGCAGGCGACGCAGGCAAAGGCTTTGCCGTCGTTGCCAACGAGGTCAAAAACCTTGCCAATCAAACGGCGAAGGCAACCGATGATATCCGAACACAGGTTGAGGGTATTCAGGTTGCAACGTCCAATGCGGTCGATGCGATTGCCGAAATTGCCCAGACCATTCGTCAATTGGATGGATCAAGCACGACCATTTCAGCCGCAGTAGAAGAACAGGGTGCTGCTACTCAGGAAATTGCCCGAAATGTTGAACAGGCATCTCATGGTACTCGGGATGTTTCGGAAAACATTACCGGCGTGTCGAGTGCCGCTGATGAGTCTGAAAAGCTTTCTGGCGAAGTGCTGGGTCTTGCAAAGGGCTTGGGACAGCAGGCCAATGAGCTGAACGAGGCTGTTGAGGCGTTCCTAAAAGAAGTTCGCAGCGCCTAAGTACGAATGATGCAACGTAAAGAGCCGCCAGCTGATTGTATCGGCTGGCGGCTTTTTTGTTATGTGCCCCAGTGAGGAAATGGATCGGGCAGGTCCTGATAGCGGTCGGGTATAAACTTTCCGCCGATCACTGTTTCGTCTTCGTCAATCAGGCAGGAGGCAAGTTGTGCGCGCAGGGCCGCTTCATTCATGTGGTCAGAAAGGCCGATAAAGACAATTTCCTGTCTTCGGTCGCCAAAGACCGGATCCCAGTTTGATAAGACCCGGTCGCGCCATTCATTGTTGTCAGGCCATCTTTCACGCGGCACCGCACTCCACCATGTGCCCAATGCCTCGTTCTTTACCGCGGCACCAGCTTGGCTGATTTCACCAACCCAGCTTGGGCGCGTTGCGATCCAGAAATGACCTTTGGCGCGAATAACGCCTGGCCACTCACTGTTTATAAAGTCATGAAAGCGTTGGGGGTGAAACGGAAACGACGTGCGAAACGTGAAACTTGTGATGCCGTATTCTTCGGTTTCGGGAATGTGATCGGCAAAACCATAAAGTTCCTTGGCCCACAGGGGATGGTTCTGGGCACGTTCGAAATCAAACAAACCAGTGTTTAGGATGTCTTTCGGATCAACCTTGCCATGGACTGTTTCGAGGATACGCGCATCTGCATTTAGCGCGCGAATAATGCCAAGAACAATTTTGCGCTCTGATGGATCAATCAGATCCGTTTTGTTCAAAACAATGACATCGGCAAATTCGATTTGATCGACCAGTAGATCGACGATGCTGCGGTCATCATCTTCGCCCAGACTTTCGCCACGGTCATTGAGAAAGTCGGTCGAGCTGTAATCGGCAATCATGCGTGCGCCATCAACAACCGTGACCATGGTATCAAGTCTTGAAATATCGCCCAATGAATTGCCGTTTTCATCCCGAAAATCAAAGGTGGCAGCAACAGGAAGAGGTTCTGATATGCCTGTTGATTCAATCAGCAGGTAATCAAACCGCCCTGTTTCGGCAAGACGGCGTACTTCCGCCAATAAGTCATCTCGCAATGTGCAACAGATACAGCCATTGGTCATTTCGAAAAGTTTCTCATCCATCGTCGAAAGTTCCGCACCACCCTCGCGGATGAGGTCAGCATCAATATTGACCTCGCTCATGTCATTTACGATCACCGCGACCTTAAGCCCGTCACGATTGTTTAAAACATGGTTTAGCAATGTGGTTTTGCCTGCACCCAAAAAACCAGACAGCACCGTGACCGGAAGGCGGTTATGCGTCATGCTGCGATCTCCTCATTATATGTTATGTTATAACGTAACATATATTTGGTTCGTGTTTCTGATGCAATCAGTTTTGTACAAAAGAAAACCCCGCTGGTGGGCGGGGTTAACATTAGAACGGTTTTTCGGACGCGTTGATTAAGTTGTTTTTGAAGTTTGACCAAACAGGACTTTTTTGTCTGCTTCGCTCATCTCACCGGATCGTAACCCTTCGCCTGCTTTATAGGCGGCAATGGTCGCTGGGCGCGACCCGATGTTTTCAAACCAGCGTTTCAGGTTCGGGAAATCATTGAGGTCCTGTTGCTGTTTTTCGTGGCTGACGATCCAAGGATAAGATGCCATATCGGCAATGGTGTAATCGTCGCCAGCAATGAAATCACGGCCTTCAAGGCGCTTGTTCAACACACCATAAAGGCGGTTGGTCTCATTGACATACCGTGTGATCGCATAGGGGATTTTTTCTGGCGCGTAGCTGCCGAAATGATGGTTCTGTCCGGCCATCGGGCCAAGGCCACCCATTTGCCAGAACAGCCATTCCATCACTGTTTTCCGCCCGCGCACATCCGTCGGCAGGAACTTGCCGGTTTTTTCCGCCAGATACTGCAAGATTGCGCCGGATTCAAATACCGTAATCGCGTCACCGCCATCGGCTGGATCATTGTCAATAATGGCGGGCATACGGTTGTTGGGTGAGAAGGCGAGGAATTCGGGTTTGAACTGGTCACCCGCACCGATATTGATCGGGTGGATTTTATAGTCCAGCCCGGCTTCCTCAAGAAACAGCGTGATTTTATGGCCGTTTGGGGTCGGCCAGTAATAAAGATCAATCATGGGAAGGTGGCTCCTTCAATTCTTTGTTTGGTGGCAATTTCGATAATCAGAGCTTGCCAATTACGAACCTTTCGGTCAATTTAAAACGATCATTCCATAATGCAATATCAGGTCACAGCTTTGTGTAAACAAGTTGGCCTGTCAGGAGACTTTGATGATCCGCTTTTATTTTCACCCGACGCCGAACCCCCAGAAAATCTCGATGATGCTCGAGGCTTCTGGCCTTGCATATGAGGTGCTGCCAGTCGATACTCGCAAAGGTCAGCAACATGATCCAGCGTTTCGGGCGATCAACCCCAATGGCAAAGTTCCCGCCATTGTTGATACCGACGGTCCGGGTGGCAAGGAAGTCCGGGTTTTTGACTCGAACGCTATCTTGCTGTACCTCGCCGAAAAATCTGGCAAGCTCCTTGGCAAAGCCGAAGATCGCGGCGAGTTCCTGTCGTGGCTGATGTTCATTGCCACCGGTATCGGCCCGTTTTCCGGGCAAGCGGTTCATTTTCAACATGTCGCCCCAGAAGGCAGCGATTATGGTGTGAACCGCTATCGCAACGAAATTGCGCGCCATTATCAAGTTTTAGAAGACCACCTGAAAGGCCGTGACTTCATCGTTGGTGATGAGATGACGATTGTTGATATCTCAGCTTGGGGCTGGATCGATAAGGCACCGTTCGTTCACAAGAACCCGGATGTGATGGACAAATATCCGAACATCAAGCGCTGGTTCGAAAAGATGAATACACTGCCTGCAGCGATTAGCGCGCGCGACGTTGGCAAAGGCCACAGCTTTAAAACTGAAATGGACGAAGACGCCAAGCGCGCGATGTTCCCGTCGAACTACAGCTGATTTCAGCACGCCGCTGGGCAAGAAACTCTTAAAAAACACCCCCGAGCCAATGGTCGGGGGTGTTTTGTTTGGCAGATATTTTTTCGCAATCAGTCGGTGGTCTTGGCACCAAACTGTTTGTTGAACTGCAGAACCAGCAGGGTCACAACTGCACCGGACATCAGATACGCACCGACACCCGGCAGGCCAAACTTGTCACACAGATAAAGCGCGATCAGTGGGGCAAAGCCCGCACCGAGCAACCATGCCAGATCGGACGTCAGGGCCGAACCGGTATAGCGGTATTCGCGCTTGAAGTTTGATGCCAGTGTTCCGGCCGCCTGACCAAAGCACAGGCCAAGAACCGCAAACCCACCCAGAACAATCATGCCTTCATTGATGATGTTATAGGTGTAAAGAAGCGGTGTGAGGATCGCACCAGCAAGGATGATCCCGGCACTGTAACCTAGCAGGCGACGGCGACCGAGCTGATCGGCGATGAAACCTGATGCAATGATGCCAAAGGCACAAAGTACCGCACCCACACCTTGGGTCAGCAGGAACTGGCCTGCATTGCCGTCGGCATAAAGATACACCCAGGTAAGCGCAAAGACAGTGACCAGATGGAACAGCGCGTAGCTTACCATCGGCACCAGCGCGCCCAGCAGAACGGTACGACCGTTATGTTTGAGCGTGTCCATGACGCGGGCGGCATGCAATTCGTTCTGTTCAAGAAGGTGACCGAATTCCGACGTTGCCACCAGACGCAGGCGGGCAAACAACGCAACCACGTTAATGGCAAAAGCCACGAAGAAGGCATAGCGCCAGCCAAAGGCCAGGAAGTCGTCAGGATGCAGGGTCAGGATCAGATAGGCAAACAGCGAGGATGCCAGCATGAAGCCAAGCGGTGCGCCCAGCTGCGGGATCATTGCATACCAACCTTTGCGGTTGTCAGGGGCATTGAGTGCGAGAAGGGAAGCAAGCCCGTCCCATGCGCCGCCCCATGCAACGCCTTGCAGGAAGCGAAAGGCACAAAGCAGGTAAATGGCAAAGACGCCCACGGAATCAAAGCTGGGCAGGAAAGCCATTGCCGCGGTTGACCCGCCAAGCATGAACATGGCAATCGTCAGTTTGACACCGCGCCCGTGATGCCGGTCAACCGTCATGAAGGCAAGTGAGCCGATCGGGCGGGCAATAAAGGCCAGAGAGAAGATGGCAAAGGAATACATGGTGCCCATCAGTGCCGTTTCACCGGGAAACAGCAATTGCGGGAACACCAGCACCGATGCGATGCAGTAAACAAAGAAGTCGAAAAATTCCGATGTACGGCCAATGATTACGCCAAGCGCAATCTGACCAGGATCATGTGCATCGCCGGCATATTGCTGGCGTGCGTCGCGTTCCAAACCTGACGAGGTGGCGGTCGCGTAGTTTTCGGTTGTTTGGTTCACGCCGTTCTCCCTATTCACTGGTCGGGCCTTTGGGGCCCTAACTGCTTTTGATTGGATCACAAATCCGGCTCGAAAGGCGATACGACTTTGGATCGAGTCTAAGTATAGACATGTGAATTGCAAACGTCAGTGTCAATTATTGTTCTGCAACGCACAACGCACGGTTTACATTGGGATGATAATTGTCATTAAGACCCTGCTATGCATGGCGCGTACCTTGACATTGCTGCGATGCAGCTATAGCAATTGCCGCGACTTTCCACCTTGGCAGGTTTTTGAAAAAAATTTGCTGTTTTTGTGCCCTTTTCGTGGATGTTTAGGATGACACTTCCTATATGCCGTTGCGGTAGGGTACGACGTGTGGCGATCTTCGATGGGTCGTTGTGCGGCTTGCAGGTATATGGTTACCTGTGAGAACATCTTCCAGAAACTGACAAAGTATGAAGCGCATGCTTTCAAAACTTGTACGCGGCGTCACTGTAACCTCGATGTTTTCGCTTCTGGCCGGTTGCAACCTGGTTGTGATCGACCCGTCGGGTGATATTGCGTCCCAGCAGTCCGATCTTATTATCGTGTCCACGATCCTGATGCTGTTGATCATCGTTCCGGTGATGGCATTGACGGTTTTCTTTGCCTGGAAATACCGTCAGGGCAACAAGGACGCGGAATACGATCCTGAATGGCACCATTCCACGAAGCTGGAAGTTGTCATCTGGTCGGCCCCGCTGGTGATCATTATCGCCCTTGGTGCAATTACCTGGGTTACGACGCATACGCTTGACCCGTATCGTCCGCTGGACCGTATTGATGCCGAACGGCCGCTTGCCAAAGACCACAAACCAATGGTGGTTGAAGTTGTTTCCCTTGATTGGAAATGGCTGTTCTTCTATCCGGAACAGGGCATTGCGACCATTAACGAGCTCGCGGCGCCAATCGACACACCGATCCAGTTCAAGATTACCTCTTCGGGGATCATGAACTCCTTCTTCATTCCTGCACTCGCAGGTCAGATTTATTCGATGGCCGGCATGGAAACCAAACTTCATGCCGTGATCAACGAAGAAGGCGTTTATGACGGCTTCTCTGGGAATTACAGCGGTGAGGGTTTCTCCCACATGCGCTTTAAATTCCACGGTCTGAGCGAAGAAGGGTTTGAAGATTGGGTTTCGAAAGTGAAATCCGACGAGAACTTCCTTGGTCGTTCCGAGTATCTTGAGCTTGAAAAGCCGAGTATCGATGAGCCGATCCACTATTTCAGTTCGGTTGATCCGGAACTTTATGGTGCGATCCTCAACATGTGCGTCGATCAGTCGAAAATGTGCATGAACGAGATGATGGCCATTGACGAGAACGGTGGTGGTGGTCTGGCCGGTATTTATAACGTCATGTCCTTGACCTATGACGTGCCGCGCATGCGCGGAAGCCAGCCATTGCCCGAGAGCAAATCCTATGTGGCGACCTTGTGCACGACCCCGGAAGGCGGTTTTGCCGGTGATTTGAATGCTTTGCCGCTGTTTGATCGCGTGCAGGCATCTGATCGTGCCATGAGCTTTGCGCCGTCAGGCGTTTCGACAGGGTTCTGAAGCAGTGCCGGTTGGGGGATCCCAACCGGCCCTTCGCGGTTTTAGCACCGGACAGCCGGTGTATTGCTGCATTTGAAAGAAGAGTAATTCGATGTTCTCCAATCCGGACCTTTTGCATTTTATATTTGGCCGGCTGTCGCTTGATTCACTCCCGTTCCATGAACCGATCCTTGTGGTGACGTTCGCGGCCGTGGTTCTGGGTGGTATCGCCGTTCTGGGCGGTATTACTTATTTCCGCCTCTGGGGATATCTCTGGAACGAGTGGATCACGTCGATTGACCATAAAAAAATCGGCATTATGTACATCATATTGGCGCTTGTCATGCTTTTGCGTGGTTTCTCCGATGCGCTTATGATGCGTGCCCAGCAAGCGATGGCTTTTGGCGGCTCGGAAGGTTTCCTTCCCCCTGATCATTACGATCAGATATTCACCGCCCACGGCGTAATCATGATCTTCTTCGTGGCCATGCCGCTGGTGACGGGGCTTATGAACTTTGTCGTGCCGCTACAAATCGGCGCGCGTGACGTTGCGTTCCCGTTCCTGAATAATTTCAGCTTCTGGATGACCACCAGCGGTGCCGTGCTGATCATGGTGTCGCTGTTTGTCGGTGAGTTCGCGAAAACCGGCTGGCTGGCATATCCGCCGCTGTCTGACATTGTTTACAGTCCGGGGGTCGGGGTCGATTATTACATCTGGGCCCTTCAGATTGCCGGTGTCGGGACGTTGCTTTCGGGGGTCAATCTGGTTGTGACCATCGTCAAAATGCGCGCACCGGGCATGTCCATGATGAAAATGCCGGTCTTTACCTGGACGGCACTTTGCACCAACGTTCTGATCGTGGCTGCGTTCCCGGTTCTGACCGCTGTTCTGGTTCTGCTTGGGCTTGACCGTTATGCAGACACCAACTTCTTCACCAACGATCTTGGCGGTAACGCCATGATGTATATCAACCTGATCTGGATTTGGGGGCACCCGGAAGTTTACATCCTGATCCTGCCGGCGTTTGGTGTGTTTTCCGAAGTTGTGTCGACATTCTCGCGCAAGCGTCTGTTTGGGTATAGCTCGATGGTGTATGCCACCGTGGTTATCACCATCCTGTCCTATATCGTCTGGTTGCATCACTTCTTCACCATGGGCTCGGGTGCCAGCGTGAACGCCTTCTTTGGTATCGCGACCATGATCATCTCGATCCCGACCGGTGCGAAGATCTTCAACTGGATGTTCACGATGTATAAGGGCCGCATCAGTTTTGATGTTCCGATGCTGTGGACCATCGGCTTTATGCTGACCTTTGTGATCGGGGGCATGACGGGTGTTATGCTTGCGGTTCCGCCGGCTGACTTTGTGTTGCATAACAGCCTGTTCCTGATTGCGCACTTCCATAACGTGATTATCGGTGGTGTGGTGTTCGGGATGTTTGCCGGTATCGTTTACTGGTTCCCCAAGGCATTTGGCTTCAAGCTTGATCCGTTCTGGGGCAAAATGTCCTTCTGGCTCTGGCTTGTCGGGTTCTATTTCGCCTTCATGCCGCTTTATGTTCTTGGTCTGATGGGGATTACCCGCCGCATGAGCCAATTTGACGATCCGTCGCTTCAGATCTGGTTCGTGATTGCCGCCTTTGGTGCGCTTCTGATTGCCGGGGGGATCGGTTCGTTCATTCTGTCGATCGTTGTTGCGGTGATCAAACGTGACAAGCTTCGTGATGAAACCGGTGACCCATGGGGGGATGGTCGTACGCTGGAATGGTCGACTTCGTCGCCGCCCCCAGCCTACAACTTTGCCTTTACCCCGGTTGTCCATGATCTTGATGCATGGGCCGACATGAAGAAACGTGGTTATGTCCGTCCGACGGAAGGCTTCCTGGATATCCATATGCCGAAAAATACCGGCGCTGGCTTTATCCTTGCCGCTCTGTCGCTTGTTCTTGGTTTCGCGCTGGTCTGGCATATCTGGTGGCTGGTGATTGCAAGCTTCATTGCCCTGGTTGTCGGTGCAATTGCCCACACCTTCAACTATGACCGCGATTATCACATCCCGGCATCTGAAGTCGTGGAAACCGAAGACGAACGTACTGCCCTTCTGGCAAAACAGCAGGCGTAAGGGAATGACAATGGCGAATAACACTGCCGCACAGACCGAAATGCCGGTCTTCTATCTGAAGGAAGAGCATCACCCGGAAACCGGGACGATGCTTGGCTTCTGGATCTATCTGATGAGCGATAGCCTCATCTTTGGGATTCTGTTTGCAACCTATGCCGTTATTGGCCAGAATTATGCCGCAGGTCCGGCACCGACTGATTTGTTCGATCTGGAATTGGTGGCGATCAATACATCGATGCTGCTGTTTTCGTCGATTACCTATGGCTTCGCCATGCTGCAAATGGAAAAAGGCAGTATTGCGGGCACACAGCTTTGGCTGGCGATTACCGGTTTGTTCGGTGCCGCGTTTGTCGGGCTGGAGCTATATGAGTTCCATGAACTTTGGAGCCTTGGTGCGACGCCGATGCGAAGCGGGTTCCTGTCGGCATTCTATACGCTGGTTGCGACCCACGGTCTTCACGTGACGTTCGGGATCATCTGGCTGGTGACCCTGATGATTCAGGTAGCCAAACATGGTCTGATCCCGGCCAATAAACGTCGTCTGATGTGCCTGTCGATGTTCTGGCACTTCCTTGACGTCATCTGGATCGGTGTTTTCTCCGTTGTTTATCTGCTGGGAGTTCTGGGATGAGTGCACATTCACACGCACATGATGACCATCACGGCGATGGCGGTGCCGGCCACGGTACCTTCAACAGCTATATGATCGGGTTTATCCTGTCGGTTATTCTGACGGCCATTCCGTTCTGGCTGGTGATGGATGGTGTTCTTGACAGCAAGATCGCAACCGCACTTTGGATCATGGGTCTTGGTGTGGTTCAGATCATTGTTCACATGGTCTATTTCCTGCACATGAACACCAAATCCGAAGGTGGCTGGAACATGTTGGCGCTGATCTTTACCCTTGTGATCGTTGCGATTGCCATCGCCGGTTCCATGTGGGTGATGTATCACCTTAACACCAACATGATGCCGCAGATGGATCATGACATGATCAAAAGCTTCGGCTAGATCGAAGCTTGATATCAATAGGGGGCGCGATACTTTAACCGGTGTCGCGCCCTTTTTTGTTCGCGCCGGATGCCAGTTTACACCACCGTTTTGAAAGACCGCGCCATGACGCAAAGCCACGTTTCTGAAAACCCGCATGACCGATCCACAAAGGGTCCGTCGATGGTGACACGTGCGGTGGTGGTATTGCTTGCGGTGATCCTGTTTTCAGGTTTCTTTGGCCTTGGCTACTGGCAGGTTGAACGCCGGGCGTGGAAGCTTGATCTGATTGAGCGGGTTGATGCCCGTGTGCAGGGTGATCCGGTGACCGCCCCCGATCAGGCCGATTGGGAAAATGTCACGCGTGATCGCGATGAATATCGCAAGGTCATGTTGCTTGGAACCTATCGCAATGACCTTGAAAGTCATGTCTATGCCGCAACCGATTATGGGGCTGGATATTGGGTGATCACGCCGATGGCGCGTGTGGACGGGACAATCATTATGATCAACCGTGGCTTTGTCCCCACGGATCACCGTGATCGCGCGACGCGACCTGAAGGCATGATTGAAGGTCAAACCCGCGTCACCGGTCTTTTGCGTATGGACGAGCCGGGCGGTACCTTTATCCGTGATAATGTACCGCAGGAAGATCGGTGGTATTCGCGCGATGTGCGGGCAATGGCGATCAAGCGCGGCCTTGATCCGGACCGTGTGGCACCTTATTTCATCGACGCCGATGGCAAGAATAATCCGGGAAAACTGCCGGTAGGGGGCTTAACCAAAATCAGTTTCCCGAACAATCATCTGATGTATGCCCTGACATGGTTTGGCATGGCTGCCCTAACATTGGTTGCGGCATGGCTGGTGTTACGCCACCGTAAAGGCGATGGTGATGACGTGGATTTGGACGCCCAAAAGAACTGATTATTTGTTGGTGCGCAATCTTATGCGTTCCTGATGGCGTCCTGACATACTGCTGTCAGGAGCCTGCTTTTCACGTTGTTTACATTGCGTTTAAACGGGCTGCACTATGCGGCCAGAAAACCACTTTTGAACCCGACAATATGAGCAGGAGCCTCAGGAATGATATCAGACCGCAAGCTGACATTTTATCATGCTGTCCCGTCACGCAGCAGCACGGTGCACTGGATGTTACACGAGCTTGGCATTGAGTTTGATGTCAAAATGCTCGACCTCCGTAAGGGCGAAGGACAGACGTCAGAATACCTTGCGATTAACCCGCTGGGCAAAGTGCCAACCATCGTGCATGGCGATACGGTCGTGACAGAGGCGGCAGCAATTTGCTGTTATCTGGCCGATGCATATCCAGAGGCCGGATTGGCCCCGGCGTTTGATGATCCGATCCGCGGGGAATATCTGCGTTGGTTGTTCTTTTCACCCGCCACCATTGAGCCGGCCTTTATCGACCGGGTGCGTCAGTATGAAGCAGAAGATTGCAGTCAGAATTCCTATCGGAACTGGGAAACGCTGATGCCGATTCTGCTTGATGTTGTGGGCAAAGCCGACCCGTGGGTGCTTGGTCAGAAATTCACGACAGTTGATGTTGTGTTAGGCGCAACGATCCGGTTTGGGTGCATGTTTGGTATTCTGCCAAAGGATCCTGTCTTTGATGCCTATATCGCCCGGATTGATGCCCGCCCGGCATACCAGCGCGCGCAGGAACTGGACGCGCCATATTTTGCGGCGGCGATGGCGGGATAATTATATCAGCGTAATTGTATGATGAATAAAAGGGCCGGTTCCTGCGACTTGGAACCGGCCCTTTGTGTTTTTAAGACCGTTTTGGTGCGCGATCAGGGATTAGTATGATCAATAACTTCGCCGCGTGCCGGATAGTTTTTGGCAATGACGAAATCAAGTGCGCCAAGAATTTCGGCAAAGGCCGGACGGGCGAATGGCATGGTCTGGACCGTGCCGAAATAAAGCGTGCCATCCGGACGGACAAGGAAAAGGCCTGGCTCGGAAAACAGTGCGGGTTCTTCAAAACCCGAAGACGTCACACCGTTTGAGGTCGAGATATAAAGACCCCATTCCCGGGCTTTCTCAAGTGCAAGTCCATAGCCAAGATCAATGTTCTCAAGACCCCATTTTTCTTTGGCCGTAATTGCGCGGTCTTCGCTGTCAGATGACAGCACCACAACATTCACGCCCCGTTTGGCAAAATCTTCGAGCTTGTTATCAAGGTCTTTAAGATATTTGCCACAGATCGGGCAATGCAGACCACGGTAGAAGACGACCATGGTGAAATTTTCCGGGCTCTGATCCGCAAGGGACCAGGTGCCACCACCAACCAGTGGTACGGACAGAGAAGGGACTTTTTGACGCGGAACAAGCGGTGTGATTACAGACATTTTCGGTCCTCATAACGGATACGTTTGATTGATGGGGATCATTTTGGAATGATCGTTTAAAAACGGCAACCAGAATTTCTTGCCATCACTCAACCGTGATCAGTTTGATGTGAAATCACTGGGGGTTTGTTATTCTGGCGTTCGCAACTTGGGCACAGCAGATCAGTCGAGTGCGGCCAGAATGGTATCGGTGTAATCTTCGATTGTTTCACGGTCGGCACCCCGGCGGGCCATCAAATGCACGCCTTGTATCGAGCCTGCAAAAAAGCGTGCCAGTGCGCGGACGTTTTTATCGGCCGAAATGGTGCCGGCATTTATGCCGCGTTTCAGTGCATTGGCGAACATGTCTTCGACCCGGCGAAAAGCCTGCTGGGCGATTGCCGCCGTTTCGGGATCATGCGGGGCCAATTCCATGCCTGAATTAACCATCAGACAGCCTTTAAGATGGCCATCTTCACAACTGTGTCTGGTGGCGTCTTTGAAGGTTGTGACAATTGCCACCCGTCCATCCTCGGTTTCACGCAGCTTGGCAAACCGCTTGGAACTGATTTTCAGGCTGTAATGATCAAGCACACGCAGGAAAAGCGCCTTCTTGTCGCCAAAGCTTGAATACATGCTCGCACGGTTAAGACCAGTCTCTTCGACAAGGTCCTGAACCGAGGTTGATTCAAATCCCTTGCTCCAGAAAATGTTCATGGCGTTATCAAGAACGCTTTCTTCGTCAAACGCGCGTGGGCGAGGCATGGCAGTTCCTTGGTTGCGAGCTGTCTCTGGAACAAGTGTTCTGTAATACAGAGAAAGATGTAACTTGTGGTGCTGAAAATCAACTCTGCGCTGATGGTATCAACTCAGTCGGGATAGGTTAAGCATATAGCTGGCAAAAGAAAACATGCTGCCAATCAAGCTATCGACTTGTGATAATTGAACAATTCCATATCACAGGGAGATGGCGTGCCGTCATCAATTTGTCGTGCGATCAAGGGTGACAAAGCTGTAGTCCGGGCCATCCGGATTGTTGATTTTATGTCGGCTCGATTCTTGCCATTGATCGGCAGGCAGCGGATCAAGGAAGGTGTCGCCGTCAATATCGGCATGGACCTCGGTCAGCTCAAAGCGCGTCGTATAGGGCAGGGCGAGATGATAAATCTGCGCACCCCCGGCAATGATAACTTCGTTTACACCATCGGCTTTGGCGATTTCGTCGCCCAGTTTGACGGCGCTTTCTACATCGTGACAAACGCGCACGTTCTCATGATCAAATGACCAGTCGGTGTCACGCGTGACAACGATGGTGACACGTTTAGGAAGGGGACGCCCAATGGCTTCAAATGTCACGCGTCCCATGATCATCGGCTTGCCAAGGGTCAGCGCTTTAAACCGTTTCAGGTCTTCGGGCAATTCCCACGGCATCCAGCCATCTTTGCCAATCGCACCATTGGCGGCCGCGGCAACAACGGCAACGCGTTCGATCTTTTGATCTGTCATCACACCGCAACCTTGCCGGCAATATGCGGGTGCGGGTCATAGCCGACCAGTTCAAAATCATCAAACTTGAAATCAAAGATCGATGTCACATCGGGATTGATCTTCATGGTCGGAAGCGGTCGCGTTTCGCGCGAAAGCTGCAATTCGACCTGTTCAAGATGGTTGGTATAAAGATGCGCGTCCCCCAGTGTATGGACGAAATCGCCAACTTCAAGATCGCATACTTGCGCAATCATCATGGTCAAAAGCGCATAGGACGCGATGTTGAACGGCACGCCAAGGAAGATGTCCGCACTGCGCTGATAAAGCTGGCATGAAAGCTTGCCATCGGCGACATAGAACTGGAACAGGCAATGGCACGGCGGCAGCGCCATGTTTGGCACATCGGCAACATTCCATGCGGAGACAATCAGGCGTCGGGAATCGGGATTGTTTTTGATCTGGTCAATCAGGCCGGTGATCTGGTCAATGGTTTGGCCGTTTGCACCCTGCCATGACCGCCACTGTCCCCCATAAACCGGGCCAAGGTCGCCGTTTTCATCGGCCCATTCGTTCCAGATGCGCACACCGTTGTCTTGCAGATATTTGACGTTGGTGTCGCCATCAAGGAACCACAGCAATTCGTGAACAATGGATTTGAGATGCAGCTTCTTGGTGGTGACCATCGGGAAACCTTTGGAAAGGTCAAACCGCATCTGGTGACCGAAAACCGATATCGTGCCAGTTCCGGTACGGTCTTCCTTGTGCGTGCCAGTGTCGCGCACCATCCGCATCAGATCGAGATATTGCTGCATGCTGTGTCCTGTTCTTCGGAATCGTGTTTGGGGCAGCATAGTCAGGTACAGGCAGCTCGGCAAGCCGTGCAGACACAGGTGGATCGGGCGGCCGATTTCGCGTTGTTTGCTTAAAAAAATTGCCAATTCCCCTTGTGTGGCAAGGGGTGAATGACCTATATAGGGGCTGTCGGGGCAACCTGACTATGGCGTTACACGACTTGGCAGAATAGACATTACGGACCCGGGGGCGGTACCCGGCGGCTCCACCAACTTTCAAACTTTGACTTCGTCCGACTCAGGCGAAGATGTTGGGGCCGAAATAGGATCGACGTGTGTAGTAAAAGCCTCTGTTGGCGCTCGGCATGGTACCACCGTTATCGGGCTAATGTTTGTAAATGCAAACGACAACAATGCTCCGGTAGCTGTTGCTGCGTAAGCGGCACTAGCACCAAAGCGAAATTCCGGTTGCCGGGAGCGGTAATTTGGTGGGGGACGGGGCACCTAGCAACAGAACGCCCCACTCTTGTATTTCTTTCCAGCTCCGTTATGAATAGAGTTTAGGGATCAAACCCTGATCGAACACGTTGTGATATGTATACAGCGTGATCTAATGCTATATTATAATGACGGGATGGACCGCACTTCGGCGGTGCGCCCGCCAGATACAGGATTACTGATGCAGAAACCGGAAGAATTTCGTTACGATCTTATGGTCGATCAGGCGCTGCGTGGCGTGGTGAAAGAAATCCTTGCGCGCGTGGCCGAAGAAGGCCTTTTCGGCGAGCATCACTATTACATCACCTTCCAGACCAATCATCCCGGCGTTGCCCTTCCTGAAGGACAGCGCAAGGCACATCCTGATAACATCACGGTTGTCTTGCAGCATCGTTTCTGGGATCTGAAGTCTGAAGACGATCATTTTTCGGTCGGCATGAGCTTTGATGGCATGCCAACGACTTTGGTTGTTCCGTTTGATGCGATGCTGGCCTTTGTCGACCCGTCCGCCAACTTCATGCTGACCTTTAGCGTCGAAGAAGAAATGGACGATGCAGATTTTGATTACGACGAAGACGATGACCTTGATGCGGACCTGATCGAAGACGATGGTGGCGCACCAACATTGGTCGCCGAACCGTCCAAATCGCGCAAAAAACCGAAACCCGAGGCAAGTGAAACGGGCGAAGTCATCGCATTGGATGCGTTTCGTAAAAAATAAGAATTCCAAAAAGGGGCAGGTTCATTTCTGCTCCTTTTTTCTTTGGCGCCGTTCGGGACATATTTTCCGGTTTGATTTCCCGCAACCGGGATCCTGTGCTGTTAGGCGAATGTATCGTGGAAATTTTTCACGATTGGCGCTATGAAATGGCCAAATAAAAATAGACCCACCGTGTTTTTGAGAGAGACGAGAACCTTCCCATGAATGATTTTGTCTATAAACCCATGTTCGATCTGGGTAAGGACACCACCCCGTACCGCAAGATCGGGGATGAAGGTGTTTCGACCGTTGATGTTAATGGCGAGACCTATTTGAAAGTCGACCCCGAAGCGATTGAAAAGCTCACGCTTCAGGCGTTTTTTGATTGCTCGCACCTTTTGCGTCCGGGGCACCTCGCACAGCTGCGCAAAATCCTTGATGACGATGAAGCCACCCCGAATGACAAATTCGTGGCGATGGATCTTTTGAAAAACGCGTCGATCGCATCGGGTGGTGTTTTGCCGATGTGTCAGGATACCGGAACTGCGATTGTCATGGGCAAGCGCGGTGGCAAGGTCATCACCGATGGTTCTGATGAAGAAGCCCTGTCAAAAGGCATCTGGCAGGCCTATCAGAAACACAATCTGCGTTTCTCGCAGGTGTCTCCGCTAAATATGTTCGAAGAAAAGAACACCGGGTCGAACCTTCCGGCACAGATTGATCTTTATGCGACCACGGGCGATGAATATAAATTCATGTTCATGGCAAAGGGCGGCGGTTCAGCCAACAAGACCTTCCTGTTTCAGCAGACAAAGGCACTTTTGAACCCGGAAGGCCTGCGAAAGTTCTTGGACGAGAAAATCCGCACCTTGGGCACGTCAGCCTGTCCGCCGTATCACCTGTCGATTGTGATTGGCGGAACCTCGGCTGAGGCCTGCCTTAAGACTGTGAAAATGGGATCGGCACGCTATTACGACAGCCTTCCGACCGAGGGCGGCGACCATGGTCAGGCCTATCGCGATCTCGAATGGGAACAGAAGGTTCTTGAGATGACCCGCGAGATGGGCATCGGCGCACAGTTTGGCGGCAAGTATTTCTGCCATGATGTGCGCGTGATCCGCCTGCCGCGCCATGGTGCAAGCTGCCCGGTCGGGCTTGGGGTTTCCTGCTCGGCCGATCGTCAGATTTTGGGTAAAATCACCAAAGACGGTATCTTTATCGAGGATCTCGAACATGATCCGGCGAAATATCTTCCGCATGTGACGGACGAACATCTTGAAGACGAAGTGGTCAAGGTTGACCTGAACCGTCCGATGGATGAAATCCGTAAACAGCTTTCGGGTTATTCGGTTAAAACCCGTCTGTCGCTCAGCGGTACCGTGATTGTTGCACGCGACATTGCCCATGCCAAAATCAAGGAACGCCTTGATGCCGGTGAGGAAATGCCAGAATACCTCAAAAACCATCCGGTTTATTATGCCGGTCCGGCCAAAACGCCCGAAGGCATGCCATCCGGATCGTTCGGTCCGACCACGGCGGGGCGCATGGATGCCTATGTCGAACAGTTCCAGGCTGCGGGTGGTTCGTTCGTTATGCTGGCAAAGGGCAACCGTTCCAAGCAGGTCAAAGATGCCTGCAACAAATATGGCGGGTTCTACCTTGGCTCCATCGGTGGTCCGGCGGCCCGGTTGGCACAGGACTGCATTAAAAAGGTCGAGGTTCACGAATATCCTGAACTGGGTATGGAAGCCGTGTGGAAAATCGAAGTCGAAGATTTCCCGGCCTTCATCGTGATTGATGATAAAGGCAATGACTTCTTTGCCGAATTTGGCATCTGATTTTTTCAGGATTCTTGCCAAATTCAAAAGGCGGTGCAGGGGAAACCTTGTGCCGCTTTTTTTGTGTGCATAGCTGACCCGTGGTCAAAGGGACTTGCGGATATTGGGGGTGCGTGGTCTGATTTGGTCAAAATCAAACCCCTATCGGGAATAGTGATATGTCTGAAACTTCCGCGCTTTCTGCTTCTGCCACCACAGAAAGCCGTATGGTCGGTGTAACGTCTGCGTTGGCGACGGTGTTTATCTGGGCCGGTTGGCTGATTGCGACACGTTATGCAATGACGTCAAGTTTTACCGCCGTTGACATTGGTCTCTTGCGTTTTGTCGTTCCTTTTGTCCTGCTCTGCCCAATCTGGATCAAAAAGGGTATCTGGCCAAAGGGATTGTCCTTGATCAATGGCCTGATGATGCTGATCGGGTCTGGCGCATTTTATACCCTGATGGTTGCCAGTGCGTTGCAGTTCGTTCCGGCAAGTCATGTCGGGATTTTGTTGCCCGGTGTGATGGCGATTTGGGCGGTTTTAATCGCGATTGTCCTGTTTGGGGAACGGCCCGGCCGTGTCCGACTGGCCGGATATGGTGCGGTGATTGTCGGGGTTATGTTGCTTGTGGCCCTTAAGCCGGGCGGCGATGCCAGTACCGATATGCTGTATGGCTATGGCCTTGTGTCTGCCGGGGCGTTGATGTGGGCATCCTATACCCATGCCATGCGTCAAAGTGGCCTTGGCGCGCTTGAAGCGGCAAGTTTTGTCGGGTTTTGGTCGTTTGTCATTATTGCGGTGATCGCCCTTTTCACCGGTACACATATTCCCGATGCTCCGATGGGCGATGTGATGATGTTGCTTGTTACACAGGGGCTTCTGGCCGGCTGTGTTGCCGTTATTACCTATGGCCTTGCTGTACGTCACATCGGATCAACCGGTGCATCGGCATTTGGGGCCATGACACCGGCACTCACCGCCCTTGGCGGCGTGTTTCTTCTGGGTGAAGAAAGCAACCTTGCCTTGGTGGCGGCCGTCGCATTGGTGATCTTTGGCGTGATGGTGGCATCTGGCGTGTTTCGCCGGGTGTTGCGGTAATCCGTATTGTCCGGACAGCCAAACTGTTGTGCGACGGTAATGCTTGGTTGCAATTGAAGATTGAATAAATTTTGCTGCATGCGCGAATTGTCCTTTTCGCGTATGCAGTATTACGCTAATGTAACAGTGGATGACGGCAACGGCGCTGTATCTTTCCCATCTTGATCGGCAGGCAACGAGGCTTGCGCAACCTTCTGGTTCTTTCGTTTGAAAGGCCAGCTTGTTTTGCCTCGGAGTTTTGTCATGTTTGCCGGTTTCATCCGTTCCATATCCCCAGAAAATGACCAAGGTCTTTCGCCGCACAATGATGCGGGACTTGCTGATGTTTTGCGACTTCTACGCAAAGTTGGGGCTGTCGCAGACGAGGCATCCGACCGTGATGGTGCGATCTTGGCAATCCTCACGGCGGTATGTGATTACTGCGCATGGCCGATTGGGCATGCCTATGTACGTGATGGCGATCATTTGTCATCTGCTGGTATCTGGTCGATTGATGGAAACATTTCGATGGCCGATCTTGCCGAATTTCGCACGCAGTCGGAAGAAACGGTATTTGCACTGGGCCAAGGACTTATTGGAACGGTCGCGGTGCGCGGTGAACCTGTTTGTATTGAAGATGTCACGCAAAAGGATGGATTTCTGCGCGCTGCAAGTGCGGCCCGAAACGGATTGCGCGGCTGTTTTGCCTTGCCCGTGAAACTGGGTGGTCAGACCGTTGCCGTGATCGAGTTTTTCAGCCCTGAGCTTGCCAAACTCGATGCCGAACTTCTAGGCTGAATCGACATTTACATCCATAGAGTGGCTGCGGCGAGA
>TARA_R110000851_G_scaffold107051_1_pt1 | contig 30596 bp, 31 predicted proteins | sample TARA_R110000851 | Tara Oceans TARA_R110000851 (sample SAMEA4397627) | marine metagenome | biome: Polar Biome; feature: [DCM] deep chlorophyll maximum layer (ENVO:01000326); material: water (ENVO:00002006), including particulate matter (ENVO:01000060) such as... | depth 17 m
TTAACTTATTTTCGTATTCTCCAAAAGAGTCCGGAAAAACAGTGATCGACGAGGTTAGTGATAACGAAGGATGGTATCAAATTAAAGAAAAATTAATAAAACAAATCGGATCCAACTCTATTCCAACAATATACGTTGATTCTATAGAAGATGGGAACGTACTGGTCTTGCACCACGAACATGACGGACGAGATCTTAAAATAAAATATGCAGAACATGTGTTAGAACACTGTAAACATTTATGGGGTTCTGATGTACAATTAATAACCATGGTGGATGATGCACCATACGAAATCTAAGGAGCAAACCAATATGTCAAATTTCCTAGACATTATCACTAAACAAAGAAAACAGACCAAAGAAAAAAAGTTCAAAGGTACGTTCCTCGAGTATCTTGAACTGGTCAAAGCCAATCCGGACCTAGCAAAGTCTTCGCATAAGAGACTGCACGACGCAATTTTAGGTTATGGAATCACAGAAATGCCTGACGAAGATCCTCGAAAAAGAAAAATATTCGATGCAGATTCAGTAAGGATTTACAACTACTTTGATTCAGAATTTTTCGGAATGGAAAATGTAATTGAAAAACTTATGAGGTTCTTGCATGGTGCAGCTATGCGCGGAGAAGAATCCCGCCAGATACTTTTGTTAATGGGGCCAGTTGGTGCTGGTAAGTCCGCGCTAACAGAACACATTAAGAAAGCTCTAGACGGCGAAAAATATTACCATTTAGAAGGAGACCCTCAGCGAGGAGAACCTTTGCAATTACTTCCAAGATCCTTAAGAGAGGAATTCGAAAAGCTTCTATCTGTAAAGATCGACGGTGATTTATCTCCTATCGCACGATGGAAGCTCCTAAACGATCTTAAGGGTAAGTACGAAGAGTTCCCTGTGGTACAGACGTCCTTCTCACAAAGAGGGCGAAGAGGCATAGCCTCTGTTCCACCAATGGATGCAAATTCACAGGATGTGTCTGTTCTGATCGGGTCGGAAGATATCAGTAAGCTAGACAAGTATTCTGAAGACGATCCACGAGTCTTAAATCTAACTGGAGCGTTCAATATCGGTAACCGTGGTATTGTAGAAATGATCGAAGTATTCAAGAATGAAATTGAATTCTTACATACTGTCATTACAGCAACTCAGGAGAAAAGAGTACCTGCCCCGGGTAAGCACGATATGGTTTATTTCGATGGCGTTATTCTTGCTCATTGCAACGAGTCTGAATGGAACCGCTTTAAATCAGAACACACAAACGAAGCAATCCTCGATCGTGTAGTTAAAATTAATGTACCATACATTCTTGAACTTGATCAAGAGCAAAAAATCTACGAAAAAATACTTTCTAGATCAGATTTTAATGCACACATTGCTCCTCATACAATTAAAGTCGCATCGATGTTTTCTGTAATGTCACGACTTAAGTCAACTGGAAAATGTGATCTTTTAACAAAAATGAAGATCTATAATGGCGATGAAGTTATTGAAAAAGGTAGGGTCAAAAAAATAGATCTCAAAGACTTGCAAGAAGAAGTCAGAGATGAAGGTATGACTGGGATTTCTACACGTTTCATCATGAAAGCAATCGATCATGCTTTGACTGATCATTCGAAAAAGTGTATTACACCAATTGGCGTAATGAAATCATTAACTAAAATGGTTAAAGAACAAATAATCGATCAAGAGTTTAGAGATCATTGTTTAGAAATAATCCAAAAAGTAGTCAGAGAAGAATACTTAAGAATTCTAGAAACAGAAATTGCAAAGGCCTTTATCACTGCATACGAAGAACAAGCACAATCGCTTTTTGATACGTATCTAGACAACGCAGAAGCATATACCACAAGCAAGAAAATAAGAGATGAGCTTACTGGTGAAGAACGTGGAGCTGATGAAAAGCTGATGAAATCGATCGAAGAAGTCATAGGCATTACTGGATCCTCGAGACAAGGCTTCAGATCTGACGTCACCGCATACATGTTTGCAAAAATGCGACATGGTGAAAAAGTTGATTACACATCCTACGAACCTTTAAAAGAAGCAATTGAAGCATATCTAATCAATTCAGTAAAAGATATGGCTCGAATCGTAACTAAGAGTCGATCCCGCGATGATGATCAGCGTAAAAAGCACGGTGAAATGGTTAAGACTCTCATCGATGAATATGATTACAATGAAGACAGTGCAGAAGAAATCTTAAGATACGCTTCAAATAATCTCTGGCGGGATTCTTGATAATAACATTCGGAATGCCGGAACTGCTTGTTGTATACAGCTTAATGATGTATCAGCAATCACTCACTATGAGTTTAGTTGCTTTATTTTTAGGAATAACTTCTAGATTAGTTTGTTATACTGCTGAAAAAAGTTTAAATGACAAGCTAAAATTAAAGCAACTAAACACATATAATAAAGAAATCATATGAGGTGTCTGTGCATCGAGTTTTCGTACAAGAGAATAAAGATACATTTCGAAACTTAATTAAGGAATGTTTAGAAATAGAAAACACTCAAGAAATAGTCGGCGACGATTTAATTTCTTGGGTAAACATATTACATTATGTTATTAGTAAAAAGTATGAAGGACCTTCCGAGTGTTTAAAAAACATATTAATTAATTATCTTTATAGTGCTAGGAAAGCAGCTCCAGGTTCTGAGCAGTGGTTTTTAAAGTTTCTAGTTAGCGATTATGAATTAAAAAAAATCTTAAGGGTGTCGTCGACGTTAGCAGCTGCAACAACCCAGAAAATGTTAAAAAACAAAAGATCAAAAAATATATTTAAAAATATTCCTACTGTCTTAGGGGCAACAGGGAAAATTATAGTTTCTCGAGAAAAGTCAAAAGAAGATATACTAAAAGTATCTTCAGGCTGCAGCGTTTCAATTAACATAGATCCCAGATTTTCTAGCCAGATTAAGACGTCTGATATAACGTTAAGCGCTGCAAAAGTTCTTGTTATAGAAGGCGCGCCATTTTCTGTGTCTGAGTTAAACAAGCTTTTAACATATTGTTATGATAATAAAACAAAATTAATAATGCTGGCCAGGTCATATCCTGAAGAGGTTATAACAACGTTATCTGTTAACTGGCAAAAAAACAAGCTAAACATAGTCCCATTTATTTATGGTGATGAATTAAGCAACTTGAATTCACACGCTGACTTAGCAGCTATTAGTGGAGCTATACCTATATCAACAATGTTAGGTGATACTTTCAACGTTGATTTTGAAGAAAAATTTGGCAATTTAACAAATGTTGAAATCAAAAAAAATTCGCTACTAGCCACTCAATCTCAGTCGCCAACAAGATTAATAAAAAGTTTAAACCAAAAAATTAAAGATATTAATCCTGAAGAACAAGATACAGCAAACATACTATACGATCGACTAGCCGGCTTATCGTCAGATTCTCTAAATGTGTACTTAAAAGAGTCATACGATACAAACATCGTAAAAGATGAATTAGACGTAGCGATTCCTTATTATGGTTACATGTGCTATTCAGCATGTGAAGTATCTGTTGATGGGAAAACCGAACTAATTCCATACCAAGTTTATAAAACAGCTGAAAAATTTAAATCAAGTTTCATTACTCAGATTAATTCAATAGGTGGTTACTTAGTAACCAAAAATAAATAATTTTACAACAACAGCCCATTAGGGCATAATTATATGAGAGGTGACCAATGACAAATCAAAAACAAATACTGTCAACGTATAGAGATATAATCACGATGATCAAAGATAATTTGACTCGCGACTTAATAGAGGCCAACGGCGCTGGGAATATTGATATCCCAGATTTAGAAATCGGAAGAGTAACTGCTTTAACATCAACGTTAATCGACTTATATGCTTCAAACGGATATGAGTTGTTAGTTAATCAAACTAAGACTAACACGACTAAAAGCAAGAAAACAAAATAGTCATTTATTAGATATTGTTATGGATTGTATTAAACATTTAGTTGAGTGCCATTGTAAGCTGCCTCAGTATCGATCGAACGTTAACGCTCCATACCACCAGTTTGTAGTTTTTTCGGCCATCGATAACTCTGAAACAGTTATACCAAAACATGCTGCATGCAACAACTGCGGTGTAGTACACAACATTTTTGACATCGCTAAATCAGAAATATTGCTAGGCCAAGAAACTGGTGCAGTAATGGAGAAAGATGATGTTGGAATAATGCTCCCGGATTCTTTAAAGAATATATTGACAAGCTATAACTGCGGTGTGCCTGATTGGGAACATGTTCTGTTTGTTTTACAAAACGAAAAATTCCCAGAAAGTATAATAATAGACAGAAATATAGAAAACGATATAGTATCCGGAAAGCTTTTATTGATATCTGGCCATGGCAAATACAACATACAACCCTTTTCGAGAAAGATAGCTATATGAGTAAAAAACTTAATTTAAAAGACGAAGAAGATGTGATGGACAGATCTAAAGCAAGGGAAATAATTCAAGTTGTTTTAGATCATGGAGTCAATCAAAGTCAGATATACCATATGGTGTATCTGCTGGCGCTAGAACTAGAAAATCAAGAAAATACAAAGAAAATAACTAAACTAATCAATCAAATAACGAAACAACCTCAAAAAGAATCATCTTTAATTACAGGAGAATAAAAATGAGTAACCCAGTCACAGCAAAATGGCAAGAGCTTAAAGTGCTAATTGAAACAATCGATCTAGACGTACACAAAAACGCTAATGGAAACGCTAGCGCCGGTGTAAGAGCTAGGAAAGGCCTAAGACTATTAAAAAGTCAAGCAGCAGAACTAGTTAAGCTTACTGTCGAAAGAGACAAAGAAAAGAAAGTATAATTACAGAAATGTTATAGCAGTTTATACAAAAATGGGGATCTTTTCAAAAGATCCCCATTTTAAATTCTGATATTGCATAATTATAGATGATTATATTAGTTAATAAAATCACATAATTTTAAACAACAACTCTCTAACTTTTTTAAGAGCAGATTTTTCGATTTGACATATGCGCATTCTAGTAAGACTATTTAAATCCCCGATCTCTTGTAGAGTCTTAGGCCCATCCTGGCTAGCCAGAATAGTACAATTGTTATATTTTGAGCATTCTAGCCATTGTCGGCAAGTCCGCTTCTCACAGTTTTTATTTGCTTTTTTGTGTTCTTTAAAGCAAGTTGTGTCTTTTAAAATTTTATTCATTTTAAACCTCCGATATAATTGTACCATAGCTCTTTAACTTGTATGAGGATATTATGCAAAGAAAAATATTTGTAGTAGACACCAGCGTTATGCTTTATGACAAACTGGCAATTCACCAATTCGGCGGGAACGACATTGTGTTTCCACTATGTATACTCGAGGAATTAGATAAATTTAAAGAAAAGCAAGGTCTACTAGGAGAGTCGGCCAGATATGTAAATAGATACTTAGATTCCCTTCGGAGTGTCGAGAAGGACGCGTCTGGATGGACTATAGATGAAGAACACGACACTCGGTTTCGTTACATAACCAAGTCATTGAAGGCCTTTGTTCCAGAGGGTCTAGACGCGAGCTACAACGACAATCAAATCATCGCATGCGCAAAATATCAGCAAGAGTTACATCCAAAGACGGTTGTCTTAGTTATAACAAAGGACATCAATCTTAGAGTAAAATGTGACGCAGTAGGTGTAGTCGCAGAAGATTACTATAAAGATCATATCGATTCAGATGTAGACAGTTTAAAGGGTTATAGACAATATGACTTTTCAAAAGAAGAAATTGACAGTTTTTACCTAAATGGTAGTTTGCAGACCGAATTGCAGATAGAGCCAAACACGTTTGTTGTTGGGAAAAACGGAGATCAGCAATCATTCCTAGGCATTAATAAACCATCCGGCATTAAAAAGCTTCATCATGTGATGGATGGCTTGATTAGTGTAGAACCTAGAAATTCAGAACAAAGATTTGCAATAGAAGCTCTTTTAGATCCGACGATCCCGCTAGTAACCTTGACCGGTCTAGCCGGCTCTGGAAAAACATTCTTAGCTTTAATGGCAGGATTGCATGGACTTAAGCATTCTCACAAAAGCGGAACGGTTAATGATGTTATGCCAGAAGAATTTAAAACCGGCTTTGAAAGATTAGTTATAACGAGAACACTTCAACCAGTAGGCCGAGATTTAGGATATCTACCAGGCACAATGGAAGACAAAATGGAACCATGGTTAATGCCTATTCTAGACAATGTCCGCCATGCTTTTAAGGATATATCATATTTTAAATTGATGATCGAAAACGGTGAAATAGAAGTTGCTCCTATACCATATATCCGCGGCCGTACCTTTAACAATTCTTTCGTAATTGTTGATGAAGCTCAAAACGCCACGATCCACGAATTAAAAACCATAATAACAAGAATAGGTACTGGAGCAAAAATAGTACTGTTAGGAGATATCGATCAAATAGATACACCATATATTGATAGACAGTCTTCTGGTTTAAGCATAGTTATAGACAAGTTCAGGAATTCGAATTTAGCTGCGCATGTTAATCTAAGTAAAGGCCAAAGATCAGATTTGGCTTCAGCAGCTGGATTAATATTATAGGGAGACTATTATGGGTGCCACAACATTTAAAAGAATTGACAGACAAAGGTATAAAAAGCTATATCCAGCGTTAAGAAAGACACCAAAAATGGCAACGATATCTGATAAATCAATATTGTTAGAATCAACGTCATTAGCCTTTACGGAATCCTCTGGGATTACATCGGCCACATATGTTTTTAGCAATGCTTTTGAGTCAATCCCAACAGTCACTCATGGTGTTACTTCTACAGCCGGCGATATGGTAATAGCTAGAATAATAGAACTCACAACTACCCAAGTCGTAATTGAAGTTACAGCGGCATTTGACGGAACAGTCGATCTGCAAGTATTAAAGGTAGAAGACTGATGAGCTCATCTGGAAAATTAGAGGAAGGATTCGTAGTGTTCGTTGGAGAATCTTCAAAAGATGTTATACTACAAGTTTCATCTCGTCCTTCATCAATACAAGCGATGATTGTAGAATTGCCAACTACATATAACACTGGATCTAGTCCGAATACTGAAAAGGATATACCCTCTAGATACACAGGTAATGTACAGATATCTGCATATTGGTTAAGTACTACCGAATTTAGATTAACCACGTCTGCACCCTTTTATGGAAATGTTAGATGGGTAGTTTCATCTTAGGAGAAATAAATGTCAAAAGATTTTAGAATTAAACAATTAAGAGCTTCTCAGATCATTGGATCAGGTTCGAATGTTGGTACAGTACCGAGTATATTAGTATATTCTGCGTCAGCTGCATTAGGGGTTGATGGGGCTTACAACGCTGATTTGTTAAGGAATGTAGGTACGGACGTTTGGTATTTTGTAAGTGGATCGAAACATTCAATATCAGGATCCCAACGACAAGACACAGTTCTGTTTGGAGGCGACGTTGTAGTTTCTGGAACATTGTTTGCTGAAAGACAGGTAATACAAGTCGATTGGTCTCAATCATCGGATTTATTATTATCTGGTGCTATTGTATTAGCCGATCAAGGTGCAGGAACAGATTTAGGTCGACCTAGATTAGATGAATTCATTGCTAATTTGAGCGGAAGTTTATTTATGGCTACCGGTTCTTTGTATCTGGCCGCGCAAGCTAGCGGAGTATACACTGAGACTTCGATGACGCCGATAAATTACAGCGCCGGTAATGGTATTGCTCGTCAGCCAATTTCAAATGCAGAAAGAAGTTTAAACCTAGATATCAACGGTTTATCAGGATCTCTAACTAATTCATCTATCGCTGCCGGCGATTTATTTGCGGTCGCAGATATTGACGCAGCCCAAGATGAGTCTAAAAAAATAACATTCGTTAACGTTGCAACAAAATTAGCCGGTGCTGGTTTAACACAAGCAGCTGGTGTCGTAACACTAGATGCAGCATCACTTGCCTCTGCTGACATAGATTCAGCAAATGATAGATTTATCTTTCATGACGTTAGTGGCACTCCTGCTACAAAACAAGCGACACTCGGGTCATTAGTGTTCGCCCTTACAGGGTCAGGTGTAGGTTCAAGCTCCGGGAAATTAATATCTGATATTAATACATTGACAGTCGATGGTAATGCTGGCAATCTGTCTGATTCTATAGCTTTAGCTGATGCTTCTGCCGCAAACGTTACTAAGAAAATCACAATAACCCAGTTAAAGGCTTTGGTTGATACAAATACAACTTATACAGCCGGCGCTGGGTTAGATCTCGGCGGCACTGAGTTCTCGTTAGATCTCAAATCTGCCGGCGGCCTTAAAATCGATTCAACCGAATTGGCAATTGATGATAGCAAGGTAGCAACAATCTCCGGATCTGACTTTTCCGGAGTAGTAATTGCCAGTAATTCTCTAACAGCATCATTAGGCTTACACGTTGCAGAATATATAAGGCATGTTGGCGACGAAGATACAAATATACGCTTTGATAACGATTTAATCCAGTTCACCGCCGGCGCCATTCCTGCTATCGATATTCTAGAAAACGGCGCGTCCTCTGCCGTTATTATTAATGACACCTCCAATGCCAATTTAGATTTCAAAGTCAAATCAGTAAACAAGCCAAAGATCTTAAACGTTAATGCTGGTCTAGATTACGTTTCGATTGGCGATGACGCCCTAATCAAGGAAGACATGCACCTTTTCGTTTCAGGGTGGAACGGCGGTGCAGCAGATGCTGTAGCTACCGGTGTATCTGTTTTCCATGGAGATGTTGTAGTTAGTGGAAGTTTATTAGACGGAGCACATACACCGATTAACAAAACATCAATTGCTCAAAACGGAACGTTCGGCGCTGGATCTGCAAATGTTCCAACAGCTTCCGGAACAGACGCGGTTGCTATAGGTTTAAGAGCAACCGCGTCTGGAAATTATTCATTAGCAATTGGATCGAGCGAAAACAATAATACAGATGCTACAGCAGCTCATTCATTAGCGATCGGTGGCGATGATGCCACAGCCAGTGCAACATATGCATCCGCAATCGGAGGCAAAACTAATACAGCCACAGGTCAATATTCAATTGCAATGGGGAGAAATTCTAATGCTGGTGGAGACTACTCTGTCGCGATTGGTGACACACTAACGACGTATGATGGCAGAACAACCATCTTTGGTTCATCGGGGTCTCCTGCCAGTGCCAAGACTCTCCTATCTAGTTCATTAGAGGTTAACCAAGCGGCTACATTTCACTCAACCGTTGATGTTGATGAAAAGATACGTCATAAAGGCGACGACGACACCTATATAAGATTCGACACAAATCGTATACGAGGTTATACCGGCGATGTCCAAATGGTTGACTTATCGCATGCTGCAGTTAACAACCGACACGTTAAATTTATGGAACAAGGAAACTTGGCTTCTGGAGTAGCGGAGCATGCCGGTAATGACGTCTCTTTTTATGTGTCTGGAACTGTAGGAAACGTAGATAGCAAAACTATTAAAGGCACCGCGCTATTCGGTGGTGATATTACAGTTTCCGGAAGTATTAACACTCCATCAAATATATCGACTTCTGGAAGCTTAATATTCGATCTTAATACTTCTATTGTCCGGGACGGAAACGATCTTAAGTTTGATGATGGAAATAATACGGTAAAAACCTTAACTCAACTAGCTACAACAATGGGCCCAACAACGTTCCATTTAGGTGTGCATGGAGGTAGCAATGATTCAAAAATGGCTTCGTCTGCGTCGATTTCCTTTGCTGGAAGACAAGGTGCAGATCACTACGTAGAAAATATAGGCGCCGATGTGTACATGTACGTTTCTGGCGGTGTTCGTCACGATGAGGCAGATTATGGTAGGACCACTGCGGTATTTGGCGGCGCCGTCGTTCTATCGGGAGCTGTCGACTTTCTTGATACAACTAGTTTTGCCGCGGGTATCACAGTACCATCTATGACTGGAAGTCAAAGCGTAACAACACCTAGAATTGCCGATGGTGATGGCGATTTAGCTATGTTGCTAGGCGCTCAAAAACTTTCTATCGGCCCTGCAGCTCTAACGCCTGTTGCAGCTAACGCAACATTAACGATAAATAAAAATACCGCAACACAAGCTGGTACCGGAAACGTAAATTCCGAATTTCAAATATTACTCAAAAACCTAGATGATGGAGACAACTCCTTCTCAGGGATAGCATTCGATTCCGGAAACGAGACAGATCCAGATAGTATTGGTGCCGCTATACGTAGTGAAAGAGATTCAACAGCCGGCTCAAACATGGCTTTGCACGATACAAATCTTACGTTTGCAACAAACGATGCTGGTGATGGTGGCCTTACGGAAAGAATGAGAATTACTCATGACGGAAAAGTTCAGATCGCCGGCGGTACATTAGCGTTTGGTAATGGTCAAAATGCAGCAATTGCCGTTTCAGACGTTTCAGGTACAGACACCGCCGGAAAAACATTAAGCATTCTCGGAGGAGCATCAACCGGTACAGGCGCCGGCGGCCAAATCGAATTTAAAGTTACGCCGCCAGCAGGATCTACAGGAGCAGGGGTTAATTCTCATGTAACATTACTAACTCTTCCATCGACCGGAATTGCAACGTTCGCAGGTTCAATTCAAATACCTAACGGAGAAAGTATTAAAAATGGCGCCGGTGAAAATGTTATTACAATTGATGCAGATCAAAATGCAACAGTACTGGGCGATCTTCAAGTCTCAGGAAACGATATAAAAGATGCCGGCGGTAATACAGCATTAACGTTCGATGGCACTTCCGGTAATATTACCAACGCTATAACATTTAGTGGTACTCAAATACCAGTGTTTTCCGGAAATAACGGCGTTAAGTTTGCCAATGACTTGATCCACGATGGTGACACCGATACTAAAATCAGATTTTTTGACAACAAATTATCGTTTGAAGCTGGCGGATTGGCAGCGGCATTAATCGACGGAAACTCTGCTCAAAAAGCGGTTGTTTTTAATGAAAGCAGTGCAGACATCGATTTCCGTGTTGAATCTAATAACGAAGATCATATGTTCTTTGTCGATGGCGCTACAGATCGTATAGGTATAGGTATCGCAGCACCATCGACAACAGTTGAAATTAAAGGCGCCACGGCAGATCAAACTACACTTCAATTAAAAGATTCAGCAAGCTCTGATGTTATAGTTAAAATGTATCACTTAGATGGTGAAGATGATGGCATAATCGATGTGCTTGCCAACAACGTTGTTACTGCAAGGATTAACTCAAACGGAGTATCGATGCTCGGCGGTGACGGGGGCTCTGCGGCTGCAGAACCTGGTCTATTAATTGTCCGTCGAGATTCTTCCACCGCGGCCAATGACTTATTAGGTGTAATTGGTTTTGATTCATCTGATGGAAATGTACCATCATCTGTACTAGAAGCTTCAGCGTATATTGCCGCCTACGCTTCAGAGAATCACTCAACCAGCGCTAAAGGCGGCCGAATTGGTATTGGGCTTAGTAGATTCGGTGAAGACGACGATACAGTCTCAACCGAAATAATTCGAATCGACGAATTAGGTTTATCATCAATAGGATCTGTAGTTTCTACAGAATCAATAGCAAAAAGAGTTTCCACTGGTTATTCAGAACAAGACCAGTTTATAAAAATCGCGTCGTGCGTTTTCCCCACCAACACCCAGGCCACTGCAACAGCAACTATGCTAGTTACATTGACCGGTAGAAAAGGTTCGGGGGAGTTGAATGCGTCCGGTCAGCCAAAGGTTGCGCTGCTTAATGTTTGTAATGAGTCCGACGGCACCGCCGCCCCAATAATGACCGTTGACTTTCTACATTCAGACGGCGAACTGGTCGATCCAGAATGGCTACCGGGAAATTTTTTACTAACATACAACACGGGTGCTAAAACAGCTGAAATTTGGGTTCAAGCACCATCCTCCGGCGGTACCTACGATGATGATGAGATGTTTGTTAGTATTTTAGGAGGCGGAAACTCTAGCAGTCCCGGCAACTATGATGGATTCTGGACTGTTTTAGGTGGAGAAGACTGGGCTGCTTCTGTAACATCGTTAGGAACAGATGTGGTTGCAACGTTACCAAAAAGACAGTTCGGACAACTTGCGATTACAGCAGAAACATCAACAGTCGCCGCACTGTTAGTTGCAGGGAATTCAAACTCTGCCAATCCAATAGTTAAATTTGTAAGTAATGATACAGCAATGGCAACTAACCAAACATTGCTTGAAATAAATAGTGCAGATACATCGATGGGCTCCGATAATTTCTGGGTTGAGTTTACACAGGGTGCTGGTTCTACAGTCGTAGGATCTATTAACTCAGAAGTTGCATATACTACATTCACAGGTCAACATCCGACAAAATTGCTAAACAATCAGATTCCAGCCGAAGGATCGATTTTAAAATCAACCGGGACCGTACTCTATCGCGATGGAATATCAAATGCCTGGGTTGAAACAACTGCAACAACGGTTGCAAAAGACAAAGCTATCGTAGGAGTATACAGAGGCACTTGGACAGATAACGGTCCAATCAGCGGACAGTTACATGTATACAATGCAATTGGTGAAGGTCAATTACTGGTTACCGATTCCGGAGGCAACATCGAGGTAGGAGATTACATATGTTCGAGTACAAGAACCGGTCATGGTATGAAACAAGACGATGATCTTCTCCATAGTTATACTGTCGCAAAAGTAACTGAGGCAATCAATTGGAATGATATAGAGATAGATTCAGATTTAGGATTTAAATCTTCTCTAATTGCGTGTACATATCATTCAGGATAAGCTATTATCTTATCTTGCGAATTAATTGTTTTATAAAAACCCATATTACGATATAGTACTATCAATTAATTGCACTATTAAAAGATAGGAGATGTATTGCATGTTTAATAAAAATATTTTCGAAGAAGATAAGCCAAATCAAGAAATCATAGTCCCCCCAGAGTGTAATGTTGTTTTTGTGGCAGATCTTTTTGCTGAAGACTACGCCGGCGGCGCAGAACTTACAACTGACGCACTAATAGAATCAGCGCCAAGTGATGTTAAAATATTTAAAATCAGAGCCTCGCAGATAACAGAAAAGACAATCGAATCTGGATACCAAAAATATTGGATTTTCGGAAATTTTGCTAGTTTAAACCCTAATTTAATTCCTCTTATAGTTAAAAATGTAAAGTATTCTGTTCTAGAGTATGATTATAAGTTTTGCAAATACAGATCGATCGAAAAGCACGAACACGAAACTGGCGAAAAATGTGACTGCGCAGACTCTTTACACGGAAAAATAATTTCCGCGTTTATGCATGGAGCCAAGACTGTATTCTGGATGTCGGATCAACAGCTAGAAAGATACACTAAAAATTATCCGTTTCTCGAAGATGTAGACCAGGGTTCAAGACAGATTGTTCTTAGCTCAGTATTTTCACATCAGACTTTCGTACATATCGATAAATTAGTAACAAAGCACAACGAGAATAGAAACGACACGTATATTGTCCTAGGTTCAGAATCCTGGATAAAAGGCAAGTCAGAATCGATAAAGTACTGTGAAGACAACAATCTAAAATACGAAGTAGTATGGAATTTACCATATGATCAAACACTAGAAAAGCTAGCTCAGTCTGCTGGTTTAGTGTATCTTCCACTAGGTGGTGACACTTGTCCTAGGATGGTCCTAGAAGCTCAGCTATTAAACATACCTACGATAGTCAATGCTAATGTGCAACACGCGTCAGAGTACCCGTTTACTGGGGGAGAGCAAAGAGATGTGTGGGAATATTTAGCAGGCCGTGCAGAACACTTTTGGCTTAATACAATCGACGATATGGATTGGTACCCTAGAATTTCTGGGTATACGACAACTTACAATTGCATTTCACAAGATTATCCGTTTATACAATCGATAATGTCTATGAATGGCTTTTGTGAGGAAATCGTTATAATGGATGGAGGTTCTAACGATGGCACATATGAGGCCCTTCAAGAGCTAGCTAGTAATAATCCTAAAATTTGCGTTTTTCAAAACAAGGTCGATTGGTCTGCATCTAGATCAGCTTTAGAGGATGGCAGACAAAAAGCACGTGCCCGCGCACGCTGCACTGAAAAGTATTGTTGGCAAATGGATGTCGATGAAATCGTACACGAAGATCATTATCAGCAAATACACGCCGTTGTCAGACAATTTCCTGTGTTTGTTGATCTAATATCACTACCAGTAATTGAATACTGGGGAGGGTACGAAAAAGTACGTTGCGATATCAATCCGTGGAAATGGCGTTTAAGCAGGAATAAAAAATATATTACCCATGGCGTACCAAAACACCTACAACTATTTGATGATAACAACGAGTTATATGCAGCACAAGGTACTGACGGCTGTGACTTAATTAACAGAGAAACAGAAGAGCCTCTTAAGCATGCTAGCTTTTACACTCAAGAGATGCACGATCTCAGGATCCAGGCTTTGCAGGGTGATCAACATGCACTTAAAGAGTTTAGCAAAGGATTTAATGTACTAATCGATCAAGTTCCGGGGGTGTTTCATTATTCTTGGTTTAATTTAGAAAGAAAAATCAAAACATACAAAAACTTTTGGCAAAATCATTGGGAATCCTTGTATAACATAAAACAAGAAGACACTCCGGAAAATAATATGTTTTTTGATAAATCGTGGGAAGATGTAACCGAAGACGACATTAAGGTGTTAGCAAAACGTTTAAAAGAGAACATGGGCGGCTGGATTTTCCATCAAAAGGTTGATTTTACACAAACAACCCCCCATATAACAATCAATAAAAAGCCACCTGGGATTATGCATGAAAAATCAGAAAATACTAGTAACGATCTGCAATTACAATCATAGCCAATATCTAGAAGCTTCAATAAAATCGATACAAGAACAGACCTATGAAGATCTAGATATATGCATATACGATGACGGATCTAGCGATATCGAAAAAGTTAAAGATATATGTGAAAGCTTAAAATCTAGTGATCCTAGAATTCGAACAATATATTCAGGTTGTAACATCGGAAAATGGGCCGGTTTAAATAAATCGATTAAAACGTCTGAGGCTGAAATATGCACAGCTCATGACGCCGATGATATATCTTTAAAAGATAGAATCGAAATGCAGTTCAACACAATGGCACACACGAAAACTATCCACAATCTTTGCGGCTTCCACCACTGCTGGACTCCAGAAGACATAGCAGAAAAAAAAGATCTTAGATTTGACCGATCGAGCGATATTACAGTAATAGCCCCAGATTCAGTATTAGAGTTAGTAAAATTAGGTGCGTCTCATCCTAAAATTAACCATTATTTCACAGGAGAGTTTGAAACGGCTGGAGTTACAGCAATGTTTCTTAAACCGTTTTGGGATTTAGGACTTAGGTTTAATCCACCATCATTAGGGCTAAGAACTCTGCTATCAGAGGATTCTGATTTTAATTTCCGGATGACATCGATGTTCCAACAGACGTCAGTGACCGCAGAACAACTTTATTTGTACAGAAGGAATACCTCAACAAACAAGGAGCAGCTGTGAGTTTTTATCCAAGCAGCTTAGCAAACGTTAACAACCAGTACTTAACATACGTTTTTTGTGTTGCAGAGACTCAGGGACTTCATCTCCCGGTATATCAAATAGATTATACCCCAGAATCCGATTACAAAAATTTAGTACCAAATTCTGTTAAAGAATATATACTGATGATTTGCGGCAATGAGAATCATGAATCTGTTGATTTTTATCTAAATGATCCTCGGGTTAAAATGATTGTTAAAAATTATCCTAGAATGATCAATTGTGCTGCTGATGTACCAGGGGCATATGAATATAACGTTAAACGCGACACCACCACAGGACGTCAACGGTTTGTTATAGAGCGCGAAAAAGAAAATATTCTTACTATACCACTAGGATCCTGCAATAATTATAATCCTTTATTAAACTATAATAAAAACTCACCTGGTGGATTTGTAGGTCAGTGGACTCAATTTAGACAAGAAAAAGTTGAAAAAATAATTAATTCTTTCGGTTCTGATATATGTCCATACGATTGGGCATTCTACAAAGGGTTTGGTCCGTTTGTACAGTCAGACACATCTAGCGACTGGTCTTCTAGTTTGGATACTCAGACTTATTCGAATTTTATGTCAAAATCTGAAGTTGCATTTGTCCTTAGCGGCCAAAGTCCGGAAACCTATCGTCTCTTCGAAGCGGCGATGGCTGGATGTATAATTGTGCATGATAACTTGCCAGATATATGGTATTATAAAGAACTGCCGTACGTACCATTGCAACCAGAGTCATTTATCGCAGTCCATGATTACATACAGGCTAATAAAAAAGATCTTAAATCTCATACTGCTTCTTGGTACCAACGCTTTGCATCTCCAGTCGCGGTTGGCAAAAAAATAGCACAGACAGCAAAACATCTAGGAATTTAAATGAAAATATTATATAAATATCCAACCCGCGACAGGCCTCTTAAATTTCAAAGATGTCTAGACAGATACTATGACTATATAGAAGACTTAGAAAATTCAGAGTTTGTCATAAGCATGGATAATGACGACGAAAAAATGAATACTGCAGAAGCTAAAAATTACCTGGCCTCGAAAGTAAATTTAAATTCACATTATAATAACAATACGTCTAAAATCATGGCAATTAATGCTGATATTCCTACTACAGCGTGGGATATTTTAGTTTTAATATCCGATGATATGATTCCGGAAATTAAAGGTTTTGATCAAATAATAAGATCTAAAATGAAAGAACACTATCCAGACACAGATGGGGTTTTATGGTTTTTTGATGGTTGGAGAGAGGATTTAAATACGTTGTGTATTTTAGGGAGAAAATATTACGACCGGTTTGGGTATATATATCATCCATCATATGAAAGCTTTTGGTCTGACGCGGAATTTACAGAAGTAGGTACAAACTTGAACAAACAGACATATATCGATAAAGTAATTATAAGACATCTTCATCCTGATATTGTGATGGCTGATAAAGATACTCGGGTTAAGTTTGCTGAGTTTCTGCCAGAATATGCTTCAGCCGGTTCTTGTGGCCATGACCAATTATGGCAGAAAAACAGTTTAGAAGGTGATCCAGATCATAAAATATATTTAAATAGAAAGGCTGCAGGATTTCAAATATGAAAAAGTTAATATGTTATAGTTTATGGGGAGATAATCCCAAGTATACAATCGGTGCTGTACGAAACGCTGAACAAATAAAAGCTGTTTATCCCGGTTGGATTGCAAGATTCTATTGTGGAACTTCGGTTCCTAAAGACATTATAAAAAAACTAATTGAACTGGATGCAGAGATTATCTATGTGGATGTACCAGGAGATTGGTCTGGAATGTTTTGGCGCTTCGAAGCGATCGCAGATAGCGATTGCGAAGTAATGTTATCTCGAGATACAGACTCTAGATTAACAAACAGAGAGTTCGAAGCTGTATCGCAATGGTTAAACTCAGATAAACTATTCCATACGATGAGAGACCATCCTGAACATAATACAGAAATTCTAGGTGGCATGTGGGGCGCGCGAAAACCAATACTCCAAGATATTGTCCAGCTGATGAAAGCGTATACAAAGGGAGATTTTTGGCAAGTAGATCAAAACTTTCTGCGGGAAGTTGTTTGGCCTCGAGTGGCGTATACAACTTTTACTCATGATCCATTTTTTGCAAAGATTCCTTTTCCAACAGAGAGGAAAGACTTAGAGTTTATTGGGCAGGTTTGGGATGAAAACGAAAATACGATTAAAGAGCACCAAGACTTACTACAAAAAGCTATCTCATGAATGAGTTGGTAGAACACATGGATTCTATTAGCATCGACCTAATTAAGTGCTGGAAACAAAATCAAGACACGAGCTGGGTCGATTTCGAAAATTTGCAAAACCATAAGCTGCATCCCACTACTGGTTTTTCTGTTTGGAAATCGATCACAAATCTGCATGAAATAAGGACTTGGATGGCAAATTTCCACAGAGAGAAAGAGTCTATAGTAACCTTCGAAGAAAAAGATGAAAACTTTTATTTATTTTCGCCTGGTTCTTCCGCTAGTAGAAATATTGCAAAACACTATAATTTAAACGTGATGCAATATTGTACAACAGGTTTAGAGCAAGGACATATGGCACATATACGAGATCCGTCGTGCGTGTGGAATAAAAACAAAATAAAAGCTCTTTATATAGCTTCTCATCCAATTGAGACAATAATAAGCCATTATCTTAGAAACATTATAACCCAGGGCGATGGGGCAATAATGGCAGGTGGGCTAGTCGATAAAAATCTCGAGTTTATCTGCAGAATAGGCGGCATGGGTCATCCTTGTGACGAAGAAAGTACTTTTGATCAAAATTTAGAGCGTATAAATTGGTTTTTTGAAAGATATATTGATTTTGGGTATGACTTGTTTCGTCTAGATGAAGCAATGTCGGCATGGAACAAATCTTTAAATGTATATGCTGTAAAATATGAAAACTTTAAAAAAGAAGAAAAGAAAATAAACAAATGGTTTAACAAAAGCAAAGACCATAAAGAACTAAAGTGGATCGAACGAAAATCGAAAAGAAAGTATTTATCACCACCGGTTTTAAAGAAGCTCGAAAAAATGTACGAAAAAGCTATTCATGAATATGAAAGTTTAGGAGCAAACAATGAATTTTAAAACCTCTAGTCAATACGGAGAATGTGCAGTACTGCATGCTCACTTTTTAGGTCGACCGCCCGGGTATTTTATCGATATAGGTGCAGCCGATGGAATAAGGTATTCAAACACATTGAATTTAATTAATAACGACTGGTCCGGAATATTAATAGAGCCATGCCACCACTTTCTAAAGACTCTAGAATCAAATTATTTTGAACACGATAAAGTCAAAATATTTCCTGGCGCAATATCAAATTATGATGGTACATCTAAATTCCATGTTTGGAAAGAAGGTGGAGACTCGCAGATATCAACGATCGTAGAACATCAATATGAAAGTATAAAAAATTCAGATTTGTGGAAAAACGAAGGAGAGTTTACTGATGAATACTGGGTTGATGTTTTAAAACCAACTTCATTGTTAAAAAAATTCGATGTACCAAATTACATTGAATTTGTCGATATCGATGCAGAAGCTTCAGAAATGGACATACTAAACAGTTGGCCGTGGGACGATTACGAAGTTGAAATATTTTGCATTGAGTTTTCACCAGGTGTTGAAGCATTGACTGAATTTATGGCTCAAAAAGGGTATGTTCCATGGATTAAAACTGGGGGAAATTTATTATTTTGCCAAAAAGAAAATTTTGATACTGACGAATTTAAAGGTACTATTAGCAGGTTAAGTATAAAATGAAAATATTGATCATCCAAGAAAATGGAAGAAATGACGCTAATCGTCATATGAGAGAGTGTCATTCTTTAGCACACTCATTTTCCGAACTAGGAGCTGAAACTGCGTGTTGGGGCAAAGGTCATGACACCTTTAACATTCCGTTTAAAGAATTCGAAAAAGACTTTGATGTAGTATTCTGTTTAGAAAATTATGATGACGGATGGTTACCGGATATATCTAAATCAAAAAAATATAAAATATTTTGGTCAATAGATAGTCATATGGAGCTAGCTAAACACGTTGAATTCTGCAAAAACTCTAATATTCAAATGCATCTGAACGCGCAGAAGCCATATATAAGCCACTTTAAAAATTACGCAGACAAACATATATGGTGGCCAACAGCTGTCGATACAAGATGGTTTAAGCCTGACGATTCAATAAAAAAAGACATCAACCTAGGTTTCATAGGGTCGATGATCGCGGATCGACCACAGGTACTAGGACGTTTAAATTCCACAGTCGGACTTCAAGGATTCTCTAATATACTAGGTCAAGATATGGTTGACTTGACGAACCGGTTTCATATAGGATTTAATAAGACAATATCAGACGACATTAACATGAGAGTAGTAGAAACAACTGCATGCAAAATACCTCTTATAACAAATGTTTCGCCAGGAATAGAAAGTATGTACAATCTAGATAGAGACATTATAGTATATAATAATGACAAAGAAATGATAGGTGTTTGCCAGTGGCTGCTTTCAGACTCTGAGGCAAGAAATCAAGTAGCAGAAAATGGGTATGCCAATACACTGAAGAATCATACATATTTTAATCGTTGTCAGCATATTTATGAAGAACTAAAACAATTATAACCGAGATTAAAACATGAATAATGTATGTTTAATAACTCCACCTTCCCCTTTCCTATTAGACGAAAGGGTTTTTATGCATATTGGAATATTAAAAGTAGCTAGCTCTCTTGAGGCAAAGGGATACAAGGTCGACTTTTTAGATCTTTCCGGGATCGAAAATTATTTAGATGTAATAAAAGATTACTGTTTAAAGAAAAAAAATGTAACATTTGGAATAACTGCGACGACACCACAAGTACCATCCGCGGTTAACATATCAAAAAAAATAAAGTCGCACATGCCAACATCAAAGGTGATATTGGGTGGGCCCCATGTTACTTTAATGCATACCGCTAGTAAAAGAGAGGCAAAAAAAGGATTAGATAAATCAGACCGTGCTACAACTGAAGTCGCAAATCTAATTAAGCTGTTTGATGTACTGGTCTGTGGAGATGGTGAATTAACAATATTCGAAGCCCTAAAAATAGAAAAAGGGATCGTTGATGCAGACGACAGGAAATCTAAGTTTTTCTTGTCCAATGATGATTTTTCTAATTTACCACTTCCAGCAAGACACTTAGTTGATGTCGAATCCTATAAGTACAGTATCGAAGGAAAAAAAGCAACTAGTTTAATAGCGCAACTAGGCTGTCCATTTAAATGTACATTTTGCTCCGGCCGGAATTCGCCTTTTCTTCGAAAAATAAGACAAAGAAACCCAGATTCCATCGTAGAAGAAATGAGACATTTGTATCATACATACGGTTATACTGGCTTTATGTTCTACGACGATGAGTTAAATGTCAATAAAGGATTAATCGATTTATTAAACAAAATAACTGATTTGCAAATGGATCTAGGAGAAGAATTTAGATTAAGAGGCTTTGTAAAAGCAGAGTTGTTTAAAGAGGAGCAGGCCGCGGCAATGTATCGCGCCGGCTTTCGATGGTTACTAACCGGTTTTGAATCTGGTGATGAAAGAATATTAAAAAATATTAAAAAAATGGCTTCCCGAGATGATAATACCAGAGCTGTTGAGATAGCTAAAAAGCATAATTTAAAAGTAAAAGCTTTAATGTCTATAGGTCATGCCGGAGAAAGTTTAGAAACCGTTGAAAATACTAAAAAATGGCTCTTAGAAACGCAACCTGAAGAATTCGATTGTACTATTATTACAACTTATCCTGGATCACCGTATTTTGATGATGCTGTAAAACAAAAAGATGGTACGTACACATATACTTCTGACGTTACAGGAGATCGACTGCATCAATCGTGCATCGATTACCTATCAGAACTAGACTATTATAAAGGAGACCCGGAAGGAGGATATGTATCATATGTGTGGACTGATAACATCAGCCCCGGTGATTTAGTGCTAGCCAGAGATAGCTTAGAAAAAGAAGTTAGAGAAACATTAAATATTAAATTCAATCCCGCTAACCCAGCAGCGAAATACGAGCATTCAATGGGCATGGGTAACATTAATATTCCAGAGTTTATACTCCGACGGTCAAAAAAACCGTGATAGACATTATAATGCCGGCTTATTTACCAACAGAGAATCACCATAAGCTTCTTCTCCGGGCGATACTCTCTCTTGAAAACCAAACATACAAAGACTTTAGTGTTATCATTGTTCTAAACGGATGCTATACAGATTATGATATTATAAAAAATTCTATAAAAACTAGTTTAGATATCACATGGTTAACTATTGAAGGTAAAGCTTCCGGGGCTATAGCAAGAAATACAGGGATATATCATTCAACCAAAAAATATATAGCTCAATTAGATGCTGATGATCAATACCACCCCAGAAAACTTGAAAAACAAATAAAGTTTTTTAACTCATATCCGGAATATTCTTTTGTTGGAGCTCTAGCTAACGATTTTATGTCAAGCACGGATATAAAAAATTCTTGTTTTTCAAAGCATCAGTATAGAAACCATTTTGACATAGCTCGAGCACTCCAGAAATCTAATATCATGTGCCACGGATCGATTATGTTTAAAAGAAAAGTATTCATAGACATGGGTGGTTATAATGAAAAAAACAAACCTGGAGATGTTTGGCCTGAATACGGAGCCCGGATGTGGGAAGATTGGGATTTATGGAAAAGATCTATACAACAAGGACATAAATTCTATAATATGCCTGAAAGGCTGTATTATTGGTCGACAAACACTGGAGTAGAAAGATGAACATAAATCCTTCAGACCTAATTACGTTATTAGCAGCCGATAGCGCCTCAGCATCCTGGGCTGAAGGTGTTATAAACAAAAATGCGCAGTTTGATCCAAAAATAAAAATAACTTTTAATAACATGGGTCAGCATTATGGCGATCTAGGAAACCAGATGTTTCAGGCTGCAGCGATCATCGCTTTATCGAAGTTACATAAAACAATTCCTAAAATCCCAAATTCAAAATCAGAATATTTTAAAAATGCCGGCGTTAAACTTGGATGCTTTAAAATTCAAGAAAAAATGCTAATAGATAAACCCATACCAGACGCAGCTATAATACACGAAACTTCGTTTAATTTGCGCGCCAATAGACCCGGGTTTATGGCAACTGCAGTGTTTGGCAAAGATATTGAACTGAATAAAAACATTAGCTTAGAAGGGTTCTTCCAGTATTGGCAGCTTAATGCATATGCACAGAGTGAGATCAGTTCCGCATTTTCTTTTAAACAAGAAATAGAAGAAGTAGCTTTAAGCGTATTGCAAAAAATTCGAACACATGATAATCATTTAAATAAAAAAATAGTTGGTGTACACATAAGGTTAGGAGATCAAGTCGGTGATGAATTGAATCATCCTATTCTTACTAAAGAGTATTATGACAATGCATTCAAAAGAGTAAAAGAGGTATACGACAACCCAGTGTTTTTAATAGTATCCGATGAACCTCAAAAATGCAAAAAAATATACAAAAACGAAAACATAATTTATGCAGACGAATTAGACCTTTCAGACTTACAAGATATCTCTGAACGCACCGATTTAGACTTAGATTCTATATTTTCAGCCCCAGTAGACATGTGCATTTTAAGTTTATGCGACTCGGTAATAATGGCAAACAGCACATTCAGTTGGTGGGCAGCTTGGTTAAACAAATCGGATAGAATATACGCTCCATCAAGGAACAATTGGTTCGGAGATATATTAAATTGGAAAAACATGTCCGATTTTTATCCGCCAGACTGGGAAGAAGTTTGGTTTAAAAGATCTGAAGATTCGCAATTATCAGCTAGTGGTTTGCTTAGTTTGCTGCAGCCCACCCAAACGAAAGGAGATGATCTTGCCTAAAATATTAAATTATAATCAAGAAAAGAGCTCTTTTGCAAAAACTGTTGCTGATATATTCAGTGTAAAAGAAGAGTCTCTTCCTGAGCTACATGAAATATACAAGGAAAATATTAAGGAAGATATAGCTATAAACAAGGGATTTCCTTATAGCGAATACGACACGATGTTTCACAAATTGTTCTATGCGCATTTAAACTCTCGAGAAGGTCACCATATGCAGCAGATGTTTGATGATTTTGTTAAAGACAATATCTCGCCATTATTTGATGCATCTTTTATTTATCAAAAATTTCCAACTTTTAGAATCCACTTGCCTAATTCCGTAGCGGTATCACATTGGCATTATGATTCAGACAACGTGCATTTACACCCTCATTGGGAAATAAACATACAAATTCCAATTACTGATACCTTTAGTTCAAACGCCACATGGGTCGAAAGCGTTCCGGGACTTAAGGATTATGCTCCAATGGAAATGAAATATGGTCAATACTGTATATTCGACGGTAACCGTTGCACTCATGGGAATAAAGCCAACAACACAGGGTATACAAGAACAAGCCTCGATTTTAGAGTAATGCCAATATCAAAATACGACCCAGCCAAGAACAACAATTCGGTCGCAACTGGGAAAAAATTTGCTATTGGAGAATATTATAAATTATTCAAAAAGTAAGTATAATAATACCTAATAGGAGATTTACATGTGGGCAGAAATAAAAGAAGTTCAACCCATCCTTGAAAAGCAGGGATATACAGTCGCAAATCCGTGGGACATTGTAAAGGTATTTGAAGAAAAAGTAGCTGATTATGCCGGTTCAAAATACGCTATAGCTTTAGACAATTGCTCAAACGCTTTATTTCTTTGCTTAAAGTATATAGACTACACCGGTGAAGTAAAAATTCCGCGTAGAACATATGTGTCCGTCCCGTTTTCTATTTTACACGCTGGGGCGACTCCTGTTTTTATTGAAAAAGAATGGAGTGGAGTTTATAATTTAGAGCCAACAAATATTGTTGACGGCGCTACTAGATTTACAAGGAGTATGTATATCCCGGGCACTTTTCATTGTTTGTCGTTTCATCTCAAAAAAGTACTAAAATTAGGAAAAGGTGGAATGATCCTAACAGATGATAAAAAGGCATATGACTGGTTTCAATCAGCCAGCAAAATTGGTCGTCATATCGATCGCCTTTATAAAGATGACTACTTTGATATAGTAGGGTGGAACATGTTTATGCCACCTGAACAAGCAGCAAAAGCAATATTGTTATTTGAAGATCTTCCAGATATTAATCCTGATGCCGGCAGCTCTAAAGACTATCATGATTTAACAAAGCACGAAATATTTAGGAAGTAACATGATCAATTTAGTTGAAGATACAATCGACAAAGAAGACATTGATAAATTAATAACTTGGCTTCAAACATATCCTAGATTAACAAAGGGTCCAAAGACGATTGACTTCGAAAAAAAGTGGGCAAAGTATATAGGTGTAAAAGAAGCTGTTTTTGTCAATTCCGGATCATCGGCTATTCTAGTGGCACTGCAGACTTTGCTTGAGGCAGGAAGAATATCAAAAGGAGACAGTGTTATAGTGCCGGCTCTAGCATGGGCTACCGATTTATCTCCAGTCGTTCAACTAGGTTTAAATCCAATATTGTGCGATTGTAACTTAGAAGATTTATCGATAGATTTAAGCCATTTTAAAGATATATGTAAAAAAGAGGAACCAAAAGTGCTAATATTGGTTTCCGTTTTAGGTTTAGTACCTGATATGGATAGCCTTATAAAAATATGCAACGACAATAATATTATATTATTAGAAGATGCATGCGAATCATTCGGTTCGAAATATAAGGAAAAAATATTAGGATCTTATGGGACATTCTCGATGTACTCAACATACTTTGGACATCATTTATCCACGATCGAAGGCGGTCTTCTGTGCACAAACGATACGGAATTAGCGCAACTAGCTAGATCCGTTCGGAACCATGGCTGGGATCGAGACTTTCCGGAAGAAAAAAGACTAGATTTAAGAAATCAGTGGGGAATAAGTGATTTTAATGCGTTATATACATTTTACCATCATGGTTTTAATGTAAGATCCACAGACCTGCAGGCATATATAGGCATAAACCAGCTTGACAAAGCAGATGATGTTAACAAAAAAAGAGAAATAAACTTTCGAATATATCAAGAAAAACTTAAAAACAACTATTGGTCTCCAATCTATAGAGAGCATTCGTTTATATCTAATTTTGCATATCCTATTATCCATCCAAACAGAGACAAAATAGCTCAAGCACTGATGGATTTAAACATAGAAGTACGGCCGATGATATGCAGGTCGATGGGTGTACAACCGTTCTATGTTAAGCACTATGGAAAACAAAGTTTAAAAAACGCAGATATCGTTGATAAATTTGGAATGTATATTCCCAATCACCCAAAGATTACAGAAGAAAACATTAATAACATTACATCTGTAATCAAAAAATATATTTAATTAAAGGAAAAAAAATGACAGTATACCAAAATCTTAAAAGTTGTCGAGTATGTAATTCAGAGAATCTAGTAAAGGTTATAACGATTGAAGATCAATATTTATCTCCCACTTTTGTCGAATCAAACGAAAACAACCCTCTTTCAAAGATAAAAGTTCCGCATACTTTAATGCTATGTGGATCGTGTAGTTTGCTACAATTAAAAGAGACTGTAAATCCGGACTTGTTATACAAGCAATACTTTTATCGCTCAGCGGTTAGCGATACTATGCGCCGAGATTTATCAACTGTTGTTACAGACGCAATGCAAAGAGTAAAGCTAGAACCTAATGATTATGTTGTCGATATCGGAGCAAACGATTGCACAATGATATCATACTTCCCGGAAAATTTAAACCGTTGCGGCATTGAGCCGGCCGAAAACATCGATTGGTCTGGGGTTGATGGCAGCATTAAGATAGTTAATGATTATTTTACAGAGCAATCACTAAATAAAGCAATAGGAAACAATAAAGTAAAGATCTTCACTTCATGCGCAATGTTTTATGATTTAGACGATCCAAACAGTTTCGTCGCAACTGTCAAAAAAGCCCTACACGAAGATGGTATATTCTGTATACAACTAAGTTACTTGGTTGCAATGTTCCGAAATGTTAATTTTTACGATATATGTAACGAACATTTAGAATATTATTCATTGACAACATTAAACAAACTAATGAAGCAAAATGGATTAGAAATTATAGATGCTGAAGAAAACGCAGTTAATGGAGGCTCCGTCCGGGTTATGATTACCCACGAAAGTACAACCAAACCTACTGATAGATTTAATGCCCTAATGAATGCAGAACATTCTTTAAAATTAGATAAAAAAGAAACGTACGTAGCTTTTCATGAAAAAATTATGGAATATAAATCAAAAATCAACAAAGTTATTAATGGAGAAATAGAACGAGGAAATCTAGTATTAGGGCTCGGGGCATCGACAAAAGGGAACATGCTACTGCAAACGTTCGGAATAGGCAAAGAAAAGATGCCATATATTTCAGAAAGAAATCCTAAAAAAGTTGGATTAAAAACGTTGGGAACAGATATAGAGTTGATATCTGAAGAACACGCCCGGTCTCTAAACCCAAGTTGCATGTTAGTGTTGCCATGGTATTTTAAAGATGAAATTGTAAAAAGAGAAGCTGACTACCTAGAATCAGGTGGATCTCTATTAATACCTATGCCATATCCGCATTTGGTAACAAAACATGGCACAAAGAATCTATAGCCAAAAAATGGAGAAATAATGAAAATTTTAGTTACTGGAGGTACAGGTATGGTCGGCTCTGCGTTCAAAAAGTTGAAAGTCGATCACCAAATAGTGTTGTTGGGATCGACAGATTACGATCTAACAGACCCGGGTCAGACCAAGGGCATGTTAATCGATCACAATCCTGATGCATTGATACATTTAGCTGCTAAGGTTGGAGGAGTAAAAGGGAATTCCGACTATGTTTCAGACTTTTTTTACGAAAATATCATGATGAATACAAATGTTTTAGAATCTGCAAGGATGCATCGAGTACCAAAAGTGCTATCGCTATTATCAACATGTATATATCCAGATAATTCAACATACCCTTTAACAGAAGATCAAATACATAGCGGAGAGCCTCACCAAAGCAATTATGGATATGCATATGCAAAAAGAATGCTAGAAGTTCAATCCCGCGCAATCCGACAGCAGTACGGGTTAAATTATATCACAGCGATTCCAAACAATATATACGGTCAAAAAGACAATTTTAACTTAAACAACGGACATGTTATACCAGCTCTAATCAGAAAGATTCATGAAGCAAAATCTAGTGGCAAAGTTCCAAGATTTTGGGGTTCCGGCCGTGCTGTACGCGAATTCACCTATTCGGATGATGTCGCGCATATACTGATTTGGTTACTAGAAAACTATGATTCTGAAAAAACGATTAATATCGGCAACCCTGAAGATATAACCATTTATAACCTAGTTTTAAAAATACAGAATATAATGGATGCTAAACAGACTAGCGATTGGGATGATTTAATGCCGGAAGGGCAGTTAAAAAAACCTAGTTCAAATAAAAGGTTTATGAATTTATATAAAAATGATTTAAATAAAGCGTTTGCATACACACCTCTAGACTCCGGTTTAGAAAAAACTATTAGTTGGTTCTTAAAGGAGTATCCCAATGTCCGCGGAATGTGAAAAAAAGAGTGTACTAATTACCGGTATAGCTGGCCTTTTAGGCAGTCATCTTGCAAAGCATCTTATAAACAAAGGTCATAACGTTTTTGGTGTTGACAATATGTCCGGCGGATATATTGAAAATATTCCACCAAAAGCTATATTTTTTGAAGTAGATCTGCTAAATGCAAAGGCTGTAGGATCTGTAATCGAAAGTATCAAACCGGATATTATTTATCATTTCGCTGCGTACGCAGCAGTAGGATTAAGTCCCTTTATAAGAAGATTTAACTACCAGAACAACATTCTAGCGTCAGTTAATTTAATTAACGAAAGTATAAAAAACAATATAGAAAAATTTGTATTTGCTAGTTCCATGGATGTCTACGGCGCGCAAGAGCCCCCGTTCACGGAGGATATGACACCTTTACCATTAGACCCGTACGGTATAGCTAAGTACGCGATAGAGCTTGACCTAAACAATGCATATGAACAGTTTGGTTTAAAGTATACGATAATAAGGCCGCACAATATCATCGGTCCTCATCAAAATATCTGGGATAGATATAGAAACGTAGCTGGGATATGGATAAGAAAAGCCATGGAAGCTGAGCCTTTGACAATTTACGGCGATGGTCATCAGCGTCGAGCATTTTCAGACGTTAATTGTTATTTAAAACCATTTGAAAGTTTAATATCGAATCAAAAAACAGATCAAGAAATTATTAACATCGGCGCTGACTCTGATATGTCAATTAATGATTTAGCTAACGTAGTGCAGGATGTCGCTCATAAAAAGATGGGTGTTCGCCCGGTTCTTGAATATCTCGAACCTAGAAGCGAAGTTAAAAACATGTGGTGTAATCATGATAAAGCAAAAAGCATGCTTGGTTTTAAAGACGAAACAGACATATACCGTTTAATAGAAGAAACTTGGGATTGGGCTGTACAAATCAAGCCTAAGGCTGTAAAGTATATGGAATACGAAATAGAAAAAGGAATATATTCCTACTGGAGAAATGATGGAAAATGATGAAATAAAAAAACTAATTGAAGTAAGAACTCAACTTTTAGGCGCCTACTCAAGTCTAGACGGAAAAAATGAACCTATGGCTGTGGTCAAACAAAAATCTGTAGCCGAAGAATTTGAAATGGCAATTAAAAAGATTGACATTATCTTAAAGCAATATGTGAATTTTTCGTAAGGATATACCATGACAAATATAGGAATTATAGGCCAGGGGTTTGTTGGATCGGCCATACGTGACGGCTTAAAAAGTTTCTACAGTGTTAACGGTTACGATATTGTACAAGACAAATGCTGGTATGAAAATTACGACGATAACATTGCACATGCCAATCGGTTGTCTTGGATAATCGAAAAAAGTGATATAGTCTTTATGTGTATACCAACTCCTATGAGGAAAAATGGTTTATGCGACACGAGAATGCTCGAGGCTGCACTTAATGATGCCTATGAGATTGTAAAAAAAGCTAAGGTTATGCCAAAACACAGCGGTTTTTTAGACAGTCAGAAAACAAAAAAAACGTTTGTGATTAAATCAACAGTACCGCCGGGTACTACCGAAGCATTAGCTAAACGCTTCACACAAATCAACCTTTGTTTCAGTCCAGAGTTTCTTACTGAAGCAAATCATATTAATGATTTTAAATATCAGACAAGAATCATATTAGGTGGTGACGGCGCTAAAATCGTAAAGCAAATGTACCGCAAGCCTTTTCCCAATACGCCGATTATCATTACAAAATCTAGTACTGCAGAAATGGTAAAGTATTTCACAAACTGCTTTCTAGCCGCTAAAGTAACTTTTGCAAATCAGATGTACGAGATTTGCCAGGCAGCAGATATTGATTATGACAAAGTCTGTGAGTACTCGCTTTACGACGATAGAATTGGAAAAAGTCACTTAGCAGTACCTGGTCCGGACGGAGATTATGGTTTTGGTGGCCATTGCTTCCCAAAAGATTTGGCAGCCATGGTTGAATTTGGCAACAATTTAAACGCTGAGACTGGGTTTCTTAAAGAAATAGAAGCCCTAAACAATTATTATAGAACCAATAAAGATTGGGAAAAAATGAAAGGAAGGGCAATATCAGATGACTAAACAAAAAACAGCTTTAATTACTGGAATAACCGGACAAGACGGATCGTATCTTGCAGATCTGTTAATAGCGAAAGGATACAAAGTAGTTGGCGTTAAAAGACGCACATCGATCATTTCTACACAAAGGGTAGATCATCTTTACGATAATGAAAACTTTAAATTAATATATGGATC
>TARA_R110000851_G_scaffold331606_1_pt1 | contig 30547 bp, 26 predicted proteins | sample TARA_R110000851 | Tara Oceans TARA_R110000851 (sample SAMEA4397627) | marine metagenome | biome: Polar Biome; feature: [DCM] deep chlorophyll maximum layer (ENVO:01000326); material: water (ENVO:00002006), including particulate matter (ENVO:01000060) such as... | depth 17 m
GCAATTTGACCGAAAATGGTGGCGTCATAACTCCGAAATAGCCACTATACTCTTTGATTATCAGCCCGGGCGTAGCCGGGAGGCTGCCAATCATGTATTGGCCGGGTTTAAAGGCTACCTTCAAAGTGATGGCTATGCGGCTTATGATAAAATCGGCAAGCGTGAGGGGGTTACTCACCTGAACTGCTGGGCCCACGCCAGAAGGGAATTTGATAAAGCAAAGGATAATGATAGGGTGCGAGCTGAAAAAGCCTTAACCTTCATCCAGAAACTCTACGGGGTTGAAGCTGAGGCACGAGAGCACAACTTAAGCCCGGAGCAGCGTAAAGCCTTACGTCTGGAAAAAGCATTGCCCGTTATTAATGAATTTGGAAAATGGATGTTCGATCAGATGAAGCATCAGCTAATCCTTCCCAAGAGTCCTATCGGAAAAGCCTTCCGGTATTCTATGGACCGTTGGGACCAACTCAGCGCCTATCTGAAAGATGGTACCCTGGAGATCGATAATAATTTAGTGGAAAATGCCATCAGGCCATTGGCCCTGGGCAGAAAGAATTACCTATTTGCCGGTTCGCATAAAGCCGCAGAAAGAGCCGCAGGAATCTATTCCTTCTTTGCCATCTGCAAAAAACATGAGGTAAATCCATATGAATGGCTCAAATACACTCTGGAGAATATCATGTCCATCAACCATAAGGACATCCGCAACCTGTACCCTCAGAACTACAAGAAATTACAATAAGTCTAGATAAAATTTACCAGAAGGCAATCCAGTAAATAAAATTATGCTAAGTTAGAAGATGTACTTCGTGGGGTGGATACCGGTAGGCTACCAAGAAATGGTCCATGCCCATCAGCTACTGGGGCATTATCCCAAATCAGTTCCTTACGATCTATGAAAAAAGGGTCAGAAATTAGATAAAGTTCGTCGTTATTTTTAACTAACACTCTTTATACAATAGTGTCCAATTGTTTTCTTACTGACAGTAAATTACAAAGGCTTAATATCAATTAAATCACTCTCCATACCTTGCTCCTTACTCGGATTTGAGATACCTAATTGTACAATTCTTCTATCCTTTTTCCAAAGTAATAGCCAGGTAAAAGATATAGTTGTCTGTACCTGTGGTTCTTTACTGAGTTCTTCTTCTGAATATCCAGCGTTTAACCATTCTGATTTAAATACTTTGTTTTTATTTATCTCAATAATTGAGGTATAAAGCTTTAAACTTTTAGAAATTGGTTGAAGCTTAAATTTTGCAATTTCCTCTTTGGAAATATCTTTTTTCTGCAATCTAGGTAAATCTTGCTTATTTAAAATAAAGAAAATATTTCTAAAATGATTGTGCGTACAATGCTTTAAAAGAATTTCAATATTCGCATTTTGAATTGTTTCTTTTATTCTATAGTCAATATTAAACCCTAAAATGATAACATCTTTATTTTTAGATTTACCACCAATTATTTTTTGAATAGCGTTTACTATATTATCAGAACTAACTAAATATCTTTCAGTTTTTGCTACTGCGAACGATGTTGGAATATATTTTTTAACAGAATTTCGTACTATTCTTTGAGCAAGAAAATTATCAAAGTTTAAATGAGGGATATCATTTTCAACAAATGCAGACTTAGGCATTAGATCAACCATTCCATTTACAACTAGCTTTAATGTATTTTCGTAATCCAATTTATCGTCATAATTGAGCAGTATATCATCATACTCATTAAGGTTTTTTTTAATTATAATTTTCGACCTTTTATTAAATTGAGCAATTTTAATTGCAGATAACTCTTTGACTTCTTGGGTATAATCGAATTTCTTTATAACATCTTCTTCAACTTCTGATAAATGCTTCTTTATTATCTCTTTTTTTTCTTCATCAATACTATCTAATCCAACTTCATTTAATAATTCGTCATTTTCAAGAATTTTATCTAAATAACTCCTAAAAACGGGTATTCCATTGATTATGCTTTTTAATTCCCTTTTTTCATCTGGAAGATTAGGCAACCCAGTATGATTATGAAAAGTCATAAATCGAACTAAAGTAAATTGACGGATATATAATACACAGATATATGAGCAGATCCAAAATTTTATTTTATGACTCACTCCGTAATTATCTAAATCTGGAAATTTGAAGTAAACTTCAATATCTTCCATTCTTAGATTGGAACTATTACTAAATCTTTCAAACCAATAAAAAATATCACTAATTGATTGAGGTAGTAAAACATAATTCGGTGGCGATGAAGATGAGTAATTGAATATATAATGCATCACGCCATACTTGTCGTGTTGCAATAGTAATCCTCCAAGAGTATAATGAAACTCTAAAAATCGTATTCTTTCTTCTTGTTTAATTTCAATTTCGTTCTTATTAATTGGTTCTATTTGCCCTTCGGAATATTCAGGGTAAATATTGAAGGCGAAAGAATAATATTGATTTGCTTTTGACCAATATGTTTTGAGGTTCTTATCATTATCTAGATTAAGGATTAAAATCTTCCAAACCCATCTGTAGGTTAATTCAGAAATTTTGAGCTGATGGTGGTCATTTCCATATAACCACCAACCACTAGTAGCGTTAAACTCAAGACTTTTAGTAAGGTAGTTAGTAGTATGTTTTGTTTCTAAATTAATTCTGTAGATTAATTCATATAACTCAACTGGATATTCAACTCCTCTATTAAAAAGCGTTTTATACTCTTTTTCCTTTTTTTTAGTTCCAATTAAGCTATCTAATTGATGCTTATGTTTTATTCGACTTTCCTCAAACTCATTCCAATAAAAATCAAGTAATATTTGTTGCAAATGATTGTCTTGACTTTTAATAGTATAGTAGGCAAAATCATTTATTCCTCTTAAAAAGTATTTTTTAATTTCTGCTTCAGGATTATTAATCTTTTCATATTTAATAATGAGGTGTTTCAATAATCTAACTGATTTTCCATTATATAATGATACCGTCTTTATCCAAAAAATAAAGCAGAAAATTAATACCAAAGTAAGGGCTAGAATAATTAATTCTGCTGAATTATTGATTATTATATTATCCCATCCAAATAATGGTTTCCTGTTTAGAATTAAAAAAAGAAAAGATGTTATCGTTGAAAGTAATATCAGTTGAAAAAATGATACTTGGATTGACCAAAAACGGATTTCTTTAGAAATCCATTCTAGACGGAATAACTCGGACAAATAGTTAGAGTTATACTTATCGCCTATTTTATTAATTTCAGTTATTATAATTGGATATGCAATACCAAAGATAGCAACATCAATTCCAACACATATTTCTACAATATATTTTAAACTCATTACAATCTATATTAATAAACCACAGGCAAATCAATCAATTATCACTTATAAGATTACTTAGTCACGAAGTTCTTTTCATTAAAATTTCTCATTAACATTAATAAGTTGTTTAAGCAATAAAAACTCTTGATCATCAATTAGATGTTTGGCGCCTTCTATTTTCTTCAATTTATTATTTGCTACTTCAATTTTTCGTAACATAGGTTTAACATAATTCAAATAATGATTAAAATATGCCTTAATATCACTTTCGTTTCTTGCCAATTTATAGCCACTTCGACCTGCTGCGGTTACCACAAGTATACCGTCATATCGTAAATCTCTTATTAGTGATCTAATTTGTTCGATGGTGATATTTTTATACAATCTTCCTAGACTACCTTGAATGGAATAAATATCCACCATCTGATTTGGGTTTATCTTAAAACAGAAGTATAAAAATTTGAGTAAATCTATTTTTTCAACAGAATGTGATGAATCGTTGATATAGGCAATCACATCTTGGATAACAAATCTGGTTACCACTTCTGCTGTTTTATCATGTAAATATGATTTTTTAGCAATGTCATACCTATATGGGAAATATTCTGGTGGTGTCATTTTGGACAGAAGGATATCAATTATATCAGAAGCTTCTCTCACATAATGCGAGTTAGAAAACACCCTACCTAAAGAACCAGCAACCAAGTCTGCAATCTGAACTAATACTTCATCCCTATCATCTACCATTCTATAATCACTGAATAAAGATTGAATAGCTAAATTTTTATTCAAGTACAAATACATTTCTTGCTTATATTCATCTGATATAAGTTCATCATTGTAGATCTCGAATATCTGATAATCTGACATTATGTTGGAAGCAAATATCTTTTGAAAATACTTATAAAACACTTCTTTATATTGAAGTCCTTCCCCTTTTACTTTAGATTTATCAACTACAATCGTATATATCTTGAAGTCTAAATTATTGCTTAGATAACGTAAAGCTTTTAATCGTTTACTAATATCCTTTAATGCCCTTGATTTGGATCTAATACGTTGCCCTTGAAAGAACTTTTTAGAAATACCATCCCTAACTTTATATGCCTGGTTCAGATTTGTTTCCGTGACAACTATTGCTGAATAGACGAAGTGTGAAATTTCATTCTTTGCGATAAGGTTCATAGAGCTTGTGCCAAACTCGTCTCCATAGATATAAACTTTCTCTTTCATCTTTAACTATTTTCAACCAATGCAACTTCTTCTAGACCCATATAACTAATAAACCATCTGATAACTCTCATTTTCTGTTTAGGTTATTAATGTATGGGGTTCTTATGATTTCCTATATAATATTCAAACTTCTATTTATCAAAATTCATTTTTCCCAACAAATCCTCAATCTCTTTTGATATTTCCAGTTTTTAGTTCATTTGTTCTTCAAATGCTTGTTCTACCAATTCAATTACATCATCTAATTCTGAAGTGTGACGTAAATTAACTTCTACGTTTCCATTACCCCACCTTCCTAAACCACTAATATCTCTACAAAGGTTTTTAGGGTCTTTGATTTTGTCAAAATCCATATTTAGGGATAGACGCAGTTTTACTTTTTGAGGAACTACATCAACAAAGTTAGTTTGCGCTTTAAAAGCTATATAAAGCTTCTTAAATTCAACCTTTGCTGTTGCATCAATATTCAATACCCTTTTTTCAAACAATCGATATAAAGCTAACATATCGTTCTGCAAGTGTTCGTATTGCTCAATAGAATATTGTATGGAATCTCTAGTTGTTTCAGGTGCTCTATAAATATCTATTACATCGTCATCTAAATAAGGCGATGGCCATACTTTCAATGCCCTTTGGGCTAATTCCCCTGCCCTATTATTGATTGCTTCCTCATTCCAAATATCAGCTACACGAACTGATTTATTTAAAAATAACGGACTTTCATTAAAACCCCCTACTATTGCCTTTTTATTGGTAAATGGTCTATCTGACAATTCCGAATTATAGGCAGTTAAGGAGAGATTGCCTAAAGTGTGTAAATATTTTTCTTTTAAAACTTTCCAATTTTCGCCTAACTCCTGTTGCCATTCAGTAGATGTTTTCGGATTTTGCGGTATAATGTGTTCAATTGTGTAATTTTCAGCATTAACCAATTCTTTTCGTTTGAAATTCTCCAAAGATTCTAGCAGGTAATTTCTTGACCTAAAATTATACACATCCTTTAATTGGAGGTCTCTTGTAAATTCTGCATCGTCAGGAAATCTTCTATACCCATCCATTAAAATAAAGGTTGCTTTTAGCGATTGTGCATAGGTTTCATTTATAATACTTTTATAAAGTGTTGCAAATGTTTTGTTTAAACTGTTTGTTGGAATACCGCAAATAGCCCGTCTAAACACATAATTTTTAATTAAATTGACTAATTCAACAAATTCATCAAATGTGATTATCTCATTTTTGAAATCGCCATAAACCGCTAATAGGAAAGGATAGGAAGTATCCATTCTCAATTTGGAAATTTCCTTAAATACAGATTTTAGTGTTTTGTCTTCTTCCTTCTGTAAAGCGATGGCAACATAATATTGTGAATATTCATAGAGGCTTTGTACAATATTTTCTGTGCCTAATTTGTCTTTATGATTGTTGAAATATTCCTTAAAAGTATCGTATACTTCTCCGATTTTAGGGATACTATTCAACTTCATTGTTAAATAATCCCGCATAAACCAAGGTAGAGCACTTATGTTATCGCCAAAACTTTGCTCCATAGGATACCAATAGGTTTCGTATAGATGTTTTTGGAAAGAAGCTTCTTGCCCCATTAAGATATAATTCCTAATGAGGTCTGCTTGTGATAGATTTAAACCTGTTGAATTTAAACTCTCAAATATTAATTGTGGATTATCCTTATCTCTTTCTAATGCTACATCCACTACTATAAGTTTTTGCAGTCCTTTGTATATTTTATTGATATTCTTTTTATCGATTTGTTTATAGAAATAATCGTGATTTTCAATAATTCTTTGAGAATGCTTTGTTGGTAAAGGCTTGTTTGTTAAGAGGTTTGTAAGTGTTTCTTTGTCTCTCCTAGTCAACAATAATTTATAGTATAAATCATTATCTTCTTCTGCATTAAATAAATAGTAATTTTTTAATTTTTTCGCGGTAGTATCTACATCACAATCTGGATTCTTTTCAATGAACTTTACTAAAGCTGCAATCAATAATGTAATGGTAGTCAATCGTTGCTGACCATCTATTACCAAATATTTATTTATTTCCGCAATGGTATTAATATCAGGTTGAAAATAGACAATTGAACCAATGAAGTGTCCTTGTTCAGATTTTGATGCCGCTTGAATGTCTTTTAACAATAATGCACATTGTTTGAATTGCCAACTATAGGTACGCTGATAAATTGGAATGATGAACTGTTTAGGTTCTTTTATTATAGACAAGAAAATTTTTTGCTGATGCTTTCATAATATATTAAAATTGTTTTGTGAGTTTGAGAATGGAATTTTTATGAATTCTCAACAATAGCAATCTCTTCCTCATTCAACCCATACAAATCATAAACCATCTTATCTATTTCTTTTTCTGTAGTGGCGATTTGCGTTTGTAGTTCTTGTGCTTTTTTCTTGTTCTCCTCAAAAAGTTCCATCCACTCAAATTCATCCTTTTTGGTCAATTCTGGAACAAGTGATAAATCTTCTACTGCTCTTAATTTATTAGTTGCTTTTATGGCTTTATTGAGTTCTTTTATGAAGTCGCTAAAAGGGAGTTCGTGCCAGTTTTGGAGTTTTTTAGAAAGCCCATTTAATATGTGAGTATGATTTAAAAATTTCATGAAATCTTTTAGACTTTGGAATAGATTATCATTCAAATTATTTAGAATATTTGCTCGATCAAGCATCTTATCTTTTACAGATTTAAAATCTATATGTATCGGAAGATTTTTAATTTCTTTTGATTTAATTTTTGGAAATAATTGGTCAAATTCATTGTTTTCATTTCTATAGTACCAAAAAATAAGTTTAGAATTTATTAATGGAAGTATAGATTTAATTTCGAATTCAGATTCTTTCTGGGGTTTTATTATGTATGCCGATTGGTCTACTACAAAGTCTTCATTGGTATAACAAGCATATAGTCTATTCCTTCCTGGGATTTGTCGCATAAATAGTCTTGGCCCCTTAAAGAATTCGGGGTTTCTTGGTTCTGCAAGCCATGGCCCATAACTTATGTACTCCTCATTCCAATCCAAATAATATGGATTTACATGTTTACCTCGTACTTCTTTAACATAGGTTTCATTAGTTTTATATGTAGAATTAAACCTAGACAACTCTCTATCTTCCTTTGTTTGTGCCGGTTTACCTTTTCCTACCTGATATTCCTTAATACCTCCCATTACGTCAGTTAAGTCTCCAAGTTTTAGAGATGCCTTTTTTATTTTTTGATGTAATTTCATCCCTGTTTCTGATAGAGTTACAGTGAAATTAATATTGAAATTATCATAAAACAGTTTCGGATTGAAATAATTTGACCTCACGAATTGTGTGTTTTCAAGAAAACCAAATTGAGCTACTTCAGCCTTACTATAAAAGATATATATAAGAACTTCAACTGAAGCATCTGGAAAAACCTTTGACCCACATTCAATTATAGTACTGATTGTGCAAAAATCCAATATGTATTTTCTTAGTTTCTTAGAATTTTCATTAGCTAAAAAAGCGTTTGGAAGAATATAAGAAACAATCCCATCCGGTTTCTTTATATTTTCAGCTTGTTCGATAAACAAATGGTATAGATCAAATTGGTTTTCCGCACAAATAAAATTTTTAATTAGCCATTCTTGTTGAATGAAATTGAGGCTTCTTGGCCGAACATAAGGCGGATTCCCGATCACCACATCAAAACCACCATCAGCAAAAACATCAGGAAACTCATTTTCCCACTTAAACGCTTTGTCACCAGCAACTTTTTTATCATCGATTAAACTGTTTCCACATTTAATATTACTACTTAAGTCGTTTAGTTTACGCCTTGGTTGAGCTGTACGAAGCCAAAGAGATAGTTTAGCTATCTCCACACTTTCTTCGTTTAGGTCTACTCCGTAGATATTATTTTCAAGAATGGTGTTTTCAATATCTGGAAACTGCAAACCACCACCTAAAATTTTGGTTTTTAGTTCATCAATATAGTTATGTTCCCTAATCAAAAAATCAAGAGCTTGGTTTAAAAACGCACCAGAACCACAAGCAGGATCACAAATTGTCAATTGTAATAACCAATCTCGATATTCATCAAGTATATTGACAAGTTTTGCAATGGTTGTTTTATTGCGATTTTTACGACCTTTAAAATATTCTTCTTCGTGGAAATCTAATGCAGTTTTCTTTTCCTCACAAAGTTTGCCTATTGTGTTTTCTACTATATACTTGGTAATATACTTTGGTGTATAGAAAACTCCATCTTTTTTACGCTTGCTGGTCTGTTTGTCAAAATTACCACCCTCTATTTCAGCGTTAATACTTTCAATTTCATTTAGTGAATTTTCAAAAATGTGCCCAAGAATATTTACATCGACCTGACTTTCAAAGTCATAATTAGATAATTTGGTAGTGTATTTATACAGAAGGTCATTATCGATTTCCAATGCATCAAGAATGGTATCCGGTTTAAACAGACCGCCGTTGTAAGCGTAGATTTCTGCCCGTTTTTCTGTTCCTCTGCGCCCTATGTCCAGAAAATTGAAATACTGCTTAAAAAGATTGTATAACGGGCGTTCATCGCCGAAATCCCAATCATCTTTCCACTTATTTAATATTTGAAGCGTAGAATTAGAAGGTAATAACATTCTATCTTCTGCAAAAAATACAAACAGGAAACGATCTATTAGTTTTTGAGACTTTTTGAACAAGGTTAATTTTACATTCTTCTCGAGGCGTGCAATATCTTCTTGATTTTCAATACCCTCTGTTGCTCCTAACCTAATTCTTACGGTTTTAGCATTCCTCTTAACCAAATCGCGATATAGTTCACGCTTGAAAATTGAGTAATCCTTGTAAAAAGCTTTGGTAATTTCTTCTTCTACAACAATAGATGCCTCTTTAATTTTTAGGCATGTATTATTAAGAATGCCATCAATATGTAAACATAAATACAGTAGTCTAAATCTGTCTTGTGAAAGTGTGAACAAATCAAACTCTTCAAACTCCGTGGCATCGCCGATATAAAAACGTAGCTTTTCAAAATTTGATGTGATTACATAGACACATCCTTTTTGATTTGCCTTATAATCGAACGCTTGTCTGCGAATGCTCTCCAGATCCTTTGTATTTGTACCTTTTAATTCAATAACTCCAATAGCATTTCCATCTTTCAAAATTGCACCGTCTGCCTTACGTGCATTCTTTTCGTTTTTAAACTCTGTGGTCAGGTTTGAGTTTGGGTTAGGAAATAACGTATAACCTAATATATTAACGAATAATTCATTAAGAAATGTTGCTTGATATTGTTCTTCTTTTGCAGTTTTGATATTTTCCTGTATCGTAGTGTTCCAGAAGTATTTTTGATACTTTTTATATGCTTTATCGACTTCTGCTTCGTTAAGTAAAGCGAGATGTGATTTAAGTACGGATGTTTGGAATAATGCCATTTACTATCTTGGAGTATTATTAAGCCTCTAAAATAGTAAAACTTAATTAGCATTAACACTTTAAGTACCTATATGCTAATAGTCTTTTTTTTACAAAATTCTTTTTTATTTATGACAATGCTTCCAGCCAATATCGGTTTTTCTAAATGTCACCTTTTTGTATTCCCTCTAGATTGCGGTTTTGAGGTGAAGCTTCAACAAATGGGCTTTCATAAAATCCTATAAATATCAATTATACGTTTCATTTCTTTAAACGATATTAGACATCTAGGATGCCTCTAAAACAGCCATTAACCTATGGTTGAGATATAATTTTTCTTTACCTACTTTTTCAGATATTAAAAACCCACCTTCTTCCAATGCTATTAAATAATTACCAACAGTTTTGGGTGTTCCTAATTTGGCATCGATCAAAAATTGTCTTTTAGTATATGGCAATCTAAATATTATTTCTACAAGCTCTTTAGTATATACTTTTGGCAAGGTTTCTTTAATTTCAGTGGTCATTATTTGCATTAAATCGGTTACGTCCTTTAAACGCTGTAATCCCTTTTTTGCAGTATATTCTACCATATCGAGCATATATAATATCCACGATTCCCATGCATTATTTTCAGTAACTTCACGTAATTTGTTATAATAGTGCGCCTTATTTTTTATAATATACTCACTTAAATAAATAGCAGGTGTATCCAGCAATTTTTCAAGTTTTAAGTAGAGTAACAATAAAATACGCCCTGTTCTCCCATTACCATCATTGAAGGGGTGAATGGCTTCAAATTGATAATGCATTAAAGCCATTTTGATTAATGGATCTATTGCATCTTCACCATTAACAAAGGTTTCGAGATTTGCCAATTTCTCTCGTATCACATTTTCGCCTGTAGGTGGTGTGTAGATAGTTTCACCTTTGGCATTTTTTAAAGCCGTTCCGGGTGTTGTTCTAATGCCAGCGGTATTCTTTTTAATACTCTGAACAATTTCAATGCACAAATTTGTACTTATAAAAGGACGTTTTTCTATATCGCGCAAACCATTCCAAAGGGCTTCTTTATAGCTTATCACCTCTTTAGTTGCAGGGTTATCAAACTTTTTGTCCGCCACTATAGATTTGTACAGATCATCATTGGTAGTTATGATGTTCTCTATTTCGGAACTAGCCTTTGCTTCTTGTAAATGTATGGTGTCCAAAAACAGCGTAGGGTTAGGTAAATTGGTGAGCATACCGTTTAGCTGTGCCAGAGCCCTACTGGCATCAATGGTCTTTCGCAAGACATTAGTGGTTTCCAATGCCGTCTTTGGTGGTAATAACGGTAAATTATTATAGGGTGTATTTCTATTAAATGCTGCCATTTTGAATGAGGGTAATAATTACTTGGGTTTTATTAACGAGGGTAAATATAACAAAAAATTACCTTTGTTTAGGCAATAGAGGTAAAACCTACTCTTGTTCACAACACTAATCAATCTAATCTCACATAATTAATTTCCTATATTATGATTTAAATGTTTTCCGGAACAGAATCGACTAATCAATAAAGGTAAATTCCTTTACGTTTGGAATAATCTGTAAACTCGTCCTTAAATCCATTAAATGCTTCTTCACCCTTATATAGTCTATTTCCTAAAAACGTACTGAAGACAAAGGCACTCCTACGCAACATAGTTGTCTGTTGCGAATTCAACTTTCGTTTGGATACTTGAAGTAACCGTTCACGCAACCCCTTTTCTAAATGGTATTCCATAACGTCCTTATCCAAATTTGGGCGTAATTTATCGTAGATCATCATAAAAGCAGCTTTAAAGTATAATTCTTTTTCTATCAAATAAGAAAGCCATAAACTTTTGAGTTGTCCCCTACCCTCATCCAATATGTTGGATATTGTTTTGGATTGCTCGTTCAATACTTGATCCAAATTCTTGATCGATTTAAGATATGCCTGGGTTTTTGATGCTAACGGAATACTGACCCCATGTTTGGAATAAATAGAGCTGATGCAAATATCATCCTCAATTTGCTTAAAATGAAATCCCTTGGCGTTGAACAGTTTTATATAATCGATTGCGGATTTTTCGTAATGCCCATGGAGCCGTTCCGTTTTATGGAGATATGCCTTTAAGCTATGTTCTTCATACCACTTTCCATAATCCGATGTCATTGAACCGTATAGTTGGGGCAATAGCATTGGAAGGAAAAAAGCGGTGGCGCTTATATCGGTACCCTTGCCCCCCTTTACTTCCATTAACTGTTGCAATACCCTTGAATTTTGATCGATACAATCAAAGGATATATAGGCCTCTTTATCATATGGAATATGATAATTGTCCAGTTGCATCTCAACGAAATGGATATTGGAGTTAATATAAGAAATCTTACCATTACCATATTTGAGGTCCAAACCCTGTAGCAAATGAAATAAGGTACTTTTACTCCCCGAAATATCGAATACATTGGTTTCCAAAGTCATTTTTATAATTGAAACCCTATTTTCCAGTGTTTTGAGTTCTTTCTTTGATTCCGTTATACCCAACATATCGCGTATGCTCTCAAATTCCTTTTGTACCGAAATCAACAAGTTACTACCATTATTTTCGGGTATGTAATGGTTTAGAAATGCATATCGTTCCGAACTCGCCAAAAAAGGAAGCACCTCCTTAAAACTTTTGAGCGATACAAATTCCGATAACAGCATATCACGTTTATTGGCATCGAAATAGGCTTTGTAAAAGGCGTTTTTTATAAGTTTTTGTAATTCCAGAACAAACTGGTTGCTATCGACATCTATGCTGGTTTGCCCATTCTCGGAATTGGTTAGATGTGGATGGTTTGCGAAATTTAACTTCGAACTTATTTCCGAAGTTCTACATATAAATCCTGATTTATCATAGATAATAATATCACTTAGTTGGCCTTTCCTTCCGTAAAGCAATTCACAATCCAGATTCTGATAGGATTTAAATACATCCGGCAGGTCTTCCATGTGAATGTTCTTGAACAATTTATATGTCGTCACTATTTGCTTTTCCAAACGCTTTTTGACCATAGGTAATAGCTTGGAACTTACGTTCCGTTCAAAAACCTTTTGCAGTTTTGGGCCGCTTAATTGAGGATGTACGTTAGAGCCGTTGATAAATCTAGAGCTGTAGCCATTTTCTACATCGACGCCAAAAGATACGCCATCCCTGCCATTGTGGTCTACCATCCTTAAATGGATATGATGCGGACTCAATATTTCGGACAATTCTTTAAAGCTTCGCACCTTGTACTTCTGGAGCATATTGTTTGTGATATCCTGTATATAGAACCTGACCCCGTTAATGTCCTCGTTCTTGAATTGCGGGATCCGATAAATTGGGAGTTCCCTGTCCTGTCGTTTATCAGGAGACGGGGAAAGGCCGAACTGTTTTTCAAGGTATTTTTGGGTGGCTACATTCCTTTTAAAATCATTGGAAAGATTTATCTGCAGACAATCTTCCCTTATGGTGGTCGAGACTATGTGGACATGCTCGTGCTTGGTATCGTGGTGGCGTACCACCATATAAGGTTGTTCTCCATAGCCCATATGTTCCATATACGCTTTGGACAGTTCAAAAAAGTCGGTGTCTTCCAAATGTTCGCCGCGGGGAAGATTGATAGTCGCATGTACATATCGACTTTCAGAATCGTGCCGATTGCCGAGATAGCAAAGGACCCTACCGAAAAATGCTGTGTTGGTATCGGTTTCCGAATAGGTGTTCTGGAAGCCCAGTATAATGCTATCGGCCTTGCCCAATACATAATTCATTACCCCCTGCACATTATTCCGATATAGTATCCTTGCTATCATTTTAATTTCCGTTGTTGATCGTTTCTATAAGTTCTATCATCAGTTCGCTAACCTTTTGCATCTCCCGCTCTAGACTAGCATTTGGGCTTCGCATACTCTTGTAGTTGGCCACCTTTACCAGTTGGTTGATGTTGGATCCTATTTTGTTCAATTGGTAACTGAGGTTCGATATTTCATCTGGAACTCGTTTCTCTTTTATGGTTTCCCTGTTTAGGATAAGCTTTCTTAGGAAAGGCCCGACGGTTCCCCGTTTCCGAAAATCAAGATTATAGGATTGCAGGATGGCCTTTACCTTTTCCAGTTCCGTGCGATTGAACCTAAGCGTTATGGCATGCTCTCGCTTCCTGTCCCCCAAATGTTTTCTCCCGCCTCTGTTACTAACCATTTTTTGAATCGATTTTATCGTTTTTCACTTCGTAAGAAGTAGGCGTTTTAAGATGCTTAAAACATAACTTGCTATCCGTCTACACGGATAAATATAGCAGAATAAAATTGATTACAACAATCTAATAATCAGTATTTTACATCTCAAATACATATCAGTCCATATGGATATAAACGGGTACAGGCATAAGAATTATATGGTCTTATTTGATGCATTGGAAATGTTGAGAAACAATGAAATACAACTATTTTTTGTGGGTTGGGCGAAGAAAGGTCAAGCGACTTTTTGGGCGCTTGTACTTTTGTGCGGTCCCGAGGAGGTCGTGGAAAACTGGAGGGGAAAGACTTCCCAAGTGGACCGTCGAAGCGTGTCCGCATGGGGAGGGTTGTAGTGGAAGTGTTGCTCGACTTCCGGAGGGATTTGGAAATATACAGAAACCAGCATTATATTAATTCCCGTCCCTTCAAAAACTTAATTAAAAGGTATTAAACCTCAGGGCTTGCCCTGAATCCCATAATAGGAATCGCCCCCAGGGTCAAGGCATTGAACTTAGATCCCGCCGAAAATGGCGGGATTAGTTCAACTTTCAATTTTCATTGCGTCTTACTGACTTCTCAAAATTGAGTTTCACTAATAAACCATATTGAGGTGATGAAAAAAAACCAAAACTCTATCCAGGCGTAAAAAGTGGTAATAATATCCTCTACATGATTAGTAAAAAGTTCAAAAATCCTCAGCAAAAATCAATGCATAAAACCATATGGAACCTCCCACTGTACCTATCTGTTTTGATATGGTTTTATATGATCCTACATTAAATTATTTATTATAAAAACCTGATTATTAATTAATTATATACATATATTTAAATATAAATATAGGTGCATATTCAAATATATTTATATGTAAATATATCCCTATAAATATATATTCATATTCCAATATATGATTATAACGGCTCAATAATATATGTACATATCAAAATATATATCTAGATTATGGAAACAAAAATTATAAGTATCGTAGGTGAAAAAGGTGGTATAGGAAAAACGACCCTAAACCTTATCCTTGCTTCCAATCTTCATTATGCAAAAGGAAAAAAGGTAGTGCTCCTTGATGGTGACAATCCACAGTATTCGATCTATAAAAAAAGACAGCGTGAACTTAGTTTCTTGGATGCTTCGGAAATTAAGGAATTGGAGCCTTACACTATAGAACGGGTAACAGTGGGATCTATCCAAGACACAATTATGAAATATTACGGTCTAATGGATTATATTATACTGGATCTACCCGGGAGTCTGAACATAGAAATGGTCAAGGGCCTGTTATATGTGGAACATATTTTCATCCCATTTACCCACGACGAATTGGAAATAGACAGCACCTCCAATTTCTATTTTACCTTAAAGAACAACTTTCTGGACAATGAGGAGCGGGTACTCAAAAGTGTCAACTTATTTTTCAACAAGTATAAATTGGTAAGGAAAAACAAGTTTTCATTGCTCCGTCAACAGTTCGAAGAAGCCGGCATCCCTATAATGCGAAGTGTGGTCAAGGACAGGACTATATACAAGGAACAATACAGGAATACCCTCTACCCTATTCCCGAAAATAAGGAAGAAGGGGATATGGATATTAAAAAATTCCTCGAAGAATTAGAACAGTTATCGAATTTATAAACTAGATTTCAATGGGAAAACAGAAAAAAATCACCACACTTGATCTGCTGGAGCAAATGGCAAATAAAAACCAGGAGACATCAAGTACGCTAGAACAGCTCAAACTAGATCGTATGGGCCTAAAACAACAAACCACTTCCCTCAACGTTAGAAAGGAGGATGCTATTAACAAGTTGGAGAAAAATAGGAAACCGAAGGAAGATAGTCCTTCTGAAAATAACCATAATATGGGAAAACAGTTGGATGTGTTATTGCAAACCGATAAATTGAAAAATAAAAAAGAAACCTTTTTTATGACCATCAACAGCGATTGTGCAATGAAGTACGAAAAACTGGCAATGGGTATTTCCTACAAAATGGGTGTCAAAACCTCAAGGAACGATTTGATCCGAAAGGTTTTGATGGATTTTACGAATAGAAATTATGAAAAATTAATTACGCTCATTGAGCAAAAATAAAACTGAAATTTGAGCAGTTACTGGTACATATTGTTCGGTCTTGCCATTGTTTGGTACGGGTATATCATGTGGGTGCTATTATCCAAAAAAAGCACAAAAACAAAAAAACATTCAAAAAAATTAGATTATTTGCGTTTAAATGATAAATTTGTATATAAATCAGATAATGATAAGACCGATTTAAACGCTGTACTCGACCAGATAAACGAAGTGGAAGACACTTCTAAACTTTTGGAAGCTTTTAGAGAGGGTTCATTTGAAGATGATTCAAATTCCATAACTCGCAAAAAGCATGAAAAACTCAAAGTCATCCGCAACAAGGATACGGCCAATGAAATACCGCCGGAATCCGAAAATTGAAACATTTCTTCTATTTTTAATTCTGTTATCCATAACCGTGTGCTCCTATGGTCAATTCGATCAACTGCTTCAGGAAGCACAGGATTTCAAGAACGATTCGAAAAACCTCTCCAGGGAAATTGTCGATATTATTAAGGTTATTGCTGGTGTGGCCATTGCCATAACCGGTTTGACCTATCTATATATTCGAGATCAGCAGACGGACCTGGCCAATAAATTGGGCAAGATTATTATTGGTATCGCCATTTTTTTTGCTCTGATCGCCATAGGTGAGGAAATAGCTAACATCTAAATTTCCCGTATTATGGAAAACTGCCACATTCCTATAAAGAAAGGGTTGCAAAAAGATGTCTATTACAAAGGTCTCAACGCAAAATACATTTATTACTGTATATACCTTGGTACAGCAGCCATTATAACTGGTCTTATTCTATCCACCTTTATTTCTATGTTGCTTGCCATGCTAATTACTGGTATAGCAATTGTCGTCGTATTCATGATCTTGCTATTTTACTCCAGGACCTATGGTGCCAATGGCTTTGTCAAAAAACTTGCAGATGCTTCCAAACCTGATTCCATCAAAATAGGCAATGACTATAAAAATCTATTGTTATGGGAAAACAGGTAGCTCTTTGGGATGCATTCCCTATATACGGATATGAACGGCAGGCATTAATATCAAAAGAAAGGGGATGTTTAACAATTCCATTACAGCTTATTCTACCCGAAGTGTTCACATTGGACACCAAAGACTATGGTACCCTTCAAGAACTTTTCTTGAACATCATAAATATTTTAGGCCCAAATAGACTCTTGCATAGGCAAGATTTCTTCCTCCAGGAAAACTATACGCCCATATCAGAAAGACTGCAGGGCGATATGATGGAAAGGGCAAACGAAAAACATTTTCAAGATCGTCCCTATTTAGTTGGAACGCATTATTTATATATCAGTGTTGTTCCAGAAAACTATATCAAATACAATTCCAAACGGGCGAACTCCTTTTTAGAGAAAAACCGGGATTTCTATCTGACCCAAACCGTTCCCGATGAATTCATCAATAGTAGTTTGCTAGCAGATTTTGAAGCTCAGGTACAGAACGTGAACAATCTGATCAATTCCTCCGGACTCATAGCATCGCATATTCTTGAATACAACGACTTATTTTCCCAAAATGGACTTTACGCAAAATATTTTGGCCTTAAGGAAAATAACACAAATCTGGTGGATGTAGATTTTGACAACAACACCATACATGTGGGTAATAAACAAGGACAGTTTTTTACCCTTGAAAACTTGGACCAGTTTAATAAGGACCATATCGGTACCTACGAATTTTATGGAAAGTTCACTACCCGACAAAACCGGTTTCCTATAGGCAATCTTTTTTCTTTAGGTTTCAAAGTTCCCCATGAGCACGTTATTAACCAATATATCTATATTCCAAATCAAGAAAAAGTCCTCACAAGCTTAAGAAAAAAAGCCAAAAGCTTTCTACGGTTCGGTAATGGCAAAAAAGATGACAGCAATGCCATCTATGCGGACCAGATTTATGATTATACCAAAGAAATTTTGGAAAATCATAAGGAATCTGTTTTTTACCATCTCAATGTTTTTGGTTTTGATGAAGTAGGGAATCAGCCCAAGCAAATGGAAAACTCCATTACAAGCGCTTTCAAAAAACTAAGGATAAATGCCAAACACAACACCATAGACCGTAAGAACCTTTTCTTTGCAGGTGTAGCCGGAAACGCAATCGGGATATCTTCCGATATGTACATGCCCATGCCCAGTGATATGGCCACTGCCCTACTCTATTTTGAAGGTGGTTATAAAGATGCAACCAGGGCTGTTGATGGATTGCGGTTGGTTGACCGAATATCTGGTCAACCGCTTTCAGTATCTGTGTACAGGGAACCGGAAAAAAAAGATTGGATTTTCAATCGGGGCATGTTGGTCGCCTCGGGATCAGGTGGTGGCAAGTCTTATTTAGCCAATCATTATTTTGCTTCCGAACTAAGACAGGGCGCGGAGGCCATAATTATGGAAGATGGCAACTCATACGATAGACTTACTGAAGTATTTGGCGGTGTAACGTTGCAGCACGATGATGAAAAGCCGTTTACATTCAACCCCTTTTTATTGGACAAATATGATTCTCTTGAAAGTGACGTCAAGGGCAAAACGTTGGCTCAAGGAAAGCTAGTTTACCTTGTAACCCTTCTAAAATTGATTATTGGTCAGGATGGGAATATAGGCGGATCAGAAATAACGAATACCGTTTTGGAATTTTTGATTACCGACTATTACGAATGGATGTGGAAAAATGAAGACAAAAATTATAAGTTCGATACCTTTTTTGAATACTGCAAAATCCACATTGCAACCTATATTAAAACTAAAAAAGTCCCAAAGGAAAAGTTCGATCCTGATGTGTTCATGTTCCTTTTGGAAAAATACTATGCCAATGGCACAAGGGGAAGCTTACTGAACAAATTGGACGATCGGATTTCCAGCCTAAGTGATGAAAAGATTATTTATTTCAAATTGGGCAAATTGATTGATAACGAACTGCTATTTCCTATTACCGCCTTGATGATTATGGAAATATTCAACAAGAAGATGCACGACCCTTCTAAATTATCCATTAATAAAATACTGGCCGTCGACGAAGCCTGGAAGGCTCTAGTAAGACCGGAACTTGTACACTACTTTAACAACCAGTCCAGAATGGCCAGAAAGTTGGGCGGCCAGCCAATCTTCATTTCCCAAAAAGTTGATGATTTTATATCCTCTGAAATCATCAAAAATGCTATTGTGGTCAATTCGCATATAAAAGTGTTTTTGGATATGCGCGACTTTGCCAGATCCTTTGATAAAATACAGTCCTTAATGGGATTGGGTGAAAAACAGAAACAACTCATTCTTTCTCTCAACAAAGACCTACCAAAAGACAGGAAATTCCGTGAGGTTGCATTTTGTTGGATGGACAAGGTAAAGGTGTATGGTGTGGAAACATCTTTGGAAGAAAAGTGTATTTATGAAACCAACCCCACCGAAAGTGTCAAGATCAAACAACTATACAATAAAAATCATAAAAATTGGGAATTGACGGCTAAGGCATATGCCTTTGACAATAACCTATAAAACCAAAAAAATGAAACTAACCCCAGTAATTCTGAGTCTAATGCTCCACCTAGCAATTTTTTCCCAGATTCCAGTTACAGATGTTGCCACCAACACTAGCGTTGGGATGGTCAACAGCCAGCTCATGAATATCAACCTAGAGCTAAAAGCTGTAAATAAAAACTTGTCCCAGTTGATTAATCTAATGGAGAAAAACAATAATGAAACCTCTAAATCCAGAGAAATTCTGAAAGAAGAGCTAGAAGCTAAGAAACAGGCACCCAAATATGTGACCGGATCGACCGATGTGAGTTTGGCCATAGAACTAAAAATGAAGATTCTCGAAGCATATAGAACTTCCAAACAGACCGTCCAAGAATTGGAATATTTGGAGCGTAAGGAAATCGATGAATTTATTGGTTATGCCACCAACGCTCTTTTGGAGACTAAAAATCTATTTCAACAATGCAATGAAATTATAAATACCAAAGCCATCATTTTGCCCGAGGAACGGCTAAAGAAGGTCGATGCCATTAACCTTAAACTGGAAACCATTTTGGACAACCTAATTGTTTATAATCATAAACTATCACAAATCAATTCCCTCCGAGAATCTCGCCGCACACTGATCAATATGAATAAAAACTAATCATGGTATGAACATCACTGACAAAGGAATACGGGAATCGGTCAATGAACTTTTTGATCAATATATTTTAGATGCCTACGAAATTGTAGACCCGATGATAGAAATCGGTCAGGTTTTCGCATGTATTGGTATCTCGGTTTTTGCCATTCTAGTGTTTCTCAATAAGGATAAGCGAGCTGATATTTTCGAACATCTCAAATGGATGCCATTGGCCTTTGTCCTTTTTAATTATCGGGCCCTGACAAGGACCATTCTTGAATTCTACCAAGGAATTGGAATGTCCCTAAAGGCTAATGATATTTCATGGGACGTCCTCCATATTAAAATTTTGGTGGCCCAGACAACAGCTATGGTAGATTTTGGTGTTTCCTGGGTACTTCTACAAGGAGATCCGGAGGCTATACAAGTACTTGTTCTCGGGGCTTTCACTTCCGGTGTTACTGCCATTGCATCCGTTATTTCCGCCGTTGTGTTCGTGGGAATAAAAGCAATGTCCGTAGTCTATTTGTTCGTGTTGATAATATTTGGGCCATTAAATATAGGGTTATCCTTCATCCCTGTATTTTCAGGTATGTGGAAGGCATGGCTACAAAAATTCATGAGTGTCTGCCTCTGGATACCCATGCTTCACCTTATCGATAACTTTATGTTGCACGTGTTGGATAAGCTCATAGACTCACTACTATCAGAAGGAGATGCGAACTTAGGTTTAGTGCTCACTTGTGGTTTATTGATGTTGATGAACGTTTTTGTTTATCTAAAGGCCCCAATATTATCCAACTTCATCGTCCAGGGAATGAGCGTTAGTGCAGGCCATTTGAAGGATCTGGCAAAACACTATGTGAAAAAAGTTGCACAAACGACAGTTGATGCCAACACGGGAGGAGCTACAAAGGGAGTAAGAACCTTAATACAATAAGCGGTTTAACGATAAAAATTGACTTTAAACGATATCAAAAAAACAGATGGACGGTAATTATAAGATTTTCAACGATTTAAGCAAGATTGGTAGTAGGAGTAACAAAGTGCTATATGTATCTTTAATTCTCACGTTCGTAACCACTATCCTCAATATCTTTTATACCTACAAGACGAACGAGAGCGCCAAAAACAATTTCTATCTGCTCGATAACGGCCAGAAGCTGGCTGCCGTCAGGATAAAGGACTACAAGCGGGCAATAGATATTTTATGTGAAGGCCATATTGCCAATTTCCATGAATTGTTTTTTGCGTTGGAACCCGATTTACGCCATATCAAGAGAAATATCGAAGATAAGGCGCTGTATATGGCCGATCATTCGGTACAAAGGCTGTACAATCGTTTGATCGATCAAAACTATTACGAGGATATCGCCAAAAGTGGCTATTCGATAGAGATAGAAAAGGATTCAATTTTCGTGGATTACTCCGAATATCCATTTCCATTTCGATTCGTTGGAAAACAAAGGATTTTAAAGAGTGGCAATGTGGAATATCGGAATATGATAACCAAAGGGTACTTGGTAGAGACCAACTCAACTCCAAATAATTTGAACGGACTTAAGATTATAAAGTTCGACGTTTTAAAAAACCAAGATTTGTAATTACGAACCTATGAATCGCAAAATTGACCAATTCAATCTTTGGATAAAACGGCATAGACTGTTCGCTTTCTTTGCCCCTATTATAGTTCTTCTGGCAGTATTTTTTGTAATGACCAGTATCAGTTCTATGGGCAAGGACAAGCAAAAAAGTAACAGTGACGATGCGTACAACAGCAATTTGCCAGACCATAACAAACAACTCGATGCTACGAAACCTAACGATATTTACAAAAAGTTACAGCAAGATTCTCTAGATCAATTGAGGTCAAAAGGACTCTTCAAGAGCATTTTAGAAACCAAGAAAGAGAATGATTCGTTAGAACGTATTTTAGAGGAACTCAATAACTTTTCTTTGGATGAAAAGGAAAACAGTAGCAATAGGAGTGTCAAGGACACTTCATATCCTGAAACAATTATTCCCGAGTACACTTCCAAAACCACGGATGCACAAAAAAAACTGGAATACAGAAATCTATTGATGCAAGCAAGGGATCAAAGGCTTGCCCGTAGTCAGGATTATTCCGCTCCATATACAGAACCATCCACCGACTCAAAGACAAATGCAATAGCATTCGATGCAGCAATTTACCGTGACCAGTTTATTTTACCTGGAAACCGTGTTACCCTGATCTTAAAGGATGATATCTATTACAAGGGTAGGCGATTCCCTAGGAATACATTTGTATACGCAACAGCCAACGTGAAAGGATCAAGGGTTTTATTGGAAATAACCAATATTGACAATTTAGCAATGGAATTGACCGCAATTGATCAGGAAGATGGCATGGTCGGACTGCACAATGAGCGAGCTGGTCAATTGTTGCAGGAATTCACAGCCGATATTCAACAACAAAGTGTAAACGAATTATCGGAGGCTGTCGGCGAAACAGTAGAAATTCCATTGGCACAAAACCTGGTACGCTCCTTTGGCAATTTTTTCCATAAGAAAAAATACAAACAGAAAGACAAGATACTTTTGGTAAATGGAGACCGTGTAATTCTAAAACCAAAAAAAATGTAGTGATGATGAAGGCACTATTGCTCATATCGGTCCTATTTTCAGGGTGTGCGTTGGTTGGCCAAGCCTCTAGCGATACCTTGCAGATATCCAAGGACTTCAAGACCATTCTTATTTTTCCTGAAAACATTTCCGAAAGTAGTATCGGCAACGATTTCGGTTTTATTGTGGACTTACCAAAACCGGAAGGCGGCAAATTTAGTGGCCGAATAATAAAACTCTATTACGATGAACTCGCCATCGAAAAAGAAAATGTAACCAACTATTTGGTCATTACTGATACTGGAAACGTTTACGATTTTGTATTGGAATTGGTTGCGGTTCCGGAAAAAACGACATGGTACATCACTCAAGAAATGGCCGTTGCCAACATTGAGGAAAAACCAATTGAAAAAAGGAATGAAAATCAGCGGCAGATAGCAACACCTGAGAAGCTTAACAATGAAATGGAGAAAATGGACACTATTTCCCATATTAAATACTCTGACAAAATAGTTGCTGGTAATTCTAAAGATAGTGCTACCAAAGAATTGTACCTATCCGACCCCTTGGAATATTATCGCCTTCGATGTTATTATATGCAATTCGACAAGCCTAAAATCAGTCGGTATTTTTCTAGATTGGACAATGTTTTCCTATGGCTAAAAGGTGTCTACTATAACGAGGACGAGCTTTATTTTCAATATAGGATAGAAAACAAGGAAGGCCTTGATATGGATATCAATTTTATAAAGCATCAAATTGCAACCAACTATAAAAATAGCAGTAGTAACCAAAAAATGGAGCTCAAACCGGTTTTTGTATATAAACAACCTAAAACCGTAGCAGGAAAAAGCGAGAACCATTTTGTTGTGGTATTTAAAAAGTTTGCCTTGGATGAGAAGAAAGAGGTTCTGGTGGAATTGGACGAAGAGTCCGGCAACCGCAATCTTTCATTGCGCATTGGCCATGAAATTATCAATAATCCCATAAACTTTTAAAAATGAGGAACTCTATAGCCGTTTTGGCACTTTTCATTACGACAACGGCATACACGCAAAGCGGCAATTATGCCTCATCGGTCGGAATAAGCGGGGGTTACGCGGAGGATGGCTATGGTATAATGGCCACGTTCAATTACCACGTAAACAGAGAGCGTTATGTGCAATTAAGCATATTCGCCGCCATTGCAGAGGATAAAGGTACGTTTGATATTCCTTATAACATTTTCACTGTACAGCCCGGATACTTCATCAAGATTTGGGAACAGAAAAATTTTAAACGGTATGCCCTCAATTTTGGCGGTGGGGCAATTATCGGATACGAGGTCATTAACAATGGCAGCAACTTGCTTGAGAACGGAGCGATCATAGATGCTAAAAGTCAATTTATATATGGAGCCTATTTGGGACTGGAAGGGGAAATAACCCTCAGCAATGATTTCTCCTTTTTACTAAAGGCCAACGAATACTATCACGTCAATAGCGATATAGGAAATTTTTATCCTTATGTCGGAATCGGTCTTCGCTATTTTCTGTTCTAAACTCATTGAAGATGAAAAACTACAAAAGAGTAACTAAAGTAGTGCTGGGGCTTGTCGCCTTAATATCAGTGCTTATCATTGCTTGTAGCAAGGATTTTGAGGATATAATTTTGGATGATTTTGATTTTGATTTCTCCATTGAACAGCCTGAAACCAGTTTCGTTTTTGAAAGTGCCAAAACTTTATTTTCAATCGTTCCTGAAAAAGAAATAAGTACAGTTCATTATTATGCGCGATTTACGACTTTGAATGGCAAAGGATACTTCATGAACATGTTAGGCGATACTATCCTTGAGAATGATACGCTGAACATTATAGACAAGCAGTGGTCATATAATTATGTAGCCATCGATACAGGCATGCATAAAATTAACTTCATTGCTTGGGATTCAAATGCCAGGGAGAAAAAATTGGAACTATTGCACTATGCCAAATACGCCAGTTTTAGCTTTTTGCTAAACAAAGGGGTCAACGATTTTATCATCAATTCCAAGAATCCTGTGAACGTTACACTACTTAGGGATAAGGAAACCGAAAACCCCGATAATAAAGGGGAATTTGAAATAACGTATCAGATAGAAAATGGAACCGGGAAACTCTATTTGAAAGAAGAAGCCTTTGACGCTGGAAAGCCATTTAACTTACCAAAAGGAATTTCAGAGATGGGATACCTTCCTGATACCTTGGGCGAACATAAACTAATCGTTACGGCAAAAGCTCCTGATGGTGCTACCTTGACCGAGGTTCTTCTTATTACTGTACTTAACCTCGGCTTTACAATTAATGCCACTGCTGCATCGACCCAAGTGGAATTGAATACTAATTTGGCCGTCGCCATAGATCTGAGGACCCAAGACGAAGAATCTGACGTAGCATATGAAATTACCCATTCCTTTTCATCTACTAGCGAAGGTGCAGGTACCGTGCGCGACCAGAACGGTGGCGTAATGGATCCAGGTAAATTTAGGCCATTAATTCCCAATTCCTACAATTTCACTTTTACGAGTACTGAACTGGGAAAACGGACAATATTCTTTGATGTGAGGGATTCCAACGGACAGATAAAACAGGACAGCGTTGAAATCGAGGTGGCGAACATCCCATTTACTTTTTCCGGTAATTCGGAAAGCAATTCAGTTTTTTTAAATGAGCGTACTCAACTCAATTTTAATATTAAATCCAATGGCAACACAGAGAATATAGATTACAATATTTCCTATGAAATTGTGGAGGGCAACGGAAGGCTGACCGGGATCCATGACAACACCCTACAGAACTCAACAGGCTATCCAGTGGAACTTGGCAACTTTTCACTTTTTTATTATCCAGAAAGTTTAGGTTCGCACCAAATTTCATTTATTGTAACCGACAATTACGGTCAGGAAGTGGGGCCGGTCAATATTGACCTTGAAACCAAACAGAACGATTTTACATTAAGTATGACCCCGTCAAAGACTTCCGAGTTTGCAAATTTACCAGTAGATATAATTATTGACATCAATGAAATACCTGAAGGAACCAATGATACTTATGAAGCCTTTTATTCATCCGGCAGGAATAGTTCACTTCGAGTAAACGGAATAGAATACGGACCAGGCGAAAAATTTCAACTTGTACCAAATAACAATAATGTAGTCTATACTGGTACCCAAGCTGGTCAGCATGATATTGTTCTGAGTGTAGAGTCAAGTGCAAATGTGACGCATACTGCGAATACTATGGTGAACTACAACCAAGTGGATTTTCTGTTCACAGGTGGAAGTCAAAAAACAGACATTTCAGTCGGGGAGATCACCTCGCTTAACTTCAACATTTCGGAAAGTATTGGTTCTTCAGAATATAATATCAGATATAGCTCAAACGGCAATGCCCTTATTAGGAATGAAAATGGCACAGAAGTGAGTGCAGGAAATATTTATGATATTCCCAAAGGAAATTTCAACTGGAGTCTGGAAGGTACCGACGAGAGCAATATCAATTTAACCTTTTATGTTCAAAACGATACCGGTCTGGAAAAAACGGTTACCATATCCATCGGCGTAACGCCGAAGAATTATAATTTTACAGCAAATACGACACAATCACAGGTTTATATTGGAGAAACTGTAGATATTAATTTCAATATTACCGAATTGGGCATTGGAGGAGATAGCTATGTGATGTATTTTTCATCCGGAGGCAGTAACGGTAGCTTTGAATATCAAGGCAATACTTATGCGGCAGGTGAAAGTTTTAACGTTCCAGTTGGCTCTTTCCAGGGAAGTTATACTGGCATTTCTGAATCCAATCATAATATTGAATTTACGGTCAGATCATCCTCAGAAGTTGAAAAAACAGCAGATGTAAATATTAATTTTGAAAAGTATGAAGAATTTTTTGATCTTACCATCGGCCAATCAACTCAAGATAAATATGAAAATCAACCCTTCCTATTGAATGTGGTCACAAATGCCGCCTCTGGACACGATACAACTGTCATGTACCAAATGACATTTGAATTCGCCGATATGAATGGGGGTTATATAAATCATCAGGGAAAGATATATAGGGAAGGTGAGATTATTCCATTGGAGTATGGTTCTGTTGCGATGCAGTTTTATCCACAAATCGACGACAGTTTTACTATTAATTTCCGTGTCGAAAATTCAACCGGCATATCACAAACCACCAGTGAATCGATTTTAATGCTTAAAAAGCCCACAGCAGCCGTCAAAGGAGAGAAGCATAATATACGATGTGGTGGTCTTAACGGCTGTGACTACGTGGTTCGGATATATACCTGTTTTGCTGCAAATTGTTCAGAAGCTTATAATGGTGCCACCTTACAACAGGTGGAGGTTCGTATTTACAACATAGATGATAGAAGATGGGATACAATGCTATTCAATTACAATGACGCCAGAGGAACGGGTGTTGAACGTTATTTTGAACTAGAGGAAGAACCCAGAGAGAATAGACTTAAGTATCTAGACCAAGATTATGAGGTTAGGGTACAGGACAGCAATGGACAATGGAGTAATACCGTAAGGGGGTCAATAATAAGAGTCTAAAGGAAAAGGTAACATAAGAACCATTTTGGGAATTAACTTTTTTTGAGAATAATGGTTACCAAAACATCGGTGCCGTCAAGATTATCCTGGGTCTCTACCACAAGTTTATTTTTGGTAAATTCCATTATCTTCATTTCATTTCGTGTTTCAAAAATGATACGATTATTGTTTACGAGTTGATAGGTGTCGGTTTCTATCGTAGTAAAAGCTTGATTTCCATCACAAGCAAGCCCGTTCTCGTTAATGTTATAAACACCTTTCTCGCCTTCTCCCCTTTCAGCAAAAAAGGTCAAATTATCTTTGATACATTGTTTAATTTCCTGTGTATTGAACAAATCTATATTTGAGGTGCCATCTCCATTGATATCCACTGCCCTATCGGTCATTATGGATTCGTATTCCCATTGGCCCAGTAAGGCTTGAGCCTTATCCGATTCTGAGAGATTATCATTATCATTACTACATGCAAAAAATATCAAAATAGAAAAAATGAGAAAAACATTAGTAATAATTTTCATCTGTTTATTTTTTTTGTTTTTAAAAGGTCAGACCTGCCCGACTACTTCATTCAGGCGGGTATAATTCGCCAATAATCATTTACTCACGAGTTTTTATTTTAAATTTTGGAGTTCGTGAATCTTCGATTTCGGTTGATATGAAGAATTTTCATGGCTCATTTCATACGAACATGTTTTAGACCTTTGCATAAAGATAAATATTATGAGCGTAGGTATGGCAATCATTAAAACACTAATTATATCTTCATTTAATTAAACTTCCATAAATTTACAAAAACCCTTTAGTGTAACACCTGTTGCCCTGCGTGGCCTCATGGCTCTGGCTTTAGGGTTTTGTTTCTTTAAATTCTTAAGTAGAGGATTTAATCCCGATGAAACCCATACTTTACCAACTCTTTCAATAAAGATTCATAATGCTTTTCAGGAAAGTTCCTTCTTTCATTCAGGAAATGGCGTAGGGTATCCCTGGGCATTTCACAGTTGTCCTCCAACTTCCTAATAGAGAGAGCTTCCCGTTCCAATAACCAATTTCTTAGGGGTACAAACTTATAATCCATACTGGTATAAATTTTTGAATTTATTACAAATGTACTCAAAAGCGTACAATTACAGCAATATTGTAACAGCAAAACAAAGGGCCTAAAAAAGCCCTTCATCTGCGAAGGAGTAATATCCCTCCCTAGTAATTATTATGCTGTCAAGGGTTGATATGTCCACCAACTTTGAAGCTTCCCTCAATTTGTTGGAGATCTGTTTATCTGCTTCTGAAGGTTTCAGATTACCAGATGGATGGTTGTGGACCAGTATCAGGGAGCTTGTTTTGATCAGGATTGCCTGTCGCAGTACATCCTTTGTCGAAATGAGACAACCGTTATCGGTGCCAGATGTTAGATGGTGTATGTTCACCACCTGATTTTTACGGTTCAAATGTATGACCTTCACTTCTTCGTGATCGTCCATTACATCGTCAAAATATGGATAAATGAACTCTCTCACGGAACTCGAAGAGGTTATTTGAAAAGTGGGTAGTTCTGTTCTCCTGTAAATGGCCGTTAGCTCTCCAACGAAATCTTTAAAGGTTGCGATTCGAATGTCTTTCATAATAGTATGTTTTTAAGATTATGCGGCGAAAAAAATCAACAGGAGCGTAGCGGTGGGGATAAGTCCATGTGGAGATTTTAAAAAATTGTGGTGGGCTCCCCCGACAGGAGGGATTCCCCATTTTTTCAAATACTACATGGACAGGGCAGAGGCGGCTTGATTAAATTGCGGCATAAGTATGAAAAATGAATTTTTAGGCTGGCACCTACCCTTATAAATAAGAAACTCCCAGATCATTTTGGAAGGGTTCGATTCCCTTTTTAAAACGAACCCAGTTAGATCGATATAGAAATTAATTGTAACCATAAAATATTGATATTAGGACGATTCCACCCATAGTCGGTCCCTTACTCCTGAAAAATTACGCAAGTACGGAATCCCAATGTTCATGTTACACGCTAACTCGAACCGATGTCCTTTTTTTGCATATATCAAATGGATATCTTGCTAGTAGAGGGTCAAAATGGTTGTCTTTTAAATGGAAAAAATGATAAGAATAAAAAAAATAGAGATAAAGTTTCCTAAATGGAAATGATGGCAAGTAAGTTTGGGATTGGGAATAATTTACATATTTACAAATGTAAATTCAATAGAACTATTACAAGTAGCAAAAGAACTGCTGAAAGTTTGGCTAGAAGGTTAATGTGCTAAGGTTTCATTTGCAGATTGGCGAACAGACAAAGTTCCTTTATCTCGTCGACAGTTCTTCTTCCTGCATTCTTGGTGCCCAAAAGTTTCTTCATCGAGAGCTTGGCCAAGTCCTGGGTCGTTCCTTCCCATATGTCGATATGGTCTATTGCTTTCAATACGTTCAATGCCCGGGTGGACAACGGCAATTGGCAGATCTTGGTGTTCTTGTCAACGTTGACAAATTTGGATATCAAGTTGACCTCCTCTTCCATTTCCTTATAAAGGAGAGGAACTTGTTTCTTGAATTTTCTTATGGTGGATAGGGCTTCCAAAAATTCATAGTAAGTGATCATGTTCTTTTTATTTTTCGATCTCGAACGCATTTAGCTTGGGTATGCGCACCCTATCCGGTTCCTGCTGTTGAAAATCTTTTATTTCCTGTACGACAAGATTCATGTCCTTCAAAAACTCGGTATCCGCCCCGTTTTCCTTTGCGACCTGATAATAGGCCTCCAAGTTGGCACGGTAAATAAATCGTGACCGACAGTCACGAACGCCGGGACATCATTTTTGATGCATTTTATCAATATGCCCTTTTGGTCTTTCATCATTTTATTAAACTTTATAAATGTTCAATGAAGTTCATGCGTTTGCC
>TARA_R110000851_G_scaffold179940_1_pt1 | contig 30248 bp, 29 predicted proteins | sample TARA_R110000851 | Tara Oceans TARA_R110000851 (sample SAMEA4397627) | marine metagenome | biome: Polar Biome; feature: [DCM] deep chlorophyll maximum layer (ENVO:01000326); material: water (ENVO:00002006), including particulate matter (ENVO:01000060) such as... | depth 17 m
ATATTCGGTGTAATTTCCCGTTGCGTTATCGCCAAATGGCAAATAATAGCCTGAAAGCTGTGGGTTGGGTAAATTATTGGTGCTCTTGTTTTCGAGTTGTTGGCTTTCAATCAAAGATTGATAACCTTTTAACTCTGTGTTATTCTGTTCTATTTCGTTAAGCAGTTCCCCAATGTTTTTATCCTGTGAGAAACCGCTAACAAAGAACAGGCATCCGCAAATCACGGACACGATGTATTTATTCATTGTTTGAAATTTTAGGTTTAATCTTAATGTATAAGAGGATTCCTTCCGTAGCGGTAGGTATTCCTAAATGATTAACCTAAAAATGGTGGGCCCCGTAAATCGAGGGATGAGAGGTAAGGATTGAAATAATAACTTGGTGGCTTATAATTTGGTGGCTTAGCGTTTTGCCTATTATCAACGACATAAAATTCTTGAAAATCAGAAGTAGATTTTACGATATTATCATCTACGATAGTCTGCTGCTTTACCGTATTCCTTTTAAGTAATACTATATCGCTGGATACCGTAGAATGGATATGCATATCCATAACGAAACCAAAAAATCCGTAAGGGGATTCTTCCTTCTCGTGAGAACTGTCATCGTGATGGTGATGCTCACCAGTATGGGCAATATCTGAATGGGAATGCGTTTCCTCGTGCTGATGATGCAAATGTGGAAATACCTGATGCAACACCATTAGGCTAAACAAGCCTAAAAAGAAAAATGCCGCTATTTTATTTGGTTTTTGCATCAAGTACAAAACTAATAAAAATTAATTTTACTTTTCAGTATTACAGATAGAAAGAAAACATTTACATAAAAAATTCAAAAAGATTATTTTTTAATGGGGCAATCTGTCCTTAATCATACCATATAAAAAAGTTCCAAAGACTGCACCCAATATCACTAATAAAACAGAGATATAGCCTGCTCCTGCGAGAATATACATAGGACCTGGACAAGCACCTGCAAGTGCCCAGCCCAATCCAAAGATTATACCGCCAATAAGATAACGAGCAACGCTTTTTTTCTTTGGCTGCAAACTCATTTCACTTCCATCCAAAGGTTTAATGCTTTTCCTTTTGATGACTTGAATACCAAGAACCAAGGCGGAACCTATAATGGCGTACATATGAAAACTGCCAAACTGGAAGATTTCATAGATGCGAAACCACGATGCAGCTTCAGATTTAAACATAATAATACCGAAAAAAATTCCAATGACTAAATAAGTGATATACGCATAATTTAAAAGATAATAAGGTATAGCAAATGGATCATAACAAGTCCTCCAATGAAAAAGCCTATGAAGGCTATCGACGATGGTAATTGTATATTGCTCAATCCAGAAATGGCGTGACCAGGTGTACAATCACCGGCTTATCTTGCGCCAAACCCCACAAGTATTCCACCAATTAGCAAAATGGCAATGTTGAATGGGTCAGTAAGATTTTCGGTAGCAAAAATTTCGGTAAAAAGGTACGCTTGACTAGCACTTTCGATGTTGTAGTCATCAGATAATTGTTGAACGATTTCGGGATTAATGTTTACGGTATTATCACTCAAATTGGTGGATGAAATAAAACCACCAATCTGCACCAGCTATTACGAGTATTGGATTTTTACTAATTGTTTGGGTATTTCAAGTATTGAAATGATATAATCTGGGTGCAAAGTAGTTAGTTTTCAGGTAAGTTCTATTTTTTTTGAATTATGCTAGGTTGGGTAACAAAAGTTACACATAGAAAAAACCTTTTCTCTTATTTTTGTATCAATTGTGAAATCTAAAACTTACATAGCGTTATTTCTTACATTCATCTTTATGACGAAATTTATCGTAGTAGATGCAAATGGGTTGAACGCTTTGTTCAGCGAAAATGACATATCTTTTGTAAAACCTAATTGTAAGAAGAAAAACTCCCCAAAACAGACAAATAAAACAATTGATTTTTCGCAAGTTGACCTTAGTACCCCACAAGTTGTTATGTTAGGTGGTATTTGTACCTCACAGTTTCAATTTGAACTGTTCTCTTGGGAAACAGATATTTCTTTACCTACAGCAATTTTCAACGAATATTTTTCTTCATTGTTAAGTTATCGCTATTTAGATAACGATTCTCCGCCTCCACGTTTGGTGTAATTAATTTCTTATAAAATTTCAAAGTTGGTGCTTCTATATTGCTTTTTCACACACCATATATTATGGTCTGTTAAACCATTATGGATAAACATCAAGCAAATTCAATCAATTTTTTACATCATTTATAATGACGACAAAAATTTTAATCAGTCGCCGTTCTATACAGTTATTGCGCGTATTAGTCAGTGGAATATTTCTCGTAGCAGGTTTTAATCACTTGCTTGAAACTGAAAAAACCGCAATGCGAATTGAACAGGCAAGCTTTAAGGGTATCGCACATTTGTTTGGCGAACCCCAATGGCTCATCATACTATCTGGTATCGTAATGATTTCGGCAGGCTTCCTATTTCTTGTGGGATATAAAACCAAATGGGCGGCAATCGTATTGATGGCAGTTTTAATACCAATTACATTAACGGTTCAGGTTGGACAAATCACAACCCTTGGGCCACTATTTAAAAATATAGCAATTCTCGGTGGACTTCTTTTTTTCGTACTGAATGACACCAATAATCTTTTAAAATAAATCAAAATGAAAACAATTTTTTATAGTACAGTAGTAATTGTAATGACTCTTTTTACGAGTTGTAGTTCATTAGCGCAAAACACTGTAGATACAAACAAAAATAATTATGTGGTACTCACTAAAAAAGTGCCCCAATTAGAACCAATAATTTTAACTGCGGAATCATTAAAAGAGGAAGATGGTAGCAATTTTGGTAAGTTTGAAGTTATCATTTGCGGCAAGGAAATTGGCGATATTACAGATAGCTCTAAAATGAAAAACTTTATAGAGAGTGCTGAAAATGCTGGTGTACAATTGGTAGCCTGTGGTTTTTCGCTCAATAAATTCAAAGTTGATAAAACGAAAGTACCCGAAGAAATGAAAACCGTCGAAAACGGTATTCTATACAACTTTCAACTTCAGAAAAGAGGATATAAAAGTTTAAGCCTATAATTATGAAAATATTTAAGAAAAGTTTCATTGCAGCTTCTTCGATAATTGGAATGCTATTGGTTTTGGTCTCGTGCAAAACAGAAAAATCGAATGAAATGGGAACTAACGATTCTGTACGAGACACCTTGAGCATTACTGTATTACAAACTGCCGATATACACGGTCAACTTGATACCCATCCCGAATTGTTTTGGAAAGATGAAAAGGTGGTATTTAAAAACCGTGGCGGCCTTGCCAATATCAAGACCCTTTTTGACCGGGAACGACAAAAAAATCCCGACAGAACAATTATCGTCGATGGTGGCGATTTAATACAAGGTAGTGGTTATGCAGCATTGTCTGAAGGGAAAGTAATGCCTAAAATCATAAAAAATATGGGCTATGACGTTATCATACCTGGAAATTGGGAAGTGGTGTACGGTAAAGATATAATGATGGATGTGATGAAAGATTATGACACGAAAGTAATTGTGCAGAATATGTACCACGATGAGACTAAAGAACCTCTTTTTCCCGCCTCTTGGGTTAAGGAAATTGAAGGTATACGTGTAGGATTTCTAGGAATTAACGACCCAGATGTACCCATAAGACAGAACCCTATTTTTAGTAAGGGCATTGGTTTTAGTGGGTTAGATGACAATCTAAAAAAGGTAATTGATGATTTCAAAATCAATGAGAATATAGATGTTCTTTTTTTAGTGACGCACCTTGGTATTTTTAAGCAGGTAGAACTCGCCAACAATACCTTTTCAGAAAATGTAGATTACATATTAGGGAATGACACACACGAGCGCGTCCGCGAACCTATACAGGGCAAATACGCGAAGGTTACCGAACCTGGTGCATTTGGTTCTTTTGTTGGTAAACTTAGCTTGCATTTTGTGGATGGCATATTGGTGGATGATGATTATGAACTTATTGATGTTGACCCAAATGTTTTTCCTGCCGACAATAAGATACAAGCCTTAGTTAACAAAGAAAAAGCACCTTATGTTGAGCATATGGAAACCGTAATTGGTTATACAGAAACACCCATATACAGATATTTGACCGTTGAAAATCCTGTGGATAATATGATAACCGATGCCGCACGTTGGAAAACGGGTGCTGATATTTCAATATCAAATGGTTTTAGATTTGGTAATCCCATCGTTCCCGAAGACGGGAAGCCTGCACCTATTACTCGTGCAAATCTTTGGAATTTACTACCTGTAAACGAAAAGGTAAAAACAGGAAAGGCGACTGGTAAACAGATAAAGGATTGGTTAGAAAAGGAAATGCACAATGCCTTTTCCCAAAACCCAACCGAACGTTTTGGCGGTTGGTTGGTTCGGTTCTCTGGAATGAAAGTTAATTTTAATAGTCAAAACGAACGTGGAAACCGTATCTCAGCAATAACGGTCAACGGCGAGCCTATGAAAGATGACAAATTCTACACGATTTCTGCTTGTGTACGACCAGGCGACCCAATTGATAATCTTTGCAGGATGACTAATGTGAAAGATGTGGAAGTAATGGATTATACCATTCACGATATTGTTGAGGAATATCTCAAAAAAAAATCGCCTGTTTCGCCTACTTTGGAAGGAAGAGCCTACTGTGAATATCTCGGCACCTATTCCTTTTCGACCGTACCCAAAACAAACTATAAATTTCAATAAAATTTAAAGTTATGAATATTAAGAAAGAAAATAAGAACAAAAAGAAATCGTGGATTCAATACGGAATTTTTGCCATAGTGGCCATTACACTTTACGCAACTGGTTTACATACCGAAGTTATAGGTTTTGCGCAACGCGGATTACTCGCTACAGGCTTGATGAATCCTGATGTAGAAGAAATTGCGCAGGTAAGAAACAATGAAAATAACGATGAGGCATCAATGCCAAATCTTACCAAAGCAGATTTGAACCTAAAATTGATTGACGCTGAAGGCAAAACAAGGTCATTGAAAGAATTTAAAGGTAAGGTCATATTTTTGAATTTTTGGGCAACTTGGTGTCCGCCTTGTATTGCCGAAATGCCCAGTATCGATGAATTGCACAAAGAAATGGGCGATGAAGTTGCGTTTGTAATGTTGTCCTTCGATGATGATTTTGAAAAGGCTAAAGATTTTGATAAGCGCAAGGGTTATGACTTACCTATTTACGCTCCTGCGAGTAATCTTCCAGAAATGTTCCAATCATCTTCACTACCAACAACCTACATAATTGATGCGGCTGGCAATTTGGCTTTGACTCATAAAGGTATGGCCGATTATAGTGACCAAGATTTCAAGGATTTTCTGTTTGATTTAAAGTGAAAAACAATTAAAAAAAACGGCATCAATTTTAAAGTTGATGCCGTTAACCTATATGCTTTGAGGTTTTATTTGAATTCCTTTATGTCATCACTTAAATCATACACTGTTACATCATTAAGTTTTTTCTGAAGAATACTACTTCCAGCAGCACTGCGATAACCACCTGCGCAATGCACTACAATTGGGTTATCTGTAGGTATATCTTCAGACGTATCACGAAGTTCATTTAGAGGATGAGCTAAGGCGCTATCAAAATATTTTCCTTCTTCAACTTCACTTTTGTTACGAATGTCTATAATGGTATAATTATCAGGATTGTTTTTAAAGTCTTTCAAATCCAAGACCTCCGTAGAAACTAAATTTTTATCTGAAAGCGTGATAACCTGCTTCAATTGTTTTTCATAACCGATTTTAGCAACACGGTGCAAAAGTTTTTCTTTATCCTCTTTACTATCTATAACTAAAGTAAATTCTTCTTCTGGTTCTACAATGGCACCTAACCAAGTTTCAAATTTTGCATTATCTGAAACTGCCTGAATGTTAAAACTTCCTTCAAGATGTCCTTTTTTAAAGATTTCCTCATCACGTACGTCAACAATCAGGCCTTGGGCTGTAGCATTTTCCTTAAATGGAATTTTATCTATGGATGGTTGAACATTCTCTGCACCATCTTTATTTGTATCTACATCATAACCAAAATATGAGGGTATGAATGGTTGACTATCCAAAAGTTTCTCTATGAATTCTTCTTTCGATTGTTCTTTAAAAGCCCAATTGCCCATTCGTTCGTTACCTAAAGTACTACTGTTGTCATCGCTCATACTTTTTCCACAAAGGGAACCTGCACCGTGAGCCGGATAAACAATAGCATCATCTGGTAAACCATTGAACTTATTCTGTATGGTATCATACATCATTTCAGCCAGTTCTTCTCGTTTGGCTTGCATATTTCCTGCCTTTTCGCGTAAGTCTGGACGACCAACATCGCCTATAAATAGCGTATCGCCAGTAAAAAGTACTGTTTTATCATTTTGGGTTGCAACTACCGTTATACTATCTGGCGAGTGGCCTGGTGTATTGATTGCCGTTAGTACAACATTACCAATTTTTAAGGTGCCGCCTTCATCAAAAGCGGTGTATGGGTAATCTGCACCAGTTTTTTCACTGTTATAAATTGTTGCACCAGTTTCTTTATGAATCTGTAAATGGGAACTTACAAAATCTGCGTGGGGATGTGTTTCAATAACTGCAACGATTTTAGCATTGTTGGCTTTTGCGAAATCGTAGTACTGCTTCGGGTCACGCTCTGGGTCAATAACGGCCATTTTGCCTTCGCTTATAATCGCATAGGAATAATGCGCCAATGGTTTGTATTCAAATTGTTTTATATCCATAATTTTATGATTAAATTTTTTCGTTCATTTCAAAAATAATAGGAATCTCCACCAATTGTGGTAACCTTTGATACACAAGTTAATGTTTTAAAAAAAGATTAACATATACCCTAAAACAAGCTTACAATTAATATCAGTTACTAATGATGCCCTCAAAGTATTTTTGGTATTGTGTTTTTCCCTATTTATTCTCTTTCTGAAATGGATAAATAAGTTGTTGCCAAAAAGTTTTCGGAAAACTTTCATCGCCTTGAAAACCAATTTCCAAATTACGGCCACTTTTAGGTACGTGGGCAGTACCAAATAAATAATCCCATATGCTAAGTGTCAGACCAAAGTTCATCCCGTATTTAAATTGTTTGGGAAACTCTTTAGCGTGATGCCAAATGTGCATTCTTGGGTTATTAAATATATAGCCTAAATAACCATAGCTCCAGCCTAAATTGGGGTGATTGAGATGCCCAACAAAAACGGCAAACATATGAACAATAAAAAATTCTTGTATGCCAAAACCAATCATTGCCAACGGGATGTACTGTATAGTTTTATATACTATGGTTTCCAAAAAATGAAACCGAAACTGTGCCGCAAAGCCCATTTCTTTAACGCTGTGGTGTACTTTATGAAATTTCCATAACCAAGATACGCGGTGCAACAATCTATGCACGTTCCATTGGACAAAATCTGCAATTAAAAACATAATCAACAATTGCGACCATTCTGGTAGCGATTAAACTTCAATAGCTACTATATTGTTTATGCCAAAACTACTAAGAAAATCATCGAATAGGGCGACTCCTACATTTGATAAGGCGTTGTAACCTACAAGAGAAAATAGGAAAAAGTTAAACAGTATATAGAAAGCATCCAGCCAAAATCCTTTTCTAAAAATAGGTTGTTTTTTTCGCCAAGGAATAATGATTTCCAAAGCGAAAACCATCAAAGAAAGCCCGATAAGCCAATAGAAATAGTTGGTCCAAGAGGGGTTTGATATTTCATAAACAAGGTAGTCCCAATAGCCAATAAAAGATTCTATTATTATGTCAATGTATTTTTCCATCCTTGTATTTTACATTGTTAGTTCTTTGTAGATTATATAAATACCCATTACAAGAACGAACCATCCAAATGCTTTCTTGAGTTTCTTTCCGTCTATAAATTTATTGAGCCAGATCCCAATAAAAATGCCCACAACTGAAATTGATGTAAAAATAAGAAGGAATGGCCAGTCAATATCTAAATTCTGAACATCGCCCAAAAAACCAATCAGAGATTTAATCGCGATTATTAAAAGGGATGTCGCAACTGCTTTTTTCATTGGCAATTTTGCTAAGAGAACCAAGGCCGGTATAATCAAAAAGCCACCACCTGCACCTACAATACCTGTGATAGTTCCCACCACCAAACCTTCTATAATTATTAAAGGATAGTTATAGGTTATTTGAGCTTCCTCGTCAATTTCTTTTCGCTTGTTTCGAATCATTGAAACAGATGCGAGCAACATAATAATGGCAAAAAAGAGCATTATGGCCAGGTTCTTCGTGACCATAAAACTGTTTATACTAAAAAGTTCTTCAGGAATAGCAGGAATTAAGAATGCCCGAGTAAGATAAACAGCTATAAAAGCTGGCACAGCAAAAATGATGGCTGTTCTATAATCCACCATCCCTTTCATCATATTTTTAATTGCGCCAATAAGAGATGTTGCTCCCACCACAAATAATGAATATGCTGTTGCAATTACTGGGTTAAGCGCAAGTGCATACACCAAGATAGGAACGGTAAGAATTGAGCCACCACCACCAATTAACCCTAATACAAGTCCTATCAAAAGAGCACCTATGTAACCTAAAATTTCTACGATTTCCATTTGTTCAGAAAATTATGGAACAAATGTACGTGTCGGTATGTTCAAAGTCTGTAACTGTTGTTACAGGACTTCAATAAAACTGCGGTGCAATTTTAACTTATTGCTATTTTCCATTTTCTTCAGCAGGCGTGAAATTACCACACGACTGGTATGCAGGTCTCGTGCAATCTCTTTGTGAGTTGAGTATATGTGTTTGCTATTTAATATTTCCATTTTATCCTGAAGATATTTTTCCAATCGCTCATCCATATTATTAAACGCAATATTGTCTATACTGTCCAACATTTCCATCATTCGGTTATGGTAACTGTTGTAAACAAAATGTCTCCAGGTTTTATAAGAACTGGACCATTCTTCCATTTTGGCAACAGGTACTTTAAGAATCTTGACATCAGTCTCTGTAATCGCGTGTATTTCACTTTTTGTGCTTCCCAAACAACAATTCATTGACATTGCACAGGTTCCTCCTTCTTCTAAATGATAAAGCAATAACTCATTTCCGTCATCATCAGGACGCATTATTTTAATACTACCTTGAATTACCAATGGTATAAAATGGATGAATTGTCCAACTCTAATTAAGTCTTGACCTTCAGAAATTTGACTGAAATCCCCAACCTCAATCATCTCGCTGATAAGGGCAGGTTCAAACTGACTAAAATAGGTGGTTTTAAATAATTTCTCCAAAATATACTTTATAGTCGTGTAAATTTATAACCATCAAATTAAAATAGAAAAAATCCATCCGATCACTTTACGCACTTTTTTCTTACAGGATAAGTTTGAATGCCCTTGATAGCCCATTTTTTAATGGTAAAATTTAGTGACACCTTAGGGAATGATAAATCAAAATCCAGTTTGAGGTACTGGACAAACCTTTATTTAATTTATGCCACAGCATAAACTTCATCAAACAGCTTTTTATCCAACCGTTCTTGTTGGCCGAAGCTTTTCTTCAAAACATTATGAAGTACTGAATTGAATGCATTGTAACCCAACCATAGATTTGGTTCTTCATTGAGCAACAAGGCTTCGTAGTTCAAGATTTCGATGACCTCACGAGACTTTTTTGAAGGGTCGCTATTCTTGTCGCTGCATTCATATCGAAACAATTTCGTTTTGTCAAGAATTCCCTTTACAAATTCCTGTGTATCGATGATTTTAAATTCCTTCATCTTATCGAATTTCTTTGTAATGGTGTAGAATTCATTGTCCAGAAATTTATCGAATAGATTGTTCAGCCTCGGCATAATCAAGTGTGTATTGTTCTTACTGTGCTTGATTGAAAACTCAATTTCAGCCTGTGAAACGTGCAGACCGTTTGAGCACACTTCTCTATAAAACCCGAAGTGTCCAGAGGTCTTTTCACTTCCGTCATACGAGTTCTTGAACCGAAGCATCGGCATTATCAAGTCCTTGTCGTTCTTGACCGTAAACTGGCTTTTGTCATCGATGATAAAGTCGGTAATGAACGACCTGTCATTTTTGTTGATGGTGCGTTTGTGAAAGTTCAGTTGTGCATCAGTCAACATTTCCTCGGCTTTCTTGAAGAACAGTTGATTCGGAATGTGACCATAGCTGTTCGAGACCACATTGACGATTTTGCCATTTGAGATAATAACATTTTCAAGCCCTCTTCGGGATTCCATCTGTGTCAGACTTTTCAACGATTTCATTTCTGATGGAACAAAGATTTCATCCTGTTGCAAATTTTTTAAATACATAGCTTTTGAATTTAGATTAAACAATATTTGAGCAGTACCCAAACGGAAGCTAAAATCTCAGCTCAAAAGGAAACGGAATAAATAAGCGATGGATGTTGTGTTGGCTTTATGCCGTAGTCTTTTGATGTGTGTATTTTACGAGTTTACTTTTGTACTAACTATTGATTGATTATACTTTTTTCGAGAATTAAAATTCTGTTAATCCCAATAAAAACTTTTAAATTTTTGTAGTTTTGCAATGATGAAACAAATTTTCCATAAAATTTTATCCATTTCGATGGCTTTTGTAGTGATGTTCTCTACTATGTCATTTACCGTGGATATGCACTATTGTGGGGACTCATTAGTCGATTTAAGTTTATTCTCAAAAGCTGAAGGTTGCGGAATGGAAAAAGCGCAACCTACCAAAACTTGTGAGAATCCTAAAATGACTGAAAAATCTTGTTGTACTAATCAACAAATTATAAAGGAGGGCAAAGACGATTTTAAAATTTCCTTTGACACCCTTTCTTTTGAGCAGCAAACGTTCATCGCTGCTTATACGTATTCTTACATAAGCCTATTTGTAGGAACTGAATCTGAAGAAGTTCCTTTTGAAGATTACCCGCGACCCTTTGTCAAACGGGATGTGCAAGTACTGCACCAGACTTTTTTAATTTGATTTATTAGATTTTTTGAATGAAGCCCAACAGCTACGATGTCGTGGGCTAAAACTCGTGTTTGACATTTTTTTTTCAACACGCAATTCCAATTATCTAATAATCAAATACTATGCTCAATAAAAGCATTAAATTTCTCATAGAAAACAAACTTGTTGCCGTTCTACTGCTTACCCTATTTGTGGGTTGGGGCGTGGTCAACGCACCCTTTAACTGGGAAACGGGCTTTTTGCCCACAGACCCAGTTGCCGTTGATGCCATTCCAGACATTGGCGAGAACCAGCAAATTGTTTTTACCAAATGGCAAGGTCGCTCGCCACAGGATATTGAAGACCAAATCACATATCCGCTAACCACCTCCCTTCTCGGTATTCCAGGCGTGAAAACCATCCGGAGTTCTTCTATGTTTGGGTTTTCCAGCATCTACATCATTTTTGAAGAAGACATCGAATTCTACTGGTCGCGTAGTCGCATACTGGAAAAATTAAACTCCCTTCCTGCAAACCTTTTGCCCGATGGTGTCAATCCATCACTCGGGCCAGATGCCACAGGTCTCGGACAGATATTTTGGTACACATTGGAAGGTCGCGACAAAGACGGTAACGTAACTGGCGGTTGGGATTTACAGGAATTGCGTAGCATTCAGGATTACTATGTGAAATATGGATTGTCATCTGCAAGCGGTGTTTCTGAAGTGGCTTCCATAGGTGGTTATGTCCAGGAATACCAAGTGGATATCGACCCAGAAAAAATGCGCCAGTATAATGTGAGTATGGGGGATGTGGTCAAAGCTGTCAAGCAAAGCAATCAAGATATAGGTGCGCAAACACTCGAAATTAATCAAGCCGAATATCTCGTGCGCGGATTGGGCTACGTGAAATCTATTTCGGATATCGAAGATGCCGTGGTGGATTCAGAAAATTTCACATCAATCCGTATCAAAGACGTGGCAAATGTCCATTTAGGACCTTCTGCCAGACGAGGTATTTTGGACAAGGAAGGTGCTGAGGTCGTGGGGGGTGTCGTAGTTGCTCGCTATGGCGCAAATCCCCTGGAAGTCATCAACAATGTCAAGGATCAAATTGCCGAAATAAGTTCTGGACTTCCTACAAAAACATTGGCAGATGGTCGCACTTCACAAGTAACCATCGTACCGTTTTATGACCGTACCGAACTCATACAGGAGACGTTGGGCACGCTCAACGAAGCCCTGACTTTGGAAATCTTGATTACCATTTTAGTCATTATCATTATGGTGTTTAACCTACGCGCATCCATCTTAATTTCCGGTTTGTTGCCTGTAGCTGTTTTGATGGTTTTTATCACGATGAAGCTTTTTAATGTAGATGCGAACATTGTTGCACTTTCCGGTATCGCCATTGCCATAGGAACTATGGTGGATGTGGGCGTGATACTTGCCGAAAATATGATACGGCACTTGGAAGACCAAAAGCTGCGCCTTAATGAAAATGGTAAAGAATACACCACAAACGAAATTATCTACAACGCAACTGCTGAAGTTTCTGGCGCTATTCTGACGGCTGTCTTAACTACTATTATAAGTTTCCTACCCGTATTCACAATGATAGGTGCCGAAGGAAAACTGTTCCGTCCGCTTGCGTTTACCAAAACAATGGCGCTCACGGCATCGCTCATCATTGCATTATTTCTCATTCCTCCCATTGCGGCATTTCTTTTCCGCAAGACGAGTGCTCGGAAACGTACTCAGTATGCCATCAGTGGCTTGCTTGTTTTATTGGGAGTTCTCGCCATTGTTTACGGACTCTGGTTGGGTCTGATTCTTATAGCCTTTGCCGCAACATCATTTTTAAAGATGCGTGGTACGCTTTTGCGAAAGCGTAAAAATTTACTTGACATCATCATCTCATCTATTGCCATCGTGTTTTTGCTTGCTACCTACTGGCGACCGTTGGGCTTTGACCGAAGCATTGTGATGAACCTGATATTTGTTTCTATCATCTGTTTTGGACTGCTCGGTGTTTTCTCAATTTTTAGGATATACTACGAGCGTATTTTGAAATGGGCACTTCAAAATCGATATCTATTTTTAATCATTCCGGCTACGGTACTCACGCTGGGTATTATCATAATGCGCAATACGGGTAAGGAATTTATGCCTGCGCTCAATGAAGGATCATTCCTGTTGATGCCTACTTCACTACCGCACGCAGGCGTTGAAGAAAACAAGCGTGTACTGCAACAACTGGATATGGCAGTGGCAAGCATTCCTGAAATCGAGACCGTAGTAGGGAAAGCTGGTAGAACGGAAAGCGCACTCGACCCAGCACCACTCTCAATGTATGAAAACGTTATTCAATATAAATCTGAATATATGCGGAATAGTTCTGGCGAGCGACAACGCTATAAGGTCAATAACGATGGGTTGTTTGTACTGAAGAATAACAAATTTATAATCAACCCAAATAATGAGATAGATGAAGCTGCCAACTATGCCGAAGCATCGCTCAAAACAACTGCTACACGCGAAGAGTTGATTGAAGATGACGATGGTGATTACTACCGAAACTGGCGACCAGAAATCGAAAGTCCTGATGATATTTGGAACGAGATTGTACGTGTGACTAAATTACCGGGTGTGACATCTGCACCAAAATTGCAACCCATCGAAACACGACTGGTAATGCTACAAACGGGAATGCGCGCACCTATGGGTATCAAGGTAAAAGGGCCCGATTTAAAGTCCATAGAAGATTTCGGACTGCAACTGGAAGACATTTTGAAACAATCTGAAGGCGTTAAGGAACAAGCCGTTTTTGCAGACCGTATTGTAGGCAAACCATACTTGCTTATAGATATAAAACGAGACCAATTAGCTCGATATGGCGTGTCCATAATGGATGTTCAGGAAATCCTTCAAGTGGCCGTGGGTGGAATGCCACTCACGCAAACTGTGGAAGGTCGTGAACGTTATGCTGTGCGGGTTCGTTATCCGAGAGAATTACGGGCAAATCCAGACGACTTGCGTAACATTTATGTTCCCGTTGAAAAAGGAAGTCCTGTACCGCTGGGCGAATTGGTAGATATTCGCTACGAGCAAGGGCCACAGGTTATTAAAAGTGAAGACACTTTCCTAATTGGCTACGTGCTGTTTGACAAACTTGACGGCTTTGCCGAAGTGGATGTGGTAGAAAATGCCCAAGCCTTGATCCAAGAAAATATTGATAACGGTTCGCTGGTCGTACCACAAGGCGTGAGCTATCGCTTTACAGGAACTTATGAAAATCAGGTGCGAGCAGAAAAAACACTTTCGGTTGTTGTACCGCTTTGCCTGCTCGTCATTTTCTTGATTTTGTATTTCCAATTCAGGTCGGTTTCTACATCGCTTATGGTTTTTACTGCAATCGCCGTAGCCTTTGCAGGTGGCTTTATAATGATATGGTTATACGGCCAAGATTGGTTTTTCAACTTCGGTTTTTTCGGTGAAAATCTGCGGGATTTGTTCAATATGAAAACCATCAATCTAAGTGTGGCCGTTTGGGTAGGATTTATTGCTCTTTTTGGTATCGCAACGGATGATGGCGTGGTAATGGCCACTTATTTAGACCAATCTTTCAAAAGTAACGAGCCAGACAATAAAAAAGGCATTCGTCTTGCAACTTTGGAAGCTGCTGGAAAACGGATTCGTCCGTGTTTGATGACTACCGTAACTACAGTGCTCGCTTTACTTCCTGTTCTTACGTCTACAGGAAAGGGAAGCGATATTATGATACCGATGGCGATACCCATTTTTGGCGGAATGATCATCGACGTTACGTCCTATTTCTTACTGCCAGTCCTATATAGCTGGAAAAAGGAATACCAACTTAAAAGAGCAAACAAATGAAAAAATTGAAATATATACTCGTGTTCTTGTTTGTTACTGCGTTCTCGAAAGCACAACAACTACAATCCTACATTCAGGAAGCCGAAGCCAACAATCCAGAAATCCAAGCCTCTGAATTGCGCTATAATATCGCTGAAGAGAAGGTAAACGAAACCAACTGGATTCCAAATACCGAAGTAAGTGCCGGCTATTTTGTGAGTGAGCCTGAAACCAGAGTGGGCGCACAACGTGCACGCATAGGTGTCAAGCAAATGTTGCCATGGTTTGGCACCATTACCGCTCGTGAAAATTATACCAACGCAATGGCAGATGCCGAATATGTGGACATCACGATTGCAAAGCGCAAGCTCGCACTTTCGGTAGCACAATCGTATTACCGCTTGTATGCCATAAGAGCCAAGCAAGGCGTACTGGATGAAAATATTCAGCTTTTGGAAACCTATGAACGACTTGCACTCACATCTGTAGAAGTGGGAAAAGCGAGCGCCGTAGATGTATTGAGACTTCAAATACGGAAGAATGAGATACAGCAACAAAAGGAAGTGCTGGAAGAAGAATTTACAGCAGAACAAACGGCTTTCAATAATTTGCTCAACCGTGACACAATGATGACGGTTATCGTCGTTCCAGAAATGGAAATTCCACAGGAAGACCCATTTTATTCTAATGATGCGCTATCACTCAATCCCGAACTGCTCAAATATGACAAACTCTATGAATCGGTAGCACAATCCGAACTGCTAAACCAGCGTGAGAGTTTGCCTATGATTGGTTTTGGTGTGGACTACCTGCCCGTAGCGGAACGTAGCGATGTGAACTTCAGCGATAATGGGAAAGATATATTGATGCCTATGGTTTCCGTGTCCATTCCTATTTTCAATAATCGTTACAAATCGATTTCAAAACAAAATGAACTGCGACAGCAAGAAATAGAGACTCAGCGGGAACAGCGATTAAATGTGTTGGAATCCGCTTTCGCGAAAGCACAATCGCAACGCAACCAAGCACGCATCGCTTACAACACACAAGTTCGTAACTTAAAACAAGCCCAAGATGCCGAAGAAATTCTGGTAAAAAATTATGAAACAGAAACCATCGATTTTAATGATGTTTTGGACATTCAAGAATTGCAATTAAAATTTCAAATGAATCAAATTGAATCGGTACAACGGTACTTTGTACAATTGGCCATTATCAACTATTTAATCAACTAAAGATGGCAAAAGATTACTACATAAAAAATATGGTTTGTGACCGTTGCATCAAGGTGCTCAAATCTGAAATAGAAGTGAAAGGCATTGATTTAAAAGAAATAGATCTGGGACGTGTAAGGCTTAATATCAAGAACAATGAGGAGTTATATGCTTTTAAGAAAATTCTGGATAACAATGGTTTTGAGTTTATCGATACCGCTGAAGATAAACTGACCGAGCAGGTAAAGATTATTCTCATTAAAATATTGGATAATCTACCTATTTATTTGAACGATAGACTATCTGTGCATTTGGCAAATGAGCTCAATCAAGAATATTCTAAAATCAGTAAGGTATTCTCATTTACTCAAGGGGTTACCATTGAAAAGTATTTTATCAAACTTAAGATTGAAAAGGTAAAGGAGCTCATACAAACGCAAAAAAAGAATTTTACCGAGATAAGTCAACTACTGGAATACAGCCATATCAATCATTTGAGCAGACAGTTTAAGATTGAAACGGGAATGAGCTTAACAGCCTATAAAAAACAACAAAAAAAAATAGAAATTCGATTGACAAAATTATATAGATAATAACCATAATTATGACACAAATCGTTGGTTTACAGCACTAATTTTATCAAAGATAAAATTAGTGTAGTCATAAATAAAAATAAAAAGTAAACCGATTTAATGGCAGGGAATTAAAATTATATGAACCAAAAAATAAAGAGAACGATGATTAGAAAAACAATAATGTTAGTTGTGCTTCTCATTACAACAAATAGCATAGCGCAGATAGTATCTAACAGAAGTGAAGAAAATATAGACAACTGGCCAGAACGGGTTTATGATTTGACAATTGGTTACGAAACAGTCAACTATACTGGAAAGGATGTCAAAGCTATGGTCATCAACGGCGGTATTCCTGGCCCAAATCTTGAATTTAATGAAGGTGAATTTGCCATTATTAATGTAACCAATAAAATGGATGTGGAAACTTCAGTACATTGGCACGGGATGATATTGCCAAACTTTTTTGATGGTGTGCCTTATTTGACTACACCACCTATCCGTCCCGGGGAAACCCTTCAATACAAATTTGCTCTGAAGCAATCGGGTACGTATTGGTATCATTCACATACCGGACTTCAAGAACAAAGAGGCGTTTATGGTTCAATTCAAATTAACCCAAAAGAAACTGATTTAGAGTACGATAAAGATTTAGTGCTTGTGCTATCGGATTGGATGGATGAGAATCCTAAATCACAATTAAAAAACCTAAAACGTGGTAATGAGTGGTATTTAATTAAAAAAGGTCAGGTTCAAAGCCTTGATAAATTAATTGCCCAAGGTGGCGTAGGTGCAAAATTGAAAATGGCGTGGCAGCGTATGCCAGACGTGGCCGTTTCAGATAATTATTATGATAATTTTTTCATTAATGGCGGTACGCTACAAGAATATCCAGATTTCGAGCCTGGTGAACGTGTAAGGCTTCGCTTCGTAAACGCTTCAGCAGCATCCTATTTTTGGCTAACATTCGGCGGTGAAGACCCTATGCTCGTATCTGCTGATGGACTGGATGTCGTCCCTGTGAAGAAAAATAAGACGTTGATTGGTGTTGCAGAAACGTATGATTATATCATAACCATTCCAGATAGCGGAAAGCTTCAAATTAGAGCAACTGCGCAAGACGGTTCCGGTGAAGCTTCGGCATATATAGGAGCCGGAAATGTATTGGAAGCACCAATTGTTCCTGAACCCAACCTCATACAGAATATGAAACAAATGATGTCTATGGGAATGAAGATGGGTGCGCCAGCTTCAAAATTCAATCCCTCTAAAAACGATTCCATTCAAGTGATGAAAAAATATAAAATGGATATGGGTGGTATGCAAGTGGACAATATGTCAATGAAAGATGAAAAGGTGGAAATGGATGGAATGACAATGGATTCTACCAAAATGGCTCACGATAAAATGAAAATGTCTAAGACCGAAATGAAAATGAATAAAGGCCAAGCCAATATGAAAATGGACGGTAAGATGCAAAAAAGTGGAATGAAAATGGGCTATATGGTTCCGAAGGATAAAGTTGTAGGCGATAATATGAAAACTGGTGGTAATCCGGAATTCAATTATAATTACTTAAAGGCCAAAGAACCTACCGAATTTGAAAACGATAAGCCCGTAAAAGAAATGCTGTTCAACCTTACGGGAAATATGAACAGGTATGTCTGGTCTATAAACGGTGTACCCCTTTCTGAAACTGATAAAATTAAAATTAAGCAGGGTGAAGTGGTGCGAATCACGCTCAACAATCTTACAATGATGCACCACCCAATGCACCTGCACGGTCATTTCTTTAGAGTTTTGAACGAAAACGGCGAGTATTCACCATTGAAACACACCGTGAACGTGGCACCAATGCAAAAAGTAGTTATGGAATTCGATGCGAATGAATATGGCGACTGGTTTTTCCATTGCCACGTTCTTTATCACTTAAATAGTGGGATGGCAAGAATTTTTAGCTACGACACGCCACGCGATGAGCGACTGGAAGATTTTCCATTGACTAATCTTACCAATGAAGCAGACCATATTTTTACTTGGGGCGAAATCACGGCTGCAAGTCATATGACCGAGCTTTACGCTACTGCAACAAATATTAGAAATCAATTTGCCTTTAGAGGTGAATACGGATGGAACAAAAATTTGGAAGCAGAGTTTACGTATGAGCGTTATCTCAATGATTACTTCCGAGTATTTGGTGGTGTAAATGTCGAGAACGAAGGCGAAGACAGCCTTGAAGAGATAAACACAACCGCCATTGCTGGTGTGCGATGGTTAATGCCATTGCTCATTAATTCAGATTTTAGAATAGATAGCAAACTACGTCCTCAGATTGCCTTTAGTACTGGATTTATGATTTTTCCACGATTGGGAATTTATGGAGAATATGAATACCAAATGGATTTTGGCTGGGACGGCAAATTGCCCGAAGGTCAGAATTTTAAAGAAGAAACCACGTGGCAAGTTGGGTTGGAATATGTGTTGAGCCGTGACTTCTCGTTGATGGGAAGTTATGACAACCGCTTTGGTGCGGGTGGTGGACTCTCTTTAAGATTTTAATAATAATCAAAATTATAAACAATGAAAACACTATTGACTACTTCAATTCTAACCCTTGCACTTATTGCAATTGTAAGTTGCAAGGAAAAACAAACTGTAGAAATTAACACCCCTGAAGAGGTGAAGGTGGCCAAGAAAAAAACCGCAGATATAGCAGACCAAGGTTTTATTGATGGAATGACGGGAAAAGTATGGCATAATTATCTTGAAATCAAGATGGCACTTGTAAGAGATGATGCAGGCAAAGCAAAATCCATAAGTAAGGATATGGCTGCCTCTTTTGGAGAAGAAAGGATGGAGATGAAAAACTTAGCACAAGATATGGCCAATACCGAGAACATTGAAACCCTGAGAGAATTGTTCGCGCAATTTACCGAAAAGGCTGGGCCAATGTTTGAAGATGCACTATCTGAAGGAACCATATACAAAAAATTCTGCCCAATGGCATTTAACAATGAAGGTGCCTATTGGTATGCCGATGTTAAAGAAATAACCAATCCCTATTTCGGCGATAAAATGTTGAAATGTGGGTCGGTAAAGAAAACTATTAATAAATAACCTTTAAATAAACAAAGATGAAAATGATTAGACAAAAATTAATTATACCCATAATCGCAATAGCTTCAGTTAGTGTTACTGCTTGTAAAGACGGAAATAAAAATGAACCGGCAGCACCAATGAGCAATGAGATGCACCAAGAGCCCATGGAAGATAAAGATAATGTTACAATGAATGACAACCAAGATGCAAAAGCAGAAGTCATTTTAAAGGATTATTTCAACTTAAAAGATGCACTTGTGAGCGATGATAATGTCAAAGCTAAAAAGTTGGGCGCAACACTTGCAGGTACTTTGGGCAGTTTTGACGTATCCAGTTATTCAGATAGTGAGCAACAAGAACTTAAGGATATTATGGAAGATGCAATTGAGCACGCAGAGCACATTTCAGAAAGTGATATCAAGCACCAGCGAGAGCACTTTAAAGTTTTAAGTAAAGATGTAATAGATATGGTTGCTATTACAGGAGCAGAGATGAAACTTTATGAGCAGTTTTGCCCTATGTATGATAGCGGTACGGCGTGGTTAAGCACTAAAGAGGAAGTGCGTAATCCTTACTACGGTAGTAAAATGTTAACCTGTGGCAAAGTGCAGCGAGAAATCAACTAAATGAAAATAGTAAAAATCATAGCGATTGTTTTATTGGTGGTGTTTGTAGGTATTCAATTTATACCATCATCTGGTAACCAAAGTGATTCGGTACCCGAAACTGATTTTATGTTGGTTAATAATGTTCCAAAGAACATTCAAAACAAGTTACAGGTATCCTGCTATGATTGTCACAGTAATAATACGCAATACCCGTGGTATAACAAAGTTCAGCCTGTTGCTTGGTTTTTGGAAGACCATATTAAAGAAGGCAAGGCCGAACTGAATTTCAACGAATGGGATTCACTATCAACCCGAAGAAAGACCAGTAAGCTAAGGTCTATCATTAAACAGATTGAAAATGGCGAAATGCCTTTAGATTCTTATACCTTCATTCATAGAGACGCAAAGTTTTCAGAAGCAGAGGCAGAAGAAATAATCAATTGGGTAACACAATTAAAAAATAGCTTATAAATAATTAAAAAATAAAAAGATGAAAAAGTTAAAAATGAGTATAGCCACTATGTTATTGTTGGCAGTTTCTTTTATCAATGCACAGGAAAAGGAAAAAATGAAGATGGACCATAAAATGGACCACGGTAAAATGATGGATATGAACAGTGATGCAAAAGCAGAAGCAATTTTAAATGATTACTTCAGTCTAAAGAATGCCTTGGTGGCAGACGATACCAAAAAGGCAGCCCAAGAAGGTACAAAATTGGTAGCTTCTCTTAAAGCCTTTGATACCAGTAGCTATACCAAAGAACAGCAAGAAGAATTGGCCGATATTATAGAAGATGCTACAGAACACGCAGAACATATTGCTGAAAGTGCTATTGACCATCAAAGGGAACATTTTAAAACATTGAGCAAAGATATAACGGATATGGTGGCGATTACAGGAACAAAGAACACACTGTACCAACAATTTTGCCCTATGTACGATAAGGGTAGTGCTTGGTTAAGTACAAACAACGAGATAAGAAATCCATATTACGGCAGTAGAATGCTTAAATGCGGCAAAGTACAAAAGACTATTCAGTAGGTAATCCCTTCCCTAAGCATTTTTTGTTGTTCTACTTTATTAGTTAACAGAATACATAAGATGTCCGGAATATCTTGAGTAGTCATTAAGTCCTGTCGTGGGAAGGAAAAATAGATGATGGTTAGTGTTAGTTCCTTCCCAGGTAAGGCAAAAATTTAAGTCCTAATAAGAGAGAGGGTGCATACTTTTTGGTTGGTTAATGAAACCCTTTCTCTTAATTAGGCACAACAGATTTTGTAAAATAGAAAAGTTGATTTGGTTAGTAGCAGCCTGCACAAGGGAGAGGGATTAACCCCCTAAAATAATAACATCTCTCTTCTTTTGTCAGGCAATTTAAAACTTTTGAAAAAGAGAAGTTTAGTGAAGAGTACTTGATTTTGGGAGGTGAACATTTGAAATGGTTGATTGGTTAATACCAGTTCGCCTCTCATTATCAAGTATAAATTTAGGGTTTCAGCTTCATTAAAGAAAGCAGAAATATAAATAGGTAATGAAAGATTGTTGCAATACAGGTAATAGCACAGCGCAGAATAAGAACCCGTTAAAAAAGTGGTTCAATTATATAATATATACTGTTATAGCCGTCGTAGTTCTTGGGGCTATGGCACTACAGCTGATAGGGACTAATTAAAAACCATAAAAGATGAATACAAAACATTTTTTTTCAATCATTTTGGTCATTGCCTTCTTAGGTAGTTTGACCAAAACATTTGCCTTAAATGAAGAACGAAATAGCCTTGATGCAACTGAATTATCGGTCAGCATAGCATCAGCTGTACAATCAGATTCCGTGAAAGCAGATTTTGATGCGTTTCCCAACCTACACCCTATGGTCGTACATTTTCCCATTGTACTATTGCTGTTAGCGGTGGTTTTACAATTGATACAGTTGTTTACCTTGAACCGGACAATGGATTGGGTCATCCTCTTAATGGTTGGTTCTGGGTTTATTGGGGCGTATGTTGCCGGAACATTTGTGCACCCGCACACAGAAGGACTTACCGAAATGGCAAAAAGCGTACTGGAACAACACGATAAATATGCCGATTGGACACTATGGTCAAGTGCCCTTGCAGCAGTTCTGAAAATAGTAAGCCTGTTTTGGGTCAAACTAAAGCGTGGTTTTGAAATAGCAGTTTTTGTAGTTATGGCCTTTTCGGCATATTCAGTTTCCGAAGCAGGACATTATGGTTCACAGTTGGTATACATAGAGGGAGTTGGCCCACAAGGAAATTATATTGAAACCGAAAGCGAAGAAGGTCACGAAGAAAGTGATGGGCATTCCCATTAAACAAGAGCAATGAGAAAAGAATTTATCATAACAAGCATCATTTTGGTTTTGGCATTGGCGGCCATAATCATTTTGTACCCATTTTTATGGTGGCTCTCATTGGTATTACTTCCTTTTTTGATTTTAGGCCTATTTGATTATTTTCAAGAATCAGACAATATAAGGCGTAATTATCCACTTTTTGGAAGAGTAACTACCTTTTTGGAAAAAGAGCGCCACGTTGTCCAAGAATCCCTTTTGCTTAACAGAACAGAAGGAAAGCCCTTTAACTGGATACAGAAAGAAATAGTTTATAAGCGTGCCGCAAATGCCAATAAAAGCCAACCCTTTGGCACACAAATACCATACGGTGAAGTCGGTCGGGAATGGTTTGTTCATTCAACGTATCCAGCAAAAGAAGTTAATGATGATTTTAGGGTAACAGTTGGAAGTTCCAATTGTGATAAACCCTATTCTGCAAGCATTCTGAATCTTGCGGGAATGAGCTATGGCTCAATAAGCAAAAATGCGACCTTGGCTCTTAATGGTGGTGCTAAAATAGCTGGTTTTGCCCAAAATACGGGTGAAGGTGGTTTTACACCCTATCATCAGGAATATGGAGCTGACATCATATTTCAAATCGGAACCGGCTATTTCGGATGCCGTACTGAAGAAGGTAATTTTGACCCAGAAAAATTCAATAATATCGCAGTAAACGAGGTGGTAAAAATGATTGAGATCAAAATTTCCCAAGGAGCCAAACCAGGGTTTGGTGCCATACTACCTGCAAAGAAAAATACAGAAGAAATCGCAAAATTCAGGTATGTTGAAAAGGGTACAGAAATTCTATCGCCACCGTATCATTCGGCCTTTGGAAACGATGAACAGATGATTTCTTTCGTTGAAAAATTGAGAAAACTTTCCAATGGCAAGCCCATAGGAATAAAACTATGTATAGGACAGAAGGATGAAGTTGAAAAAATGATTCGAGGTTTCGCTGAAAAGCAAAATTACCCCGATTTCATTTCTATTGACGGAGCAGAAGGTGGCTCTGGTGCTGCCCATATGGAATCCCTACATTGGGCAGGGCTTCCCATAGTGGAGGCTGTTCATTTTGTTCATTCCACATTAACAAAATACAAGCTGCGTGATGAAATAACTTTGATAGCAGCAGGGAAAATCATTTCGGCTTTTGACATCTATCGAATGCTTGCACTTGGAGCAGATGCCTGCTATAGTGCCAGGGGAATGATGTTTGCCCTGGGCTGTGTGCAATCGTTAAAATGCAATCTTGATACCTGTCCCACGGGCATTACCACAATGGTGCCGTCAAGGGTAGAATCATTGGTCGTAGAAGACAAGAAGACCAAAGTAGCCAATTATCATAAAAACACAATGGAAGCCTTTAAAGAGTTACTGGGTTCAATGGGACTTGAAAATAGAATTGGCATACATAGAAAATACATTGTTAGACGAATAAACGAAACCGAAACAAAAGCATATGACGAAATTTTTATAAATCAATCAGAAGAATGAGTGACGAAAAGGACATAGAAACCACGGCTGCCTTTTATGGGCAACTTTTCAATAGTTCAAAGTACGTACTATTGGTGGTGCTTATTGCTACAGCTATCGGGCTGTATGTCTTGCCTAATATTAATGCTACCTATGCTTTGATTATACTATTAGCCCTTACGCTAATAAAGATAGGATTTATCATAGCCTTATCTTTTAATCAATTGATGAAAATTATCGGACAGAGCCATTTGCTGAGCCACGTTTTAGTGTTATTTGGATTTTTAATTGTTCTGATTATACTTTCATTTGCCATAGATTATACAGCATTATATTTTTTTGATTCTACTCATTTTAAGATAAATAATAGTTGCGGAAATAATGGGCTGATGGCATTTTTCGATATGTCTTATTTCAGTCTAATTACATTCTCATCTGTAGGCTATGGTGATATAGTCCCAATAACGGTTACAGCTAAAACCTTGGTGGCACTTGAGGTGGCCCTCAGATTTTTTGTACTTGTTTTTGGTATAGCAAATGTGAATAGAATTCGAGTAAATAAATAACCAATAAAAGCCGATATGATGAAAAAACTAAAACTAACTGCAATCTTAACGCTAATCTTAATGACGACAAGTCAAATGTTCGGTCAAGACGTAAATATAGAAATGCAAGCCGTACTGAAAGTAATGAAAACCTATAAAGATGCGCTGCAAAACTTAACGACCAAAGATACTTTCGAGTTATTTACTAAAGACTCTGAAGTGTTTGAATCCGGGAGTGTTGAGGGTTCTTATGCACACTATATAGAACACCATTTGGGGCCAGAATTAGGACATTTCAAGAAGTTTGAATTTTCAGATTATGAGATTGATGCAGAAGTAGACTTGCCCTACGCCTTTACTACCGAAACCTACATCTATACAATCGTTCTCAACCCAGATGATAAAGGCAAAAGTAGAACGATAAAGAAAAAAGGGGTGGCAACTTCTATCCTTAAGAAGATAGATGATAAATGGCAGATAGTAAAAACACATTCGTCATCAAGGAATGTAAAGTAAAATTTAAGCTGTGAGTGAATTCTTAAAACAATGGGGCGAAGCTGCCTATACGACCACCGGATTTTTCTGGATGGCACTTTGGGCATTCATCTTGGGCTACATCATCAGTAGTATGATACAGATTTTCGTGACCGAAAAACGGATGCAGAAAACAATGGGAAAAGATGAATCCAAAAGTGTGCTTTTAGGTATGTTTTTCGGATTTATAAGTAGTTCGTGCAGCTTTGCTGCGCTGGCGAGTGCTAAGTCTCTTTTCAAAAAGGGGGCAAGCTTTGTCTCTTCAATTGCATTTCTCTTGGCATCGACCAATTTGGTTATCGAATTGGGGATTATCATTTCTATTTTCTTGGGATGGCAATTTGTTGTTGGGGAATATGTAGGTGGTCTATTGCTCATACTCATTTGTTGGGTTCTCATTCGGATTATAAATCCCAAAAAACTCATTAAAAAAGCGAAAAATAACCTTGAAGGGAAGGATGATGATGAAATAGATGATTCCAAAGACTGGAAAAAGCAGATACAACAGGAAGATAGCTGGGTACGGGTCGCGAAGAAGTATAAAATGGAATGGCAGATGGTCTGGAAGGACGTAACAGTAGGCTTTACCATTGCAGGAATCGTAGCGGCATTTGTCCCTGATTCATTTTTCCAAACCCTGTTTATCAATAGTGGTCAAGGCAAAACGGATTTTACGTTTCTCGAAGTTCTGGAACATATTGTTGTGGGACCAGTTGCCGCATTTTTAACTTTTATCGGTTCTATGGGCAACATACCCTTAGCAGCCCTGCTTTTTGGCAAAGGTGTAAGTTTTGCAGGGGTTATGGCATTTATTTTTAGCGATTTGGTGGTTTTCCCCGTACTACGAATTAACGCCAAATATTACGGATGGAAAATGTCGTTTTTCATTTTGTTTCTACTCTTTACCGCTCTAATTGGAACATCCTTGATCTTGCACTATTCTTTCGACTTGCTGAGTATGTTGCCAGACCCTTCGCAAGTCAAGATTCAGGATAAAGACCATTTCAAGATTGATTATACATTCTATCTAAATATCGCCTTTTTCGCAATATCAGGATACTTGATTTACTTAGGATTTTTCAAGCGTAAAGACGTTGAGCATTCAATGAGTGAAATGGCACCAAAAAGTCCATTACTGGAAACAATATTAAAATATGCGGCCTTCATTTGCTATGTGTGGTTAGCAGGTGGATTGATTGTAAAATTCTTTATACAATAACTATGAAACACAAATATCACATACACGGTATGACCTGCAATGGTTGTAGAACGCATGTAGAAGAAACGCTCTCTAAAGTTGAAGGTGTTACCAATGCAACTGTAGATTTAGAAAAAGCTGAAACGACCATTGAAATGGAATCCCATATTCCAATAGAGAAATTTCAAGAGGCGCTTAAAGCCGATGGTGGGCAATACAGCATCCATCAGAATGGCGAACATCGTCATACCCACGATAAGAAGAAAGTTGAACAACCCAAAGGCAAAGGAACGGGAACGTTCTATTGTCCGATGCATTGCGAAGGCGATAAAACCTATGACCAACCAGGCGACTGTCCTGTTTGCGGAATGGATTTGGTTGAAGAAGTTAACATAACGGCTACTTCCGACACCCAATATACCTGCCCGATGCATCCCGAAATCGTAAAAGACGAACCGGGAAGCTGTCCAATCTGTGGGATGGATTTAGTTCCTATGGAACCCGACCTTTCCGCAGAGGAAAAGACCTATAAAAAATTACTGAAAAAGTTCTGGATAGCGGTCGCTTTCACATTGCCCATTTTCATTATTGCAATGTCCGAAATGCTGACCAATAATCCACTTTACGATATTTTGGAATTAAAATACTGGAACTGGATTCAATTTGTACTTTCCATTCCTGTGGTTTTCTATGCCACTTGGATATTTTTTGAACGTGCCTACCGCAGTATCAAAACGTGGAACCTCAATATGTTCACGCTTATCGGTATCGGTGCAGGCGTTGCTTGGCTCTTTAGTGTGTTCGGAATGCTCGTGCCAGATTTTTTCCCAGACCAATTCAAGACCGAAGCGGGTACGGTTCACGTCTATTTTGAGGCGGCTACGGTCATTTTAACCTTGGTATTGCTTGGTCAAGTCCTCGAAGCTCGTGCGCATAGCAAGACCAATTCAGCAGTCAAGGAACTTTTAAAATTAGCACCGAATAAGGCGGTTAAAGTGGTAGATGGCGAAGAACAGGAAGTGGCCATCGATAAAATTGAATTGGGCGATATCCTACGTGTGAAGCCGGGCGATAAGATTCCCGTGGATGGGGTGATTACCGAAGGCGAAACTTCCATCGATGAATCGATGATTACAGGCGAACCCATTCCAGTAAACAAATCTACCGATGATAAAGTAAGCAGCGGCACTATTAATGGCAATCAATCCTTTTTAATGAAAGCTGAAAAGGTAGGTTCCGATACCTTGTTATCACAGATTATACAGATGGTCAACGATGCCAGTCGTAGCCGTGCACCCATCCAGAAATTGGCCGATACCGTTTCGGGATATTTCGTACCAATCGTTGTTATAATCGCTGCTTTGACCTTCGGCATTTGGGCAATTTGGGGTCCGGAACCGGCCTATGTATATGCCTTGGTCAATGCCATTGCCGTATTAATTATCGCTTGTCCCTGTGCTTTGGGGCTTGCGACACCAATGTCCGTTATGGTCGGTGTCGGTAAAGGTGCACAAAATGGTGTGCTCATAAAGAATGCCGAAGCTCTTGAAAAAATGGATAAGGTAGATACCCTCATTGTCGATAAGACCGGAACGATAACTGAAGGAAAACCTACAGTTGAGAAAATGGGATCTTTCGACAACGGTTTTACGGAAAGCGAAGTGCTACAGTTTATTGTTTCCCTTAACAGCCAAAGTGAACATCCGCTCGCAGAAGCCACCGTAAAATATGGAAAAGAACAAAACGCAGAGTTTTTAAACGCAGATGGATTCAATGCAGTTACCGGAAAAGGGGTTGAAGGTAAAGTGAACAGTAAGGAAGTGGCTTTAGGCAACTCCAAAATGATGGAACAGGCAAATGCCACGCTTACCGAAGCTATGAAAAACGAGGCACAATCCTACCAAAAACAAGGGAAAACGGTTTCCTATCTCGCAGTAAATGGTAAGGTTTCTGGCTACGTGGTCATAGGTGATAAAATAAAGGAAACGAGCGCAAAAGCTATCAAGGATTTGCAGGATAAGGGAATTGCAGTCATTATGCTTACTGGTGATAATCACGACACCGCCCAAGCTGTCGCGAATGAACTTAACCTTGCGGATTTTCAAGCAAGTATGCTGCCAGAGAACAAATTACAAGAAGTCGAGAAATTACAAGAGCAAGGCAAGGTGGTTGCAATGGCAGGCGACGGCATCAACGATGCACCTGCACTCGCTAAAAGTGATGTAGGCATCGCAATGGGAACAGGAACAGATGTCGCCATTGAAAGTGCAGCCATTACCTTGGTGAAAGGCGATTTACACGGTATCGTAAAGGCAAGAAACCTAAGTGATGCAGTAATGCGCAATATCAAACAAAACCTCTTTTTTGCAATGATTTATAACACGCTGGGTATCCCTATTGCAGCAGGACTACTGTATCCGTTTTTCGGAATACTCTTATCGCCAATGATTGCGGCCTTGGCAATGAGCTTTAGTTCGGTTTCGGTAATTGCCAACTCATTACGTCTAAAAAGTAAAAACATATAATCTAACTAATTGAATACTTATGAAATATAAAATTTTGATAATCCTATTGGTAGTTGCTGTCAGCGGATGTAAAAACGAAAGAAAGAACAATTCCGAAATAGGGACAGAACACAATCATACTCAAAGTGAACCTAAATCCGAGAACAAAAAATCCCTTAGCCCACATACATCGGCAATGGCGATGTTAGACGATGCACATATCCATATAGATTATTCGTCGCCAGGTGTAAGGGATAGAATTATTTTCGGTGGACTGTTGGCTTACGACCAAGTTTGGCAGGCTGGTGCCCATATGGCTACTTGGTTGGAAACAAATAAGGATTTAGAAATTGACGGTAAAGAATTGAAAGCTGGGAAATACGGGTTTTTTGTAATTCCAAATCAGGAAGAATGGACAGTCATTTTCAACAGGAATTGGAACCAACACGGTAAGGACGACTATACTGAAAAAGATGATGTATTAAGATTTAAAGTGACACCTAAAATTTCCGAAGAAATTAAAGAACATTTAGAGTATAAAGTAGATAAAACAACTGAGACTTCCGGAACAATATCAATGAGTTGGGAAAAAGTCACGATTGAATTTCCTTTTGAAATAAAATAATATGGTGAACAGAAAAACAGCGAAATGGATTAGAAAAGCGCACCGTTATTTGGGTGTTTTTTTAGGTATTCAGTTTTTGATGTGGACGATTAGCGGGATGTATTTCAGCTGGACGGACATTGACGAGATACACGGTGACCATTTTAAGAAATCGGCACCTGTGCAGACCTCTTTTAATGATTTGCTCGGCACAACCCAACTGGCTACAAAAGAATCCGTACAATCTTTGGAACTACTGGAAATAGCAAATGAACCTTATTATTGGATTAATGAAGCACAGCTTTATAATGCAAGAACGGGACAAAGGAAAAATGGAATTTCTAAAAAAGAGGCACAACAAATTGCAAGTAGGTATATGTTGAACGATTTAGAAATAGCAAAAATTCAATTAGTCGATTCTGTTGGGCCACATCACGAATATCGCGGTCGCCCACTTCCAGCTTATGAAATCTCGTATGAGACACCACAAAATTTAAAAGCCTATGTGGCGGTTGAGAATGGCGCATTTCAAACGGTGAGACACAGGAATTGGCGCTGGTTTGATTTTCTTTGGATGACCCATACAATGGATTATCAGGGAAGGGATAATTTCAACACGTTGCTATTAAGGGCATTTTCACTTTT
>TARA_R110000851_G_scaffold298751_1_pt1 | contig 30150 bp, 20 predicted proteins | sample TARA_R110000851 | Tara Oceans TARA_R110000851 (sample SAMEA4397627) | marine metagenome | biome: Polar Biome; feature: [DCM] deep chlorophyll maximum layer (ENVO:01000326); material: water (ENVO:00002006), including particulate matter (ENVO:01000060) such as... | depth 17 m
CTCATTTGGGCACTCTGGATCGCACATATCGCAGTTAATGCATTTACTATTTATGAGTAGAGCCACTTTTTAGCCTTTCCAATTAAAATCCATATAAAACATATAGATAAAATAAAAACAGATGCAATTAGACTGATTTTAAAACAACTTTAGTTTAATAAAAACCACTGTTTTTCATTAAATCGTAGCACACATTCGTAACACACCATTTTATTTTTGGGTGTAAATTACAGCCGCGGATTATGCCTATTTTTCTCTGTTGCTTTGTTGATCTTAATCAATAAAAATCGCCGCAAGGCCTTTACTTGTAAAGGTTATAGCAAAGCTAATAAATTTTTATCTAAATCGTCCTGTGGTAGCGCTTACACATAGCTATATACCGCTGTCTTTGCTTACAAAACCTATAAAGAGCTTTTACTAGGTGGTGCAGATTGATTTCTTATAAAAGCAGGGATATCAAAAATATCAGATGCTTTTGGCTTAGTGGTAACTACTTTAGAGCTTGACTCACTTTTAGTGTCATCAAGTATCATTTTTGAACTCGCGCCCGTAGCAATAACCAGTAGCTCATAATTGGTTGCTAAGCTTTCTATTTTTGACACACCACAAATAACTAACGCGTTTGGGCTAACCTGCTGACGCACGGTATCGGTAATGAGGTTATAACTACCCAGTGAAATTTCATCTTTGCAGTTTACTTGCACAATAACGCCAGTACTTGATGACATATCAACTTGGTTAACCAGCGGGTTGTTAAGTGCCCCATCAAGCGCAGTAGTTAGCTCGCTTTCTTCATCGCATTTACCGACACCTAATACCGCATCGCCCTGGCAATCCATAATTTTAGCAAAGTCATTTAAATCAACGTTTATTAGGCCTTGAAAGCAAAGCATATCGATTAGTGACTTGATCAGTGAGTGAAGTATTTGATTTGAATGTTTAAACGCATCGAATAATCCTATATCGTTACCAAGCACCTCAATCAGTTGATCGTTTGGGAGTGTAATAACCGCATTAGCATGCTCTTTAAGCTCATTTAAACCGGCTTGCGCTATATTATTTCTAAACTGCCCTTCACTACTAAATGGTAGTGTAGCAACAAATATAATGGGTTTGCCTTGTTCACTAGCAAGCTCTGCAATATACGGGCTAGCGCCAGTCCCAGTACCGCCACCCAACCCTGTTGCACATAGAATTATATCGCAGCCATTAATAAGCGTTAAAAGCTGCTCTTTACTCTCTTCTGCCGCTTGCAGCCCAACTTTAGGGTCTGCTCCAGCACCGTAACCATGAGTGAGCTCTTCACCTATAAGTACCGCTTCATCACTTTGCGTATGCTCAAGTACAACTTTATCGGTATTAACACTGTACAAGAATGCCTGATCAGACTCGCGTTGCTCAAAAATACTATTAAGCGTATTACAACCACACCCACCAATACCAAATACACCGATTGATAAACCATCATTTTGTTGAATTAATTGAAACATAACACCTCCTTCATCTTTAAAAGGAGCATAGCAAACAGGTGCGTCAATTTTTGACGCACCTAAGTTTGAAATTAATCAAAGGTAGTTTGTAGTGGCCACTTTAAGCTTAGAAATAACTCTTTGCCTCAGTTTTTCCGGCTTAATCACTTCAAGCCAATGCGCACACTTAAATAGCTCATCGGTGAGTTGCTCGGTATCATTAGTTTGGTAGGTAAGTAATACGCTTTTTTCATCAATAATTTGCTTGTCAGTCAGCTCGCCAAGTTCAATAAAACCTTGATTTATTACCGAGTGGCTGGGTACTTTCACAACTAACTCAATCGATTCTTGCGACATGCCTTTGTTAATCGCACTACGTAACGATTTTAACTGCTCAGCACTTGGCTCACGTCGTGTTTTTTGCAAAATGTGTACATTGCGAATGCGATAAACCGGCATCTGGTAGCATTTATCGTGAAGCGACCCCACCATAAACTGCGCCATCAACACACCGCCTTGCTCCACTAAATTATAAAAACTCAATTCAGCAAACTTTAACCAATGTGCCTCATCGTAAAGCACCCTATAAAGCTCAGCACTAACAGCACGCTTATGCTTAATTGCATGTTCAATTTGCGCAACTAACTGAGTATCAATATTCACTTTTAAAGAAGGCTTGGGGAGGGTTGAAAGCCAATCAGGCACATGGCCATTAAAACGTTTAAGCGCCTGCTCTGCTTTAATATGCACTGACTGTTTAATGCCACTCGGTACAGATTGAGGTAATATTTGCTCCAACAATAAATAATGCTCAGCCACTTCGCTGCTCATTATTTTTGCGTTACCACCTCGCCACTGCGCATTGATAGACCAACCATACGGTTTACTTCGCGTATCTTTTTCAAGCCCAAAACAGCCTTGCTCGAAGAGTGATTGCAAGTCGCGCTGTAGCATGCGGGTTGAACACTCAAACCCTATATCAGTTAAAGTATCATATAGTTCTCTTGTTGAAACTCTTAACGGACTAGAAGGTATAAATTCTAGAATAAAATTATGGCGATGAGTTATCACTTTAAAAAGCTTTAGCTACCAACAACATAAGTTGTTGAATTAAACGTTGAAGAAGCCAACTTAAAAGTACCCGCGCCGACTATATGGTTTAACACTTTCACATCTTGATCTGTTGAAGTCTCTTCATTACTAGCTCGGTGATAAAATGCCGAAAATGCCACAATCCCCTCACCCCAAGTTATATTCCTAGTAGGAGCCACTATCGCGTTACAAAATGATTTGTGATAACTAAACAACTCATCTGCACCTAAACCAACACTGCAACTTGAAAAGCAAATACAAACACCTTTTAAATGTGGCCAAGCTAGCTCATCAAACTCCTTCCAAGAAACAAACTCACCATCGGTTAACTCAATCCCATCGTTGCATCCATGAGCACTAATATGGACATAATTTATATTTTTATGGGCTGCTAATTTCAAAGCTTTAGCAAGATATTTTTTATTTACCACTTCAATATGTCTTGCCTTAACGCCCTGCAAATTTAAAACTTGTTTTAGAGTGGCGGCTTCATATCTATCATCAAAATGGTCCTGTGCACCTCTTGATTCAATTATTAAAATTTCATTTCCTTTCATCTTATACTTCTCATCCTTTATATTTATAAAGCCTGTAGTTATGAGAAAAGCTTTAATTTAAAAGTTAAAGCTTTCAGCCCATTAATTCATAATTCTCAAGAGTAAACTGCTAATTTATTGTTCTTAATATAACGTGGTATTGATAACTCTAGTTCTTATCAATATAGTGTGCGCCAAGCAGATCAAGCACTCCCTTTTGATGCTCTTCAATTTCTGTTTTACCCCAACTCTTATTGGCTTTTTGTAGAAATATTTCTCTTAACTTTAATGAGTCAAAATGAGGTTTTCTTTCAAAATCAATTTTCTTTTTATCAACATCTTGGTTGCTATATGAAGAGTTTTCGCCAGGGCTAAGTAAAACGAGGTTACCAAAAGCATTCAAAGTATCATCTGGTAGCTCACTTTTATATTCATCATTTTGTGGGTGCACATGCTCTACAGAGTTTTTAGAGGTAATACGATATTTCATGAATTTTTCTAATTCTGAATTACTTAGGCTAGATTTAGAATTATTAATTTGTTTCCAAAGTAAATACTCAAGCTTTTGAAACCAGTAATGTTCAAAGCTAGTTCCATTTGCTTCAGCAAAGTATTTTACTTGTTCAATCCAGTTAGTCTGCGGAGGCTTTTTGGATTTTGCTTGTTTGAAGCTTGCGTCTTTTTGAGAACATAAAGCTAATGACATTCGGTTGTCTATTCTCTCCAGTAACACAAGAGCTTTTTTTTCTCGATTAGCACTTACTTTATTTTTAATTAACTCAGCAATAAATGGTGTAATCCAATACTGTGCGCTTCTTTCACCCGTAAAGTTACGAACACTTTGTAATAAGGTCAACGCATTAACCGGATTAGGTGAACGATTAATATATTTCTTACCTTTAAGCAGGCTTGCTGATTGAGAAGTCAACCCTAAATGAGCCTCTAGAGGGTCATCTCGCTTAATCCACTTAACAACCCACGCATCGAATTGATAACGAACTTGCCATAGCATTTCAATGAAAGCTTTAACGGTTGTTTCATCTGATTCAATAAGCGGATTAAAAATTTCCAGCAATCGATCACTGTGAAGTCTAGGTTCAATATCTAACTCATCGTTTATCGCTAAATAAACGCGATAAGCATGAATTAAAAATAAAGGAAACTTTATAATTGAGCGGCAATAAGTTGTTTCTACATCTAAGTCGTAAGTTTCAATCTGTAGCTCTGCATTATGTGGGGCGTTGCTGTTAGCCAGTACTTGGCTTAATTCATCGATACTAAAACCATTTTCGTCATCACTTTGCTGTTGTGGTTCTGGGTGAGAGAAAACTTTGTTATCAAACACAGCCAAATTATCAGGATCAATAGTATTCCAATCCACATCAGGAAATACTTTAAGCACATTGCGCTCAAAATAATTTTCCATGTGCTCACAAGCTACCCATATTGCATTATATTGAGCTTTATCCGATTTAATATGCTTAAATAATTTTGCTTTTAAAATATCTGATTGCTCTAATTGCACACCTGCTGTGTTCATGGTGGCAAACAAACGGTTCAAATCCATTTTCGCAGGTACTATGTTGTTTACCCATTGCACATTACTATAAAAATATTGTCCTAATTTTTCAGCTTTATTTATATCAAGTTTTTCTATATGTTCACTTAATACCTTTAAAGCTATACCTATTTGTTTAAGGTATTCATTATTATCAATAACTTCCTGCGATGGCTTTTCATAACTTTTAAGTCCAGCTAACCCTCCTAATAACTGTTGTACTTGATCACGAATAGCAAACTGTAACCGCGGCACTCCCTCACCATCTTCAGGTTGGTAAACAGCCAGCTCTTTAAGGTTTGAGTTGATGCCTACAGCTTTAAATGCAAGGGCTATCAGCATCAAAGTAGTGGTGCGCTGTTGTCCATCAATTAATTCGTAAACTCCGCCTTTGCTTTTATTTATTTTAGAAGACAATATAGTGCCAATAAAGTAGCGCTCATCTTCTTTGTTTTCTGACAAGTGATAACGCTCACAAGCATTTTTTATATCAGTAAATAGTAATAATACGTCATCATCAGACCACACATAAGGTCGTTGATAACTAGGAATTGAAAACTGGTAGCCACCATTGAAAACTTTTTCTAAGGTAAGTAATTCTGTTTGTACTGATAACATATCCAAAATTACCTTCTCCCTAATAAATTAATATGTTGGCTAAAACGATCCCCAAACTCTTGAGCGTATTCAGCTTTAGTTACATCACACTCAACGCGTAAATCAAAAGCATTAATCACTTTATTTATAAAGTCTTGTTTAGTGCTCGACTTTTGTTTTGTAGGTGACTTTTCGGCGTTTATAATGCCATCAGGATTTACATTAAGTTCAAACTGGTCAAACAAGTCAAAACACTGCTGTGATGTATAGCTTTTCGCTATCCAATCTAATATTGGCGTTTCTTTTAAAAATGCGGGAATTGACTTTTCTTTAACGGCAACTTGGTTTGATACTCTTCGCGAATAAACGACTCTAAATAACTTTTTCGCTGCTATATCTAACTGACGCTGCCCAAACTGGCTAATATAAAGCAATAAACTTGCATCAAATAACTGCTTCAAATAAGCACAGCCATAAAGTTTGCATACAAGTTCATGATAAAAATCATCAAAAGCTAATAGCGTTTCATCGTCATGGTTTTTTAGTAAGTATTTGTGCCTTAATGCTTGAAAATATTCAAGATAACGAATGGTATTGGCACCGCTATTGAGTGGTTGGCGTAATTCGTATCCTACTTGTGGTTGCATTAACGCTTCACCCCCATTATCTAAATACGTTCTGGTAACTCGCCCAAAAGCCACATCATCTCCCGTTGCACTAGGAGAGAACTCATCAACAACGGCATCGACCATTAGCCGCTCTTGTTGATGTAAAGGCATAGTTTTCCTTGATGGGTCTTTTAAAGCTTTTCTTAAGTTTAAGTATTCCCAATAACGCCCGCGTAACAGTAGCTTTATAATAGGGTTAATATCATTCAAGCCTTCCCATAACTCTGCGTAATGGCGAGTTTTATTAGGCATGCTTTTATCTATTACATTTAGGTGATGGGCCTTAATAATATCAGGACCTTTTAAACGCACACCGCCAGTATTTTGTGTTTCAAAAAAGCGATAGGCTTCATCTTCAGAGTTCGTTACCACCAAGGTGATATGAATAGCTGTAAAATCTATTTCATTAAGCTGTAAGTTCTGACCGGCAAGCCAAGCTAAATTGTGTTTAATTTGTTGCTGACTTTCAGGAGCTTTGTAACGGAGCGATAAGTTTTTGAATTTTTTGGTCAAATAGGCAATTAATGCCATTGTTGTTAGGCGTTGCTGTCCATCAATAATGTTTAATTTATTGCTTTGCTGATGCAAAATAATGCTACCCAAATAAAAAGGGCAAATTTCATTCCCGTTGCAATCACGATAATCAACTTGGTAATACTTAAAATCTTGCAACAACTTTTGAATTTGAACCTCAGTCCAACGATAAGGCCGTTGATACTCTGGTACTGCTAACTCCCCATTAATCTTAAAACCTTCAGAACTAGTAATCGACTCATCACTAAATAATTGAGCTAAAGTACAACTTGCAACTTTAACCGCCATATCATCTCCTTGTAATTAAATAATTGCCAGATAGAGAACAACCTAACCCAGCCTGACACTTCCTATTCAATTCTAAAATTTATATCCACAATAAAAACGTTATTAATGACCAAAACGACCAGTGAAATAAGCGAGTCACCTGTTGTTTACACCTCTCTATTCGCTTTAAAACTCTGCGCTTGTTCAAATATTTCTTTGTACACTTCATCGCGGCTGATTGGTGGGTATTTAAATTTAGCGAGTATTAAAATCAGCTCTACTTTAAGTGATGATTTAATGTCGTCACGGTTATTCCAATCTACAAATTTTACCTTGTCGTCTACGATTACTTTTACCGCTTGGGCGAGCTCTATTAGCTTATCTTCGGGGTAGTCAAAGTCGTATTTAACTGCGAGTGCTTTTAAGGCGTCGTAAAAGCCTTTTTCTTCAATATCAATGCCTAGCTCGTCACCGGCGTTCATTTCGTCGCGTACGCTGTAAATCATATCAACCATGGTGTCTGAAAAATCATCAAGTACGCTGCTGACCAGTACGTCATCTTCTTTTCGTTCGTTGTAGCGCTGTACCAGTGACTCAAAGCGTTTAGTAAAATCGATACCTTGGGTTTGATTTACTTTTTTAAGCTCGCCTATGGCTTTAGCTAGCATTTGTTGCAGTATTTTTATTTTGGTATTGGGAAGTTTTATTTTTTCTAATTTGGCGATGTAGTCGTCATTAAAAATGTCGATTTCGCCGCCGTCTTCATTGCCGAGTTTAAATACTTCTTCTACGCCGTCGCTTTGTAGAGCTTCGCTTATCATTTCGCGCACTTTTGCGTTCATTTGTGCGGTGTCGGGCGCTTCGCCTTTGGTTAGCTTGTAAATAATAGAGCGAATAGCAAGGTAAAAATGAATATGGTTACGCTCGTTTTCGTTAATTTTTTCACTACCACAACATACATCGTAAGCGGCTTTTAAACGCTTAACTAAGTCCATAAAACGCTTTTGGCGTTTTTCGGTAATTAATGCAAACTCAGCGGCGTGATTTAAACAGTTTAATTGGGCAACAGCTTCACCGGTAAAATATGGGCTGCTGTCGAATTTATGAAATAACTGGGCAAGTAACGCTAGGTGATTTTTAACTTCAATAACTGAGGCGGTAATGTCTTCAAAATTGGTTTCGTCTGTTTTTGAGTACTGCGCTAACGCTTTATTCATTTCAGATTTAATACCAATATAATCAACCACTAGGCCTTTATCTTTGCCTTCAAACTGGCGGTTAACCCGGGAAATGGTTTGTATTAAACTGTGCTTTTGCAGTGGCTTATCTATGTACATGGTATCTAAGAATGGCACATCAAAACCGGTTAGCCACATATCTACCACTATGGCTATTTTGAAGTTTGAATTTTTGTTTTTAAATTGCTTATCAAGCTCTTTACGTTCATCTTTACTGCCAAGTAAATTATATAAGCGTTCAACGTCGTCTTTGCCACGCGTCATCACCATTTTTACTTTTTCAGACGGGGCTGCAATACGGCCTTCGCTAATAGCGCGCTTTCGCTCGGTATCTGATAGTTTTTGCGCGTCATCGGTATCAACTACATCAAACCACTTTGGGCGCAGTTCTTCTAATTCTTGATACAGCTGATAAGCAATCCCGCGCGAGCTACACACAAACATCGCCTTTCCTGCGACCGTAGAGCACTCTTCAATACGTTTTTCGTAATGCTCAACAAAGTCTCTTGCTAATACTCGTATGCGGTCAGGATCGCCTAGAATGCTATTCATGTTAGCGGTGGCTTTTTTACTGTCTTCTATTTGCAGCTCGTTACTGCCTGCATCGGCGCATTCTTTGTAATAAGCTTCAATTTCGGCCAGCTTGCTGTTGTTTAAACACACCTTGGCAGCGCGCCCTTCGTACACAATGCGCACAGTTATTTCATCTTTAACCGACTCAGTCATAGTGTACGAGTCAACCACTTCACCAAATACATCTAAAGTCGCATCAACTGGCGTGCCAGTAAAACCAACGTAAGTGGCATTGGGCAATGAGTCGTGCAGGTATTTAGCAAAACCAAAGGTCTTTCTCACTCCGGCATTAGGGCCTTTTTCGGTAATAGTAATTTTTTGATCAAGGTTAACTTGGCTACGATGCGCCTCATCTGAGATACAAATAACGTTAGTGCGATCGGTTAATAACTGGGTGTCTTCGGTAAATTTATGAATAGTCGTTAAAAATACACCACCACTGTTACGGCCCTCTAGTAACTCGCGTAAGTGCGTACGGCTGGACACTGTTTTTACCGTGTCATCACCAATGTAGGTTTTAGCATTACCAAACTGCTGCGAAAGTTGATCGTCTAAATCGGTTCGGTCGGTAATTAAAATAATAGTGGGGCTTTTAAGTTCAACGCTTTTCATCAACAAGCGTGTTAAAAATTGCATGGTGTAACTTTTGCCGCAACCCGTTGCGCCAAAGTACGTACCACCTTTACCATCACCTTGTGGCTTTAAATGCCGTTTTATATTTTCGAACAGCTTATTAGCCGCATAATACTGCGGGTAACGTGGCACAATTTTTATCTCTTTTTTGCCCGCGTTTTTATTATCAGAATCGGGGAAGAACACAAAATTGCGCATTACATCGCGCAAGCGCGCTTTATCAAACAAGCCCTGCAATAAGGTATGTAACGAGTTAATCCCCTCTTGCGCGGTTAGTTCTTGCCCCGTTACTTTTCCCCATGAGTAAAAAAACTGATAAGGCGCAAATAAGTTACCCATTTTGTTGTTTACGCCATCGCTTATAACGCACAAGGTATTAAACACAAATAACTGCGGAATAGCGCGGCGGTAGCGCACCGTTAACTGCTCATACGCTTCAAAAATAGGGGCTTGTTCGCGTATTGCGCTTTTAAATTCAAACACCACCAATGGCAAGCCATTTACATATAAAATGCCATCGGGAATACGCAGTTCAATGTTGTCGTAGCTTGTGGGGCTTTCTATTTCTAACTGGGTAACAAAACGGTAAATGTTATCGTCTTGCAGGTAAGTAACGCTGGCTTCACTTACTTTATCTAAAACAGCCATAGCACTGCCTGCTATTAGGCTACTTTTAATGCCTTGCTCAACGTTATCGTAATCAAGCAGCTGAACATACAAATCTTTTTGCGCTGCGCTGCCTGCAACCATTCCACGCTCGCGTGTCAGTAAAAAGCCATCACTCAGCCACTTACAAAAGGTTTTATTGCTCTCGTATAAGTCACTGGCTGGCAGCCTTTCAAGTCGAGCAATTATTGAGTCTACTTCGCCGGTGGTAATATTATTTTTAGCGTAGCGCTTGGTTAAAAAAGCACGGAGGTCGTCTTTAATTAATACATCGCTATGGTTGCGGTTGAGCTCACCACCGAGTAAATGCGGGTAGCCTTGCTCGCCTAATAACTCAACCACCGCTTGTTCTAATTTGGCTTCAGTAAATTTCATCTATTTAGCACCGTCCGCTGGTTTATTCATGTTAGTTATTATTTTTTAAACGTTTATTTTTAGCTACAATGCGGGAAGTATTCTCGCAACAACTTCATCATATTTCGTTTTTGCTTAAACTTCTTAGCCAATGTAGTAATCATTTCATATAATAGCGTGCAGTCGGCATTTTTGTCTTTTAAGCTTTTTTCTATTTTAATTAATAAATTAGTTGCTTCACGATAAGCGTCATTATTAGTTTGTCCAATTATGTTACTAAGTGATTTGTGATACAAGTCAATCGACTCTTGTGGGTATTGCGCCATAATTAAACCAGCCAACGTTATCAATTGACTCGACTTAACCTCATGTTTTGCAGCCCATGAACGTGCTTTTTCAATGTCATTTTGATCAATATAAAAATCCAGTAATTCACTCGGATAATTAGTAAAGCGATAAGCCCCTTGGTTTGATTTAGCCCCTTGTTCTGACAAGGAAAGCAATAGCTGCTCTACCTTTTGCGCAAACTGCGCATCAATTATGCCGGTTTTTTGTTGCAATACGTGTAAATCTTTAAAGCCATTAAAAATCGGGTTATCTACAAATAACTGCCACGCGATTGCCCATGCGGCTCTAAATTCTGACAATTCAAGGCGAAGTTCTATTTCATCGCGTTTACATGCAAGCACTTCATGTGGCTTACTTGCCCGTTGATACGCTTGCTTTAAATAGTACTCGGCATCTAATAAGTCATTACGCGCTTTGCAAAATGCAGCTATTTTTAAATAATCAGCTGAATCATGGGCTGTTAGTTTAATTAAACGCAGTTGCGCTTGCCAATCATCCTGCGCTTGCGCTTGTTTTATTAATATCGACGTAAGGCGTGTAAGCGCGCTTTTTTGCCTCCAATCATCAAAGTCAACGCCCGCGTGCAGTCGCTTTTCTATTGCAGTTGTACACAGTGCTAAAAACAAGGTATTTACACTGGGTGTTATATCAAAGTCATGCGGTACATTCGGGAATACATCGTATTTGTAGTCTTCAAAGTGTTCAAAAATCCACTGCGCTTTTTGCTCATCAGACCAAGGCAGTTGATTAAAAAGCTCGGTCAGGTTTTGGTTAAGCTGCTCTTCTAAATCAAAGCGAAAGCCGCCGGAGTCATCAATGTCTTCAAGTACGGTGTTTAAACGCACCACGGCTTTAAAATTTAACTGCCATTGCTGATCAACGGGCCGTTTTTCTATCGCAGGAAATATCATTTCAAACAGTGAGTCAGCATCAGCAAAATAGCTACGTACTTCATTCCAGCCCCATACTGATTTTTTAGGCAAAGCTTTAGTGATAAGTTTGCTTAGCTCACCTGTACTCATGGCTTGCTTGTCGTTTGACATCATAAATACCCATTTATCGTATTCATGCTCTGACTCATCTAAAAAACCCATGATTATATCGGTAAGTTCATTAGCCGGTTTATCTAAAAACCACGCCATTAATGCCCCGCGTTCGTTGCCTTGTGTTGTAGCATCGGCGTTTGCATTGGCTAATTCAGTAGCAGATAAACTATTAACTTTGAGCGCCACAGCAATGGCGTGTTTACATATACCTTGATAGTCGGCTGCGGGGCACGTACAGCTTGCCATACATTGTCCGCTTTCACTATTTTCTAAGGTGACTTTGTATTTATACTGCCCCGCCACGCTCGCCATTGCTTGATCACCCACAATAAGTAACTTACTGACATTATTTGATGCGTACAAACCATAACCCAAATCGTAAGTTTTACTGGCCACGCGTTGCTCTATTTCATTTAAATCAAACATACTCATTCTTATTCACTCATTGTGTTAATTGGCAAAGCATGTGGTTAAAAAAGCGCGTAAGCCTTCTTTAATTAATACATCGCTATTATTACGACTAAGCTCACCGCCCAATAAATGCGGGTAGCCTTGCTCGGCTAATAACTCAACCACCGCTTGTTCTAATTTGGCTTCAGTCAATTTCATCAAACATCCTTATTGTTTTTATTTTAAATGGTTAAGTGCTCAATTAAGGTTATTAATCTACTACTTCTTCATCACTGGCTACATCGGGTATTTGTAGTTCACCAGAGATGAGTTTGGGTAATAACGTGTCACGTAGGTTTTTAAGGGTTTTGCTTTGATTATTATTCTTACGAATTTTTAAAAACAAACCTTCAACGTAACTTTCATATTCATTTAATACTAAAATAGTTGGTACGACTAAGGGTAAACTGTGAATATGATTTCGATTTAAAGTTGGCACAGCCGAACCTGAGTTAAACTGTTCCAATCCTAAAGTAGATAGTAAGTGAAATGCATGATACGGATTAGATTTTCTATACTCTTTTATCCACAAAGTTGTATTTAGCGGCCAAAAATCATCATGCACAAAAGTTATAATCCCTATTTTTCCACTTCTTCCGGTTACAACTCCAGGGCCTTTAGCTTTAAACTCAGAGTGGGTTCCATCTTGGCCACTTGATACAATCAGTGGATAATTACCATTAGTACGTTTAGATTTTGGTAAATCAAAACCACGTTGTAAAACTAGCATATCCTCAAGACATCCACCTTCCCAACCCTTTGGTATCCAGCCTAGTTGTTCATTGTGTTCGAACTCATTGGGGAAGTGGGCGTGGGTGTTAGCGTGTTGAGTTAATATGTTAGGGTTGGCGCTCACGTTTGCTTTAACGGGTGTTTCAGCGGCTTTTTCTGATACTTGTACTGCTGCGTGTGTTTGCGCTTGTAATTCGTGCGCGAGCGCACTGAGTGAGGCTTTGCATTCGGCCGCATTTTCTAAACTGTTTAGTGCCGCTAAGCGGCGCTGTGCTTTTTGTATTAACTCGTCAGGCAGACTAGTTTCAAGGTTTTCTAAGTTAAAATCAACGCTGGCAAGGAGGTTGTCGAACACCGGATCAAAATCAACAAACCAACTTTTAAACAACGCCTGTGCCATTTGTTCTAAGGTTTGGTTTATCTTTTGATTTAATTCTATTTTTCCTGAAATAGCAGATAAATGTTCGGCTATCTTAATTTGTGCACTTATTGGTGGTTCAGGGATTTTAAACTTTGGTATATCTGCACATTTTAAACTTTCAAAAATTGCACCAGGGTTTAAATATTTTGCAACCTCATTCCACCACTCCTTACCATGAACAGCCCAACGAAGATATTCTGGGTGAACACGCTCTCCCTCTGGACGTAATAAAACTAAGTTTTGCCCTAAAGCAAATTTAGAGTTTCTTGGGACGCAAACAGTTTCACCAGAGTTACATCTACGAGATAAAATAATATCTCCGTACATTGGATTTGCTTTTCGTGTCCAATGTTTGAAATCATCTTCTGAAATTAGTCTGGGATTAGCATCAAAATTAATCCGGCCATTATCCATTTGTGGTATCCCAATATAAGGGATACCACATTCAACAGCTTTGGGGGTTTTATGATCACAATCTATTAATCGTACCCCAAGCTCTTTTAAAGAAGTGGATTGCCATTTACTCCCCATAACCCAACGCCTCCAAGTTTTTACGAATGGCTTTATCAAGCTCATCGCTTTGCTTCATTTGGCTATCAACAGCACCCACTATTTGTTTATTCATTATCTTGGCCTTTAACTTGCTGACTAAGCAATTGCGCTTGTACGCGTTCGCGCTCTTTTTGTAGTTCTATGCGCAGCTCTTCTTCGCTGGGTAAGTGGGCTAAATATTTTGCGGCAAAGAGTTGTTTTTGGTCGCTCAGTACGGAGTATTTAACAACGGCTTCGCTTTTTTCACTGCATAAGACCAAGCCAATAGTAGGGTTATCGTCGCTGCTGGTGTGTCGATCATCGTACAAGCGAATGTAGGTATCCATTTGGCCTATATCTTGGTGTTTGAGTTTGCCAATTTTTAAATCAAGTAATAAAAAACACTTGAGTTTAAAATTGTAAAAAACGAGGTCGATATAAAAATCTTCGTCATCAAAGCGAATGCGTTTTTGGCGCTCTACAAAAGCAAAGCCTTTACCAAGCTCTAATAAAAACTGTTGTAAGTTATTTATAATGCCTTGCTCTAGTTCGTTTTCTTGATAGCTTTTGTCTTGCAGGTTTAAAAAATCTAAAATGTAGGGATCGCGAAGGTAGTCTTTTGCGGATTCTGCCAATACTTGTGTGTTTTGTTGGGCTTCATGCTCAACGGGTTGTTTTTCTTTGCTAGACAATAAGCGTTCGTAATATAGCGTACCTATTTGACGTTCTAAGGCGCGTACACTCCAGTTTTGTTGACTGGCCTCTTGCATATACCATAAGCGAGCATTTTCATTTTCAATGCGGATAAGCGTTGAATAATGCGACCAACTCAATTTGGCAGACACTGTCTGCCATTTTGAAAAGGCTAAATAAAAACTGCGCATATTGCGTAAGTTTCGACTTGAATATCCCTTACCAAATTGTGCGGTTAATTGTGTTGAGAGCAACGCAAGTTGTGTTTTTCCATATTCAGCTCGTGTCGCTCCTTGCTGCTCTTGCTCAACAATTAACCGTCCAATTTGCCAATAGGCGCTCACCATGGCGTGATTAACGGTTTGTTTAACCTGTTTACGTGCTTGCTCGATAACCTGTTTAATTTCTATTAATATGGCGGGGTTATCTAATGCGTTACTATTTTCCATAACCCAGTGCCTCTAAGTTTTGTCGAATAGCGTTGTCTAGCGCATCGCTTTGGGTCATTTGGCTATAAAGGGTTTGGCTAAGTTCGCTCATTTTAGTTTCGAACGGGATACCGTCGTCGATAATATCGGCCGCGCCTACATAGCGCCCTGGTGTAAGTACGTAGTCGTTCGCTTTTATATCGGCAAGGGTGGCTGATTTACAGTAACCGGCTACATCTTTGTACTCTTGTTCTTGCTCTTTTTGTGCGCTTTGCTCTTTATCTGCGCTTTGCTCTTTTTGTGCGCTTTCTGGCTTCGCACTTTCAGTGGCAAGCTCTTCGCCGCGCCAAATATGGTAGGTTTGGGTTATTTTAGCTATGTCGTCGTTGGTGAGTTCTTTTAAGGTACGGTTAACCATAGAGCCCATTTCGCGGGCGTCTATAAATAGCGTTTCGCCTTGGCGGTCGCGGCGTTTTAGTAAGCCTTTTTCGTTATTACCTTTTTTATCTTTACTTATAAACCATAAACACACCGGAATTTGTGTGGTGTAAAACAGCTGCCCAGGTAGGGCTATCATGCAATCGACTAAATCGTTTTCGATTATTTTTTGGCGAATATCACCCTCGCCACTGGTGTTTGAACTCATTGAGCCATTAGCGAGTACAAAGCCAGCGGTGCCATGTTCGCTGAGTTTTGAGATCATGTGCATGATCCACGCATAGTTGGCATTACCGGTAGGCGGTGTTGGGTAACCTGCCCAACGTGCATCGTCGACTAATTCGTTATCGGCGCGCCACTGTTTTTGGTTAAATGGTGGGTTTGCCATTATGTAATCGGCTTTTAGGTCGGGGTGTTGATCTTTAAAAAAGGTATCGCCCGCTACATCACCTAAGTTGCCCGAAATACCGCGCACGGCAAGGTTCATTTTTGCCAGTTTATAAGTGGTGTTGGTGTACTCTTGCCCATAAATAGACACATTTTTTTGGTTACCGTTGTGGCTATTAATAAATTTAAGCGATTGCACAAACATACCGCCCGAGCCACAACATGGGTCGTAAATTTTGCCTTGAAATGGTTCGATCATATCGGCTATTAGGGTAACAATTGACTTAGGCGTGCTTTTAATGTCGTTTTCGACAATTAAAAAATTGTTACCACCCCATATTTATTGACTTGAAGAGTGGTAACAGTTTTTGAGGAGTTTATTCTAAAAACAGCAGTGAATTGAGGTGGGAAAAATGCAATTTTGTTACTAAATCTATCGCTTTTTATTGGATTGAGATAACACCGATCCTGCAAGTTCTTTTGTATTTTTACTCATAGTAAATACCTTATGGTTGTTAATTTAATTATGTAAATTTAAAGTCCGTGTTTTAGCCTTTCAGCAAAACCATTACGTTCAGCCAATACCTCATCGTACATGTTATAAACCTGCTGAATGTGCTCCCACAATGACTGATTTTGCGTTCTCAAATCCTCAGCAAGCTCTTTATAATCAAGGTTCGATTTTTTTAACGATTCAACTTCTTTCTTAAGCTGCTCATTTTCAGTACCAACAGCAATAGCCTCCGCTTTATGTTTCTGACGCTTTTGAGCGGTCTGAATATCCGGGATTTTCTCAGGGTTAAACTTGTAGATAGCAGAGTTTGAAATTCCTAGTCGTTTCGCAACTTGGCTAACGTTAATTTTTTCGTTGTTGGCTGCCATTTCAGACAAGGCCGTATCAATTTTGTCTGCCACTGTGATCTCAACTGATTCGCTCATATTAGGCTTCCTTCACTTTTATCGTTAACTGGTCAATGATGATGTTGGCGGCTTCAAGGTTGTCATTTAATGCCGTACTAAAGGCTTTTAATCGCTGCTTTATCTCTGACGGAAATTTTTCAAATGCAGCTAATTGCGATTCACATCGCTTTTTAACAACCAGCCAGTGTGGTAAATGTCGAGGTGTTGCAATGTAGCTATCGCACCATACACAGTGGCTTGGATCTGCTGCATTACGAACTTTACATTCCGACCCCTTAGTACAGTACCCATGTGACACGCCTCTAAAGTTGTTGGTATGTTTAGCTGCAAACGTGATCAACTCTTCCATATTTTTAAAGTGAGGGGTGCTTCCGGTGGAAAGGTCATCTGCCAGAATCTCAGTCAATTTGGCGATAAAGTTTTGTCCGCCTTTTCCTGCCAGCGTGCCGTCTTGTGCTGCGGTCACCATATCTTCCATTGCTTGCGATATCATAAACTCAGAGAAGCTTTCGGTTAGTCCAATAAACTCCTCCATAGACTCATATCCCCGTTGGCTATAAACCAATGACATCATGTTCTCTAAATGTTTGTACTGATACTTAATATCGTCTAAATCACCCAAGCGGTTTGCGACAATAAACCAAGCAAAGGTATGTCTAAATTGATGGGCCGTAAAATTGAAAAAATCGCCTACTTTATATGGCTTCTTAAACTTTTTATGATTTGAGCTGACGGATTGGTAATTGCACCCCATGCGCTCAAGCTCGGCAATATCGTATTCAGTGAGTCTTATCGAAAACATTTTGTTTATGTTGTTAAAGCCACTTTTAGTAGACTTAGTATTTAATGAAAACTCGCAGGATTTTTTATGGGGTGACACACCAAACAAAGTTCGATTACTCAAACCAAACTCTAAATTCAACTTACGCTTTAGTGGTAATAAATCGCTGTGATGCTTTAGCAGCAAGGCTGCACGTTCACGGTAAACAGAACAAACTCTTGTGAGTAGTTTTACTGCCCGATAGGTGACTTCATTCGTTACCCATTCTAAGCTTTGGGTTTCATCTGTTGTTTTAGACAACAACGTCTTGATAAAGTATTTACCGTTTCGCTCAATAGCTGAATCATCAGTTAGTGCCATTGCTTCGCCATAACGCATACCTGTATAACTAACCACAAGCACAAAGGCATATCTGCGAAGATTTTTAATCAGCTCATAATATTCGTCTAATTCAGCAGATTCTGACTCATTTAATCCATCAACGTATGTCGAGTTTTTAAGGTACTTTTTCGGTGCGTATTCAACACCATCATTGAGTTTTATTTGCAGGCAGTGCCAATTATCGATGATCTTCTCAACGGCATTAACGTGCTCTTCGCTTGCCTTAAGAACTTGCTTCATTATTTGAATCGGAATGACTGAATGTTTAATTCTGCATTCTTTTATTAATAAGGTAATTGGCAAAAAATATTCATTCATCAAATCGAAAAACGGCTCGCTTTTAACTACTGAATAAAGCTTCAACCAATAGATGGCAGATAGAAGTGACTGTGCATAAGATGGATGCTTCTTTACATCAGACGCTTGCACCAAGTCCAATATGATATTGCGCAAACGCAATTCTGGCAGTTTGTCTAAGCCACCAAAGCTCTCAATACCATAACGTTCAAGCCACTTAGCAAGGCGCTTAAGGTTAGCAATATTCCTACGTATCGTAGTCCATGCAAGAGGCTCCATGCCTTGTCCTGAGCCTTGCGTATACATACCAAGTGTTAGGGCTTTAAGTTGATATTTATACTTCGGCCCAACACCGTTAAAGGTTACGGATAAATTGTTGCCTTGCGAATACCAAGAATCATCCCCGAACAATGTGATCTGTTTTTTATTCGAGCGGATATATTGCCAAAGCACCAACGGTGTGAGCTCGGCATCAATCGGTGAACTATAAGGATTAATGCTAATAAGCCCATCAATCTTTAAACAGGCATCTACAGCAGCTGAAATTCCTGTCATAAAATATCTCCCACATTCTTAACTGACGTTACTGCAAATGCCCAAAACGGATGCATTCCTCTTTCCGCCATCAGCTCCTTTCCCTTAGTCACTGCCATCGGGTTTTTAATTGCTACTTGTTCTAGTATGTCATCAACTCGCTGATGCAATGCAGTAATCGCTTCCTGCTGAAATTCATTATTTTCAATATCAGAAATACTGGCCGACATATCTGCCAAAACATAATCACGATAACTAAGCAACTGCCAAACATGGTCTGGGTCTGCTACTGTTCTAAAATGCTTGCACCACACACAAGCCAAAAAGTCACTACACCATCCATTGTCTTTACTGCCCGATAGACGCCGATGTTCTTTACCGTATTGTGATGCTTCTGAATCATTACCTTGCGATGCACACTCACCAGTGGGCGTTTTCTGAGTGCTACCGTCATCAACCATTAAGACCTTAATATCTGGGTCAATTTCTCGACCTGTAAAATAACGCTGCATAACATCTACTGCTGTGTGCAATGTTTGTTGTGTTTTTTCTTCGCTCACTCGTTGGTAGTGCTTGATGAACGTGTCAAATGTATGAAGTTTTGCTGATTCATAAGCACGCATTTGCTTTGCTACTTCACGGTAAAGGTGATTTGCACCATTCTTGCGAATGCGCATCGAATCATAATCAACTGTGCAACCAAGTCGCTTTAAAATAGTTTTGATATAAGCAATGATATTGCCTGCCAATACACGACTTACATTGGTTTTTTCTTTGGAGATAAATAGATATTGCCGTGTATGTGTATCCGCAAGGTAGCGATAGCTGTTGGTCAAAGTATCTCTTACATGAACTATGTCACGCATCACACTATTTACAGTTCGCCCATCTAGTGAATAGGTATCGGTGTCGTAACCTTTTCTCGGTTTTTGGATCAACACTGTAATACTTTTTTTAGCGGTTGGCAGAGAAACTTCCGTGATATCACTGAGTTCTATGTCCGTCATAGGTGACGTATTCCAGCAGCTTTTAACTTGGATGCGTGCAAAATATAATGCGATTAATTGTTTAACGTTATCCGTTTCCTTAATCCCTTTTTCAATATAAAAGATCAGTTCTTTTAATTCATCGTCACTGTATAAATCTTCAATTTTCATTCTTCTGGCGTGACGTTGATAGCGCTTAAACGACAGTTTGTAAGCCTCAACCACAGTCTGTCCTGTAATTGCCATTACCCATCTTATTGTTTCAAAATAAGACGTGCCCATTCTTAGGCTTATGATTTTGCTTTTAACATCCGATTGAATACGTTGAAACACACTTTTTTGTATACGGTTTTTGTTTAGGCTAAAGCACTTAAAGCCATGTTTCTTAAGTTGCTCTGTATAATCAGGTAATACAAATTTCACCAAAATTCGATTAAGAGTGATGAAGCGGTTATGCAAAGTAACCATGCCATAGTTTTTTTCTGGCAAAAGTTCGGTTTCAGAATGATGGATTTCTAATAGCTCATTCTCAATTTCAGGGCACTGTTTCACTAATTCAAAGTAATTAATGTGACGAAACATCTTTTCCTTTTCAAAATAAAAAGGCAGCAAATGATCAACGTAATCATGGCGATGAACCTCATGCCCAAAGTGCAGCTCTAGCAGTATAAGCAACTCAGTGAATTGATCTCTTCTTAGTAATGTCTTAGCTTCTTTAAGCAAAGCAAATTCATCTTTCTTGAAGCCATCAAGCCCTTCATCAACAAAAGCACACTTGTTCTTCTCAGCGACAATTCGAATACTGCTCACAATAGCCATAAAGCGCCTAGTCATTGACACAACATCATGCTCTAGCTTCCCCATAAATTTATCTGAGTTAGCAAGCGCTTGAAGCTGTTCAACCAACAGTGGCTCAATATCGTTTAAATCAGTAACGTCTATGCATTTATCATTAATAGTTATCCTAACTACTTGAAAATGATCTGGCTGATATGCGCTAAGCACCGAAAATAATGCCGACTGAAGTACGCAGTGTTTATCTTTAATCGGGTATTCGTTAAAAACCTGTCTAAAGTGCATGGTTGAGTTAAACCATAGAAAGCCATACTCATAAAGTTGCTCAGCGACTGATGGAGCTGCTTCACACAGCAGCTGTAAACATTTTTGCGCCATTTGTGCGTTAGAGAGAGTGGTACTTCTTGCAAGCATTGACTGCTGACCCCATGCACTTATGGCATCGTTAAGCTCTTTACCCAATCGGAAACTCTTGCGATACCAATGCAATAAATCAATGTTTGTATCAAGTACAAAAACGCTGCTAGGTCTTGAATTTACCTTGGTAATTGCACTTGCAAAGTGAAATAAACAGACCCTGAACATCAAGTCATCTTTGTGGGGTATACTTTGTGCTAAGGCCTCTAATTTAAGCCAATAGTCGTCTCGAAATAGCGAGTGAACATCTTGTATTAAACTCTGGCAATGGTTTCGCAACATGGAATGACGCAGCAAAAGCCGTTTTAGAAAGCCAATGTGTTGTTTAATCCGTTTACAGTTTTCGTCAGTTAAACATCTGCCTAGCTGCTCTTCCAACTGTGACAAATCAAGCACGGTATCAAGCATCTGAACCTCCCGATTGCTCAGCATTAAATGCATCCTCTTGTAGTGGGGTAACAAACTCACCAAACAATTTATCTACCCAACTCGCCATTTGCTTATCAAATGTCAGTGATCTAGCGAAATTGATGTACTTTTGAGTCGTTGAAAAATCCGCATGGCCCATCAACTGCATTAGCTTGTATTGCACAAAGCCAATGGGCAGATTCTTATGGATTAGGAAACCAGCAAGGTTTGTTGCAAAAGTTGAACGTAAATCATGAAAATCACGTTTTAATGTTTTCCCTAGTGGCGCTAATTCCTTACGCACTTTTGAGATCACATTGCCGATAGATTTACGAGACATAAAATCACCAGAGCGATTAAGAAAAAGTGGTGAATCATCACAATTACCATGTTCAAGCTGCCACTTAGCTAACCTATTTTGGTGTTCTTTGCCGTTACGATATTGCCAAAGTGATGTCATCAAGCCTTTTGACACCATTACCGTGCGCTCTTTGTCGTACTTGCCGACTATGGTTACGTTATAAATCGCTTTATTATCCAAGGCAGGATCAACAACATGACTGGCAGTAAAAGTCGCAATCTCTTCTGCACGCAAGCCGCATTGCACAGCCAAATCCACTCGCAATTTTGCACCTTGCTTTGTCAGTTCCTTGCTGGCATAGAGTAGCTTTAGTTCATCTTGGCTGTAAGGTGATAAACCCGCATCGCCTGATTTCTTTTGCTTATACTTTTTAGGGATCAGCAAGTCAGTTGTGGTAATGGTAAAGCCTTTTTCCTCGCTACCGTAGTCGGTAAATAGCAAGTCTAAGCCACCATCTTTGCGCTTTTTTTTAATGACCTTGGTTTTATATTTGAATGGCACTTTATCAATTCTGCGTTGCTTTCTTGCCCACTCGTAAAACTGCCTAACATGGTTGATATATAGATTTGCCGTATCTCGGTCGATATCCTTTGCAATCACTTGTTCTATAAGGTGCTTGCGATAGCGGTACACAGGAAGCCAATATTTCGCTTTATCACTGTCACTTACGGCATAAACCTCATGCCAGTCCACGTTATTCTTCTCAACCCATTGCAAAAACAAACTCATCGAATTTGCTAACGACTGCACAGTAATAAGAGATACACCACCAAGAGGGTTCTTTTTACCGCCACGTTTAGGTGGCATAAAAAGCCCTTTATATCTGTGCTCTAGGAATAAATTGATTTCCAGAGCGTCCTGAATTCGAACCAGTGACAACACTCTAGGGAAACGCTCGATAATGTGATCTTCATGAAAAGCGATAGTGCGTTGACCTTCCTCATCAACGTTCGATACGTAAGGCAGGCTGCCTATATTTACAGTTTGTTTAACGACTTTAGGATAATTGCCAATCAAATTTAATGCTCCATTTCAATACTGCAAATATAGGTCTGGTTATTTTATATGTCAACAACAAGTTGCAGTATTTTATAACTGCAAAAATAATTGACCTTACACATAATGTCAGCCACAATAATTTTCATTAAATTAATTCCGATTTTGTAACGCCAGTTGGTTATACCCCATTGGCGTTTATTTGTTTTTGGAGAAATCGGATAGCTGAACACAACCAAGGCTTAACGTTCATGAATGCGAAAATGCACCACGCTGCTAAAGAGGTACGTTTGAGTGATATTGCCGATATCCGCTTAGGCCACCCTTTTCGTGGCACCGTAAAGCAATACGACAAAGGTGACGTACATGTTGTTCAAGTAAGGAACACCGAGCCAACAGGTGAAATAAACAAAACCACATTGGTTCAAACCCAATTAAGCACAAAAAAACAACCCGACTGGTTACAAAATGGTGATGTGTTATTTGTCGCAAAAGGTGCAAAACATTACAGCGCTTTGGTACAACAGGTTTTAGAGCGTACAGTCTGCTCACCACACTTTTTTGTGGTGCGTATAAAGGCTGAGTTAAAAGATGTGATTTTGCCCGACTTTTTATGTTGGCAACTTAACCAACAACCTGCACAGCGTTATTTTAAAGCCACTGCTGAAGGCTCAATGTATTTAAGTATTCGCAGGCAGGTATTGGAGAATGTGCCAATCAAGGTGCTTACACTTGAAAAACAAAAGCAACTCACAGCAATGCACCGCTGCGGGGTAAAAGAGCAAAAAGTATTACAAAAGCTGATTGAAAATAGGCAACAACAATTAGAAGCCATTGCCATGCATGCACTTGAAAGCATTGACTAATAAAAACAGATTGAACAAATTAATAACAAGGACTAAAAAATATGACCACAACCAACCAAATCAACCAGGACGATATTAACAAAGCGGTGTGGAACGCCTGCGACACCTTTCGCGGTGTTATAAGTGCCGATACCTATAAAGACTTCATCCTAACTATGCTGTTTTTAAAATACATTTCTGATGTATACAAAGATGAATATAACAAGCTTATAACTCAGTATGGCGATAACCCCGATTTAATCCACGCCATGATGTCTAAGCAGCGCTTTGTATTGCCTGAAGGCGCGAGCTTTTGGGATTTATACGAAAAGCGCTATGAAGCAGGCAACGGTGAGCGCATTGATAAAGCCCTACACGCACTAGAAGAAGCCAACGGCAGTAAGCTTAAAAACGTATTCCAAGATATCAGCTTTAACACCGACCGCTTAGGCCAAGAAAAACAAAAGAACGATTTGCTACGCCATTTGTTAGAAGACTTTGGTAAAGACATTTTAAACTTAAGCACAGAGCGTGTGGGCAGCCTAGACATCATCGGTAATGCCTACGAATACCTGATCAAACATTTTGCTGCTGGCAGTGGTGCTACCGCTGGTGAATACTATACCCCACCTGAGGTATCAACCCTTTTAGCCACCGTTTTAGAGCCTGTTGAAGGGGATCAAATATGTGATCCGTGTACGGGCAGTGGCTCGCTACTGTTAAAATGTGGCGCTATGGTGCGTAAAAACTCTGGTTCAAAAAAATACGCCTTATTTGGGCAAGAAGCCATTGGTTCAACATGGGCACTCGCCAAAATGAACATGTTCCTACATGGTGAAGATAACCACCGCATTGAATGGGGCGACACCATTCGTAATCCATTACTACTTGATAAAGACGGCAACGGCTTATTGCACTTTGATGTGGTTACAGCCAACCCGCCATTTTCGCTTGATAAATGGGGGCATGACGATGCCAGTAGTGATCCTTATGGTCGTTTCCGCCGTGGTGTACCGCCTAAAACTAAAGGCGATTATGCGTTTATCAGCCATATGATAGAAACGCTTAAACCAGACACTGGCCGTATGGCGGTTGTAGTGCCACATGGCGTGCTGTTTCGCGCATCAAGCGAGGGTAAAATTCGTAAACAGCTGATTGAAGAAAACTTGCTCGATACCGTCATCGGTTTGCCAGAAAAGCTATTTTTTGGCACCGGTATTCCAGCCGCTATTTTAATATTCAAAAAGCAAAAAACTGACAATAACGTGCTGTTTATTGATGCCAGCCGCGAATTTAAATCAGGCAAAAACCAAAACCAGTTAACACCTGACAACATCCAAAAAGTTATCGACACCTACAAAGCGCGTGAAACCACCGATAAATACTCATACCTAGCAAGCTTTGATGAAATTAAAGAAAACGACTTTAACCTGAATATTCCGCGCTATGTCGATACCTTTGAAGAAGAAGCAGAAATTGATTTAGTGGCGGTACGTACTGAGCGTGTCCAATTAAAAAAAGAGCTGCAAACTCTAGAAGCAGAAATGGAAGGCTACTTAAAGGAGTTAGGTTATGAATAATTACCCTCAAGATTGGGACTCTAAATTATTAGGAAATGTATTCCCCAAGATCGTTGTGGGCTATGTAGGAAACGTAAATGACCACTATTGCTCCGAAAGCGAGGGAGTAGCTTTTTATAGGACACTCAATATAAGAGACGGTTACTTTAGACACAATGACCTAAAGTATGTAACTCATGCTTTTAATGACAAAAATAAGAAGTCACAAATATCTAATAATGATATTTTAATTGCTAGAGTTGGTGCAAACTTAGGTATGGTTTGTAAGGCAACTGGCATTAATTGCTTAGCAAATATGGCTAATGCTATCATTATTAAAACTAACTCTAATAGAACTGCTGATGCTGACTTTTTCACTTACTTTTTACTTTCTCCGATGGGAAAAAATCAGATTTTTTCTGGTGCAGCAGGTGGGGCACAAGGAGTTTTCAATACAAAGCTAACTCATGAAATTAGAGTTCCCACCCCCCCACTTTCAGAACAACGTAAAATCGCCAAAATACTATCCACTTGGGATAAAGCGATTAGCAGCACCGAGCGCCTAATCAACAACAGCAAACAGCAGAAAAAAGCCTTAATGCAACAACTGCTCACTGGGAAAAAGCGCCTACTTGATGAATCAGGTAAACCGTTTGAGGGTGAATTTGATCGAGTAAATTTAAGTGAGCTTGCCACAATAGATAAAAGCTCGCTTGGTAAAAAGACACCTGAAGACTTTGAGTTTAGCTACATATCGCTGTCAGACGTTGAAACAGGAAAGATTTCTGATAATTTAGAAAAACATATTTATTCTTCATCACCATCACGGGCAAGAAGAAAAGTGAGTAATGGGGATATCTTATTAGCCACCGTAAGGCCAAACTTAAAAGGTTTTGCAAAAGTAAAAGCTGAACATGATGGAATGATTGCTTCTACTGGCTTTTCAGTTCTAAATCCGAAGAAAGATGTTGCTGGTGATTATCTATATCACTATTTATTTAGTTGCCATATAACAGGTCAAATAAATGCTCTAGTAGTTGGCTCAAATTATCCAGCCATCAACTCTTCTGATGTATCAGGACTTAAAGTTTATATCCCTTGTTATGATGAACAGAAAAAAGTTGCGAAAGTTTTGAACAATGCTGATGAATCTTTAGCCCAACTAGAGCAACAATTAGCAGGTCTCAAACAAGAGAAAAAAGCACTGATGCAGCAACTGTTAACAGGCAAAAAACGAGTAATAATTTAAGGAAGAATAATGGCGGTAAAAGTATTTATCAGTTATGCACACAAAGATGAGCAGTTTAAAGATGGTCTAGTCGAGCATATGTCAGGCCTTGTTAGAGCGGATATTGTAAGTGAATGGAATGATAGAAAAATAATACCCGGTCAGGATTGGAGTGATGAAATTTCTGAAAACCTAGACTCTTCGGAAATAATATTATTCTTAATTAGCTCTTCTTTTATGAATTCAGAATATTGCATGGGCGTTGAAGTAAAAAAAGCGTTATCAATGCATAAGCAAGGGAGTGCACAACTAATTCCTATCGTTGTTAGAGCGGTTGATTGGTCTGATTCTGAGCTTTCTAAAGTTCAAGGGCTACCAAAAGATGCTGTACCTATAGCATCATGGACTAATGAAGATGAAGCTTGGGTTAATGTTATAGGCGGAATAAAAAAGCATATTCAAGAGTTTAAGCCTAAGTTGCAGCCAATAAAAAAAGCTGTTTCTGAAGGAATAGAGATATCTGATAAAACGAATGCTTGGCTAAGTGATACTGAAATAGTTCTCACTCATCGAAAAGTTAACCAAGTGAGTTTGGAAAATATATATGTTGTACCTGACGTTGAATTGGATAGCGAAAATGACTTAGTAGATATAAAGCCAGCCAAATACTTATTAAAAAACCTCGGCCATCACATTATATCGGGCGAAGAACAGCAGGGTAAGACCTCCCTGTTAAAGTACCTATACAGAGAGCTACTTAAAAATTCATTCCTACCAGTATATTTAGATGCCTTATCTATAAAGAAAGCGTCCACAGAGCAAGTAATATCTAAAGCTTTGGCTGAACAGTATAATGACTTTTCATTTGACAGCTTTAATCAACACGAAAAAGCCGTTGTTTTGATCGACAACATTGATGAGATTGGCCTCAATAAAAAGTTTAAGAGCAAGTTTCTAGAAGAAGTTAATCAAATTACAGATAACACTTTTATAACTTGCCATAGTTCATACAGTTTTATTTATGGTGATATCCCGGCGTTGGATGAACACGACCGCATTGAATTGTTGGGGCTGGGCAATAAAAAGCGAGAAGAATTAGTTCAAAAATGGCTCTCTCTCGGAGTGGAAGAAAGTATTGAAGAACAAGAGCTTTACTCTAAGTGTGATGAACTGAAAGCCCGCCTTAATATTGTAATTAAGAAAAATATCGTTCCACCAAAACCAATTTACGTGTTGATGTTGTTACAAATGTTTGAAGCAAATGCACAACTGAATTTGGATTTAACTTCATACGGCCACTGTTACCAACAATTAATTTATCAGTCTTTCGACAAAGCTAATATTGATAAGCAAGACTTTGATAAATATCTTAATGTCTTGACTGAATTAGCTTGGGATATTTTCCAAAGTGGCGCGGATCTCAATATGCACCAGCTAGGAGAATTTTTTACTAGCTATAGTAAAACCTATCTACCAGTAGATAAAGAAAAGGTACTTAAAAAGCTCGTCGGGCATTCAATCTTATCAAGTAATGGCATTGAAGTAGGTTTTAAATATCCTTACATTTATTATTTCTTTGTGGGTAAAAAAATTGCCGAATCATACAGGGATAGCGAATCTACTCAAGCGAAGGTGCAAGATCTATTAGAAAAACTTCATCGGGAAGATTTCGCTAATATTCTTATTTTCATCACCCATCACACAAAAGATTCATGGGTATTACACGAAATAAAATCGATATTAACGTCATTATTTATAGATCAAAATGAAGCTACTTTAGATAAAGAACAGCTTTCATTTATGTCTGATTTTATGAAAGGTATACCGGAGTTAATCATTGAGCAACGTGAAATCCAAAATGAGCGCGATAAACAAAATGAACGTTTAGACGAGATTGAACGCAAGGTTGACGGTGATGACGAGACTCAGTTAGACATTTTGGCAAACATCAATAAGACATTTAAAGGAATGGAGATTGCCGGGCAAATTATTCGTAATCGTCATGCCACTCTTACAAGACACGACATCGAAGATCTTGCTAAAACAGGAGCTAACACAGGATTAAGATTTTTAGAATATTTTATCAAAATTACCGATACAGCTAAAAATGAAATAGTTAAGTTGATTTCAAATCACTTGTCAGAGCACCCAAATCTATCTAATAAGGAGATTGAGAAACAAGCAGAAAACGCATATCTCCATCTCACTTATGGTGTCATAAATAGTTTCACGCGAAAAATAGCCTCATCAATTGGCTCTAAAGAAGCTCTAGAGGTTTATAGAGAAATGGAGAAAAATGTTGGGACACCAGCTTTTCTATTGATTCGACAAGCAATAGAGCTTCAGTTTAATAAATCAATAAACATAGAGCATATTTCAAACTGCGTTAAAGATTTAAAAGATAATCAAGTATGCTTAAGAATTTTAAAAGAAATGGTTATCCAACATGTTTACCTCTTTCCAGTCAACTATAAAGAAAAGCAGCAATTATCACACCTCCTAGGGATATCGGTTCAAGGTCAGCGTTTGATGGATACTAAAAAAACAGGGAAAGGTTAGTATGTCTACATCAATTAACTTCCAAGAAGAATTCAGCGCTAAAGTGCCAGCTCTTACGCTGTTAACGAACCTAGGTTACACCTTCATTCCACCAATTGAATGCGAAGCGCTGCGAGGTAACAATCTAGTTCGCGAAAAGAAAAGTACTCATCAGGTTATTTTACTCCCTGTAATGCGTGCCTTTTTAGCCAAACAAACATTCTCGTTTGCAGGTAAACAACATACATTATCAGAAGCAGCAATCGATAAGGTCATGCATGAGCTAAACCCTGCCATGAACTTAGGGTTAAAAGCGGCTAACGAGAAAATTTATAATGCTTTGATGTATGGCGTTAGCGTTACTGAATTTATAGATGGCAAAAAAGCCTCACCCACCATTAAACTTATTGATTGGCATAATATTGATAAAAACCGATTCCATTTTACTGAAGAATTAGTGGTTCAAAATGCCGAAGGCACTGGTAATCGCATTCCAGATATTGTGTGTTTTGTGAATGGGTTGCCATTGGTAGTAATTGAGGCGAAGCGCCCGGATTCAAATAAGGAAGGTAAATCGACCAACGCTGAGGCGATTTCTCAGCATATTCGGAACCAAGGTCAGGCTGAAATTCCTCACTTGTATGCCTATAGCCAATTGTTATTAGCTGTAAATGGGCATGAAGGTTTATATGCCACATGCGGAACCCCTGAAAAGTTCTGGGCGAAGTGGAAGGAAGAACACTCTCACTTAGGAATAGCCGAAGCAGAATTTGTCAGACTAAAAAATCATAAATTAAGCGATGAACAATTAAATGGGTTGTTTAATCATCGTCCTGCGAAAGCGAAAGATGACTACCTATCTTTGGTCGCAGCAGGTGACTTAACCGTTACCGATCAAGATAGGCTTATTGTTAGCTTGCTGCGTCCTGAGCGCCTATTGGATATAACTCGGCTCTTTACCTTGTTTGATAAAAAAGCAGGCAAGATTGTCGCTCGATACCAGCAGGTGTTTGGCATAAAGGCACTTATTGAGCGCATAAACACCTTCGATGACACTGGCGCTCGTGAAGGCGGTGTTATTTGGCATACTACGGGCAGTGGTAAGTCGTTTACTATGGTGTTTTTATCAAAAGCGCTTATTTGGCTTGAAGAGCTAGCACAGTGCCGCGTAATTATTGTGACTGACCGAGTGGATTTAGAAGACCAGCTAAGCCGTACGTTTGCATCTGGTGGTGTACTCACCGACCGCGATAAAAAAGATGCGATGGCGACCACAGGTAAGCGTTTGGCCGAGCAAATTGGTCAAGGTAACGAACGGGTTATTTTTTCGATCATTAATAAGTTTGGCTCTGCCATAAAACACAAAGACTGTTACAACGACAGCCCGAATATTATTGTATTAGTGGATGAAGGCCACCGCAGCCAAAACGGTGAAAATAATATC
>TARA_R110000851_G_scaffold7950_1_pt1 | contig 29819 bp, 41 predicted proteins | sample TARA_R110000851 | Tara Oceans TARA_R110000851 (sample SAMEA4397627) | marine metagenome | biome: Polar Biome; feature: [DCM] deep chlorophyll maximum layer (ENVO:01000326); material: water (ENVO:00002006), including particulate matter (ENVO:01000060) such as... | depth 17 m
TCAAGGTGCGCCAAAATCTTATGGATAACAGCCGGATCCGTAATACAAGTAATAATTTTGACGTTGGTTTTTTCACAAGCCTCACAGACTGTGATGTCAATATTGAATACTCTTTTTAACCTTTGTGCCCACGACATGCTTCGCGCATGGTATGGTTTATCTGAATCTTTCAGATGCTCTGCTAAGCGAGGGCTATTCTTACCGCGTTGTGAAGCCGTTACCTCGGCACGCACCTTAGCATTGGGAGCAAACACGCCATAAAACCTCGTAAGGTTTAGCCTCGGCACTGGCACCAGTGCCGCGAGCTTGCCTATGAAATCCAAGGGAGTAAAAAAGACATGTGTGGTACCGTCTTGATAGGGAGTTTTCAGTTGATATCTTACTTTTCCTGAATCGGTTAGACTCAATCGTTGCTCGCTTAACGCTGGCCTTGAGATATATCTGCATAGCCTTTCCAGTTTGTCAGTTTGATGGCTGTCTGCAAACACCCCAGCGTGTAAGCTAAAACCGTTTATTTGAGCTAATTGACCGTAATGTTGTTCGTCTTTGGCAGGTAAGGTTTGCAAGGCAAAGACTTTTTTGCCTGTATCTGGTCCTACAGCAATGCGGTAATTGACAGAGGCTGCTTGCAAGGGCAGTAAACTATCTTCGTCATCCATGGGTAAATCGAGAAATGTGTTGTCCATATCCCGTTGAACGAGCCCGGCCTTCTCCAAGTAGGTCGCGATGCGATGGCTAATGACATTCACGAGGGTTTCCATATCATTGTGGTTTGGTGCTTTAACGCACTTGAATTTGGACTGTCCACACTCCTGAGTGATAACGCCTTCCAAAAAGAGCATGTGAAAGTGAATATTGAGATTCAGTGCACTACCAAATCGCTGAATGTAAGTCACCGCTCCTGTGTTTGCTTGCTTCTTAAGATACCCAGCCCGATGCACAATATCGCAAGAAATAGCACGATGAATGATTTGCATGATTTTACTTAAGTGTTTGGGATACCTAGCTAGAAGTAGACGAAGCGGGATGGGTAAACTCAATACCCATTGGCGTACAGGGTAACCGTGAAGAACATCTTCAACTAACAACTTGGCACTTTCTGCCATCCTTCTTGCACCGCAACTTGGGCAAAATCCCCTGCGTTTGCAGCTGAACGCCAGCAGTTTCTCATGCTTGCAGTCGTCACAAACTACACGCAAAAAACCATGCTCAAGCCGACCACACCTAAGAAACTCTTCAAACTCTTTTACCACATGAAGTGGTAACGACTTCCCTTTTTGTGAAAGCTGCTTCTGAAATTCTGGGTAGTGGCGTTCGACCAATTGATACAGTAACGTCTGCTCTGGACGATGTCGTTTATAGGTATGAGAGTGAGTTACTAGCAATGGCGCCTTTATCTTGAATTGGCATCACAGTGTGTATATGATTTTAATGTAAATCTACTGATCAATAGGGTGGGAAATTTATAGTCTCAAGGTCCGAAAAACGTACAATGCAGCCCCTCATACTTTAGCTTCCAACCAACTGAGCCTTTTCATTGCCTTGGCAGAAAAGCTGATTTCCAACCTTAGAATGCAAATAGCCCAAATTTCTTTTTAGCGTACCAGCTTCAACATCTCTAACCAGCTCAGAAAAATATCTATAGGTAGGCCTCATTGGTTTTCGGCAAGTAAAGTCCATATAATTTATGTTGTTTTTCTCACAAAAAATCTTATAGTCCAGCAACCAAGCCGCTTTCTGTCTAACTGAATTAGATAACGAGTACCCTTTTTTATGGTCTCTCGCGGCTTTAAATAAAAAAAGGTTTGCCTCATCCCACGGGGAGCCATCTGAATTAAGCAAGAATGGAAACAAATAAACGTCATGCCGCTCATCGAAAGCAGAATTAGGTGTAGTGAAATAGGATATTTCATCACTACATACTTTTTGTATTGATGATTCATTAAGCTGGTAGGAACTTATTTCAGAAAAAACATTCGGCACATGACGAATGATGATTACTCGTTCTTGTTTAGATAAGCCCATGACACCCCCTCAAAGCACAGCGAATTGTCAACCGCATGTCTTCACACATGACCAGTCAATCTCTAACTTACCACTTGTTGGCGTAATGACGACCAATACAGCCGCAATACCCCTCTGACCCATCCAGCAACTGACGAACAAAGCCCTTACCTGCAGCAATGTCTCTTTCTTCCTTTGCAGCCAGGTACTCAAATGGCTTCCACCGATCTGAATCGAGCGGAACGTCTTCAAGCACCTCTTTTAGGCTGTTTTCTTTGATCCTGACTGGTTGAACTAGACCAAAATCAAAGGCCGGCATGCCCTTGGAAACGGCCACACCCACAAGCCGTTTACGTCGCTCAAGGGTGCCGTAATCGTTGCTATCCAAAATGGCTTCACTGATCAGGTAACCCAGACTGCTGAGGACAGACCTGATAACCGTCATACTTGCCGTTTTCTGGTAGTCATCGACGTTCTCAATGACAACCACTGCAGGGTTCGTTGCTTTCACAGCGTTGAGAAAGTCGACGAACAAAGCCCCTGCGCCTTCATGCGATTCAGCAAATTCGAGCTTGTTTTTCGCGCGTCCTGCCGATGACGCTCCTGTGCACGGAATTCCGGACACGAGGATCGAGCACCCCGGGACGTTGTTACCCCAGTCCATTTCCCTGATGTCGCTGCAGACTACAACAGAGTCATCGCGCCATAGCTCAGGGTTATTTCTCAGGGAAGCATCGAGGTATACCGATTCAAGCTCAACACCGATCTGAACGAACGAGGAAACCCCCGATCGAGCAAGGCCAGAGTGCAGCGCACGATCCAGTACACCACCACCGTGGAAGAGCGAACAAGTAGCCAGCTGGTCACCAGACTTCATCTGCTCAACCATCTTGCGAATGCGCTCGCGGACTTTCATCTCAAGGTAATTTGCCGTTACCAAGATCCGACCGTGCCGCAATGCAACTCGAACGCGCTCACAGGAAAATATTTCTTTCAGCTCGTCCGATCGCACTTCCATCAGTGGTACCTCGATGCCGTTCTTGCTGCGTCGTGAAACATTGAAGGTCTTGCCTTGATAGGTATCGTCTACCAATCGCAGCTCAGCACGATCACTGCCTGCGCTTTTCAGCGCATATTTCTGTCCGGTGCGGACGCCGGCGCGAGCCAGTTTTTCACCTTCCAGCCAGAGCCGTGCAACGCTTTTAGATTCACCGATCTTGGTGTTGATGATGGTGGTCATGGGTTAATTCTCCTTTCTGTTTGAAATCCAGACGGAGAACCCCCCTGCTGGAAGATTCCCCAGCTGGGAGTAGTGGGCCAAGCGGCCCGGTTTGCGGTTTACTGCACTCGGATCTGGCAGGTGCCAGTCCAATCGTTCGGGTTGATCAAGCAACCGGGATAAGCATCCTTGGCTTGTTCAACAGCATGGGCCAGATTTTCGGCTTGGCACTCAAACCAAATGTCGTCGAAGAAGCCTCCTCTTTCGGCGTCAACTTCGCCCAGGTAAATCCTGGTACGGCAGCAAACTCGGCTCATCATCGGAGAACAGTTCTCCGTCAATGTCGTAGTCAGCCCAGATACCGGCGCCATCTTCGGGTAATGCATCATTTCCTCGGATAGCGACATACCACTCATCATCCATCAGCTCAGCGTCGTTTAAGACCTCCCCGCCGCAGTGGTTGCACACCACTTCAGCAATGTCGGTCATGAACGACGAGAAATGACTCTCTCTGTCCAGCTGGCCGGTTGCTGCCGTATCCGTCAGAAGTCGGGTTACGATTTCAGCCAGTTCGGTGCTAGTGATTTGCTTGGACATCATTTTTCTCCTTGGCAGGGACACCCCCTCATAAGGGGAAATGCCCTTATGGGTTGTGGGTGCCGCGAACGGCCACAGAGATTGCAGTCAGACCATGCATGGCCAACCGGATGGCTGGTGTAGCAAGGGTATATGCAGAGAATAAATTCCTCGGTACGCGACGATCGCGCAGAGGAAACCATCGCAAGGGGCTATCCCGAGCTGATGGAGGTTTGCTTGATTTGGCGCCTAGCTTGGCGCTTGGATTCCACCTGCAGGACAGGTGGTGCTGCTCAACTGGATACCAGATTGAGCACCTGAACGAACCGCGCATGCAGTTCGTTAAGATTCGGCCGTGGTTGGAACCAGGGCGCGGGAGATTGCTTCTGAGCTATTTCAGAGCTGAGCGCATAGACTAACGGTTCAGCTCATCCACCTCAAGGCATCTGGTCAGCTGTCCGACATTAAACAATAACGGAGCAGTGCCCTTTCGACGCTCTGGCGCTGACGTAACACCAACATTACAGCAACATCGGTGTCAAAGATCTGATAGAGAACACGATAACCGTCAGTGTTCAGTTCGCGGTAATTGAGCACGCCCAATTCGCTTGCCTGATGGCTTGGAGGGTAGCCCTTTGGGGCTGCTTTGAGCTTCTTGCTGATGTCATCGATGAGCGATTCAATCTTATCAAGAGCCCTAGCCTCGCCGTGATATTCGGCTAGGTAGAAAACTTGGTCTTCGAGGCTTTGTTCTGCTGTTTGGGTAAAGCGAATTTCGGGTGCTGTCATCTCATCTCCTGTTAGTTTTGGGCGAACCTCCTGGCTAAGCGAGCCTTCAGTTCGTCAGCAGAAGAGTGGTTGCCCTGCGCATACTCACGAGAACCGATTGCGAGCAACTTCACCAAGGCAATGGCTTCATCGCGTCGCTTACGTTCTGAGTAAGACTCCACGACATAGGCTGGTACACCGTTCTGCGTGACGACCATCGGCTCTTCAAGATCCAGGTCGGCAGCGTTACGTTTCAAATAGCTAATCGTTTCAACCCTCATTGGTTGAACCTCCTTCACTTATGACGCCCTTGATCCACCAACGGCCAAGGGAACATCTTGATGCCAGACGAAGCTGGCACATTCATGCAAATGGCGGCAAACCGCCCTTATCGCGCCCAAGGTCTTTATAAGATCACATTGCGCGTTGCCCCGCGATGGCGGGTTCATACTGGTAGCACTTCTGCTATCGGTGCCATTATAGGTCTTTCTGTGGTCTAAATCAAGACCGTTTTTTGTTCATCGTTTTTTCATGCTGTCAACTTTTTTTAATGGTTAAGAAAAAAGGGCCGTCACATGGACGACCCTTCAGTGTGCTCCCCTAGATGGGAAGCGCTTATGCGGCAAGGCGATAGGTGCCAGGCGCAACGCGAACGAAAAAGCGTTCGTCCTGCACGATCTGACGTACTTTCGCCTCCCAATGGTTGTTGCTTCTGGTGACCGCATACGGCTCGATCAGAGCGTTAATTTCCTTCAGGTGAAGAACCATCCCGCCCTGTAGTACACGCCGCACTGCTGCTCGCCATGTGATCCCAAGCATTGCGTCTGCCTTACGCTGCACAGACTCCAGCATGAAAAGCGCCGGCTTCAGCTTTCTGAAGACCAACAGCTTCTCATGGGAAATCCGGATCACGTTACCCCGGTAGTCGCGGGTATCGCTCACACAGTTGTGCTGTATCTTGATGATCTCATCAACCAGTTTGCCGGGGGCAATGCGCTCGACCAGTGATGACAGGTTGTAATACTGCCCTGCCTTGCGCATGTTCCCCATTAGGATCCCGTAGACGCCTCCACGCTCAACCGCATCGTGGATGTTCATCACTGCGAGTTCCAGTGCCTCTGCAAAGTCCGTAAGTCCCATCCGAGACATATCCCAAGGGTTAGCCTCGCCCCACTCGACACCGCTGTACTGCAGCATGCCGGCGTATGGAGGATGCCACCACGCGACATGAGCCTCTTCGCCTAGGTAGGTACCTAGGTCATCCACCAGCAGGTTGAACCCTTGGTGCAGATCAGTACCGACGAAGCGCAGGCCCATTTCCTTGGCGACATCAACGCTTGTGCCACCCCCAATGCTGGGGTCAACCACCAGGCCGTCCGCACGGCGCATATACGACTCAAAGAAGTCTTTGACGATATGGCCGGTGCAGTTACCCCGATAGCTCGATGACCCCCACTTGCCACGGTTGGGGTATGAAACAACTGATGACTTCAACATGATTTTTTCCTTTCGTTTCTCTTGATCGATTGCCTGGACAAGAGAAACCCCGTGCGGGATTTCTCCCGCCGGGAAGGTTCGGCACTAGGCCGAGGGTTTTATTGCGCTGGTGCTGCGTTGCCTTTGCTTTCGAGCGTCAGGCGATCCACTTCAACTGCGAACCAGTAGCAATCCCAATCGAGATAGATAATCGCGTCTGGGCGCCACTTAGGGTCAACCTCTTGGACAAATCCAAGGATTCGTTTCCCCTTGATTTCTATCCCGTACCCGTTGATGACCGTTACCACGTCCCCCATCTTAAAATCACAGGGAACTGGGCTGCTTGCTGACACATGGTGCTTGATAAAGGCTTCTCGCTTGGTTTCATTCATTTTCAGGCTCTCCAGAACGGAGAAAGCCCGCTAGGGGCTTCCCCCCCTAACGGGCTGGTTATTTGGACTGCCTGCGAAGAATGGACATGACACCTTCTCGAACCTCAAGGTAGTCAGTCTCCATTGCCTCACAGCAGACTCTGAAGCTGAACGGATGATCTGAGTCATCTGTCAGCCAGTCATAGGCTTCACGTCGATTGGCCTCACTCACCTGCCGGTGAAGAAGCTGTCTCAGCGTGAGCTTAAGGAGGTAGCTGCGAAGCCACTCGATATAGTCATCGGTTATTTCCTCAGCAGCCCTCTGCATCTCAAGCTCTTCATCGGTCATCTCAAGGATGTCGAGGAAGGCCAGTTGCACCAGGTCGACTACTGCAGCCGCTGGTGCGGGTTTCCGACGACGCTCAAATGAACGCCGCTGGATGATGACTTGCTCACCGAACAGGTCGATGGCAGGCATCTGTAACGCTAATTTCTCCATTTATGACCCCCAAAAAAAAGGGGCCACTCCCGATAGGGGGTGACCCCCTATCGGGTGGATGTTTGTCAGTTCGTCAGCTTGTTGCGTACAGCTCCAAAGAGCGCTGTGCGCAGATTCGCTACCGATCCAACCACTTCGTACTTTTTGAACACCTGGCGTAACGTAGTTTCTGTTGCGTTACCGAAACCCAAACCAAGGACTTCGATTCCAGAGCGTTCACACAACTCAACCATTTGCATTGCATACCCAATGTCATCCGGCTGGCCGTCAGTTATCACAAACAGGATTTTCCTGTCCGTTTTAACTGTTTTGGGTGCCACCAGTGCTTCAGCAGCTGCCCACATTGCTTCTCCAAGTGGAGTCAAGCCTTGGTGCAGAGCACCAAACCCACCCGCCTGGACAGCCGCGTTCAGCCGCTCGCCATGCGCCTTGATCAAGGCACAAGAGGTGTCTCTTTCAGGAAACGCCATTGCTCCAGTGGATACATTGGGAATTCCTTCAAGTGATTTGAGTACGGCATACACTGCACCCTCTGCCTGACGCATCGACTGTTGCATGCTGCCCGACTTGTCCAACAGGAACTGCACTGCAGCGGTCTGCCGAACTGCTTCCGTTTTGCTTCGAAAAACCCGGGTTTCCCCAGCCTTCAACATCGCAATACGGCCGGTGTCGATTTTCATACCTTGGCGTTTTAAGCGGACCCGGCTGTTGAGTTGGCCTTGAATCAGACCATTCATTACCTGCCGAAGACCCGCCGAAGCCTCAGTACCAATCATGACGGTAGAGCCAGACAAAGTGTCGTTGCGGTACCCGGAACGCGCTCGGCAAGTGAATGCATTACGCGACCCTTTATCCCTCAACTCACGATTTAGTAACTCGCCCGCAGCATTGCCGATATCAGAAATCAGATCTTTAAGATCCTCTTCCGTAGCCTGCTGGACAGCTGCCTGAATGTTGATGCCGTTGCCGGCGCCACAATCTGCAGACTGATCGTCGTCATCTTCATCATCCGGCTCCGAGGAGTCGTCAGGTTCGGCTGAAGCACCGCCGCTCTGTTGCTGATCATCATCCTCACCTTCAGGCTCCGAAGAGTTGTCAGGTTCGGCTGAAGCACCGCCGTTTTGCTGTTGATCATCACCCTCACCTTCAGGCTCCGAAGAGTCGTCAGGTTCGGCTGAAGCACCGCCGTTCTGTTGCTGATCATCATCCTCACCTTCAGGCTCCGAAGAGTCGTCAGGTTCGGCTGAAGCACCGCCGTTCTGTTGCTGATCATCATCCTCACCTTCAGGCTCCGAAGAGTCGTCAGATTCAGGCGGTTTACTCGGCAGAAGAGCGATGATCTGATCAACCAGACCCAGAACCTCTAGGGTGTTCTCGCACTCCTTGCACTGCTTGGCAATGTCGAACATCAGGTCACATACATCACTTCCAACAAGCTGACTCAATGCCGCCATATAGGCCTTTGCAGGCTCTTCAAGCTGGGGCTCCTGAACAAGCCAGTAAGTCCCATACAAGATGGCGTTGTGGAAGACGTGAGTAGGACTAGCCTGTTCAACTGACTCCGCAACAAAGGGTTCGAGCAAAACCTTTCGGTTCAGGTATCGAATATCTTCTTCTGTTCCCGGGTACTGGTCCATGCTGAGCCGTTCAATCCGGATATCCTCAAGAACATTCAGAAGACGCTTACGCATCGGCGTTGCAGCTGCCTTGTGAAACACACTCATCTCCGTGTTACGGACATGCGAGCATTCGTGGGACAGGAAACCAAATGCCAGGTTGGCATCTCCATCCCTGATGAAAGGAATGTTGACCACCTTTCCATCAGTAAACGCGCCGGCACCATTGACCACTACCTTCACACCTGTCGTTTCCGCAAGGTGCTGGGCGTAAATCGGAACTGCGCGTTGGATCGTTGAGTTGCTATACATCTTTTTCTCCTTTTTGACCCACAAAGGAGAGTCCACCCCCGAGGGAGTGAACTCCCTCGATGGGTTGGTAGATCAGAACCAGAATGAAACTGATTGCTGAGATTCTGGTGGCTGGGCTAGACCCTCGACTTCACCGTGGCTTTCGCTTTCGGGTATGTCTTCAGGATCAAACTCAACCTGACTAACCGGAATCCGCTGGTTTGAGGTTTCAGCTTCAGGCTGCTGGCTGCTAGGAACCGCAAATTGAAACTGCTCATCATCGTCGCCTGCTGCATTTTTCAAATGCTTGATCAATCGCTTAATCGAGCCTTCATCAGACAGAGACGAAACAAGCGTTACCACCTGACTGTACTGCCCTCCAGTCACCACCCCGGAGGTTGGCAACTCATCAAGCAGATCGGTGATATAGCTGTTAAGGCTGCGCACATCGTTGGATAGGAACATCAAGCCTTTCAGCTTGCTGTTCATTCTCCGCAGAGTGTTCAGGGTCCGCTGATCGACGCTGCCCCGCGTTGCGAGGCCCGTAGACAGAAGATCTTCCGCTTCGCTGGCTGTGTCAGCGTAAAGCTGATCTGCCAGTCCGCGGACCTCACCATCCAGAAGGTCGGACAATTTCTCATCGCCATCTGGAGCTACACGACACGCCGCAAACCCGAACTGAATTCCCTGGTCTACTGCGCTCAGTGGCGTTACTGAGGCCTTGATAGCCTCGCGCCACTCTTCCTTATCCCACTCACGGTTGATCCAGTCATTAACCAGAAAGTCGTAACGGGAGATGAAGTCCTTCTTCGCGGCATAAAACTCAACCTTCAACTCGTTGAGATCAGCAACGATCTCGTGAATCAGAGTGTCAGGTATTGCGTAGCCACCGAGAAATTTCACACCTTTGGATTCAACCAGCGAGGTCGCCCGACGCTTGATCTTCTCGAAAGGCTTCAGCTCAGCTGGGTCAATAACCCGCATAGAGCCAAGTGATGCCAATGTTGCCGGCGGGATACGTCCTTCCAGCATCGTTGGTTTGAGTTTCTTTCGTGCAGTCCACAAGTGGATGCCAGAAAGGTCGACGAGCAAGATTTGATCCAGAATCTGGATTTCTTTGCTGTTCACTTTGGGGATAGAGCTAGTCATTGCAGTTTTCCTTTTTTCAAAGGGACTGCCCCCACACGGGGGCATGCCCCCGTGGGCGTTAATGCTTATGCTGCTTTGGAAGTCTTAGAGACTGTCCACATCGAACCAAGCACACTGCTGGCGATCTTCTCGATGGCCAGCCGCTGCACAGCGTCTGTGCGATTCAACAGCGCTTCGTTAAGTGCTTCTTGGAGAGGAGCTTTTACTCCCACCGCAAGGTAGCTACTAGCGATTCGCCCCCAGCGCAACAATGTCCGGGTAGACATAGTTACGCTGAGAAAGTCAGCCCCGTTGCCGAGGTGACGTGTCCGGATTGAGTTAGCAATCTTCACCATGTTCTCAGCGACCCCTTCTGGGATGTCTTTCGAGATCGCGGTCAAGAGTGGCATCTCAGCAGCAGCCTCAAGGTAGCCAACCGTGAAGACACGGAAGCGATCCATAGTTGCCAGATTCTGCTGCATAGTTTGGGCGTAGAGCGCCGACTCATCACCCTGGCCCGACGTGTTACCGCAAGCGATAAAACGAAAGTTGGGGTGCGGCCGAATCACTTCACCGCCGTTCTCAGCAATCACCAGAGGGCGACCCTCCAAGACTGCGTGAAGACCAACGCTTACTGCCGGATCCAGCGTGTCGTACTCATCGAGCACGAACAGGTACCCATTACGCATTGCTTTGGTCAGGGGACCATCAACAAACTTGGTGTTCAGATCCCCACTAACAGGGTCTGTAACCGGCATGTTGAAGCCCGTCAGCTCCGGCATCTCCATTCGGCTGTGAGCCGAAACGGTGAGGCAGGGCCAGTTCAATCGCGCAGCAGTTTGTTCAACCAAACTCGACTTACCGGACCCAGTAGGGCCGACAAGCAAGCTGGAGTCCCCGCAGGGGGCAAACAGCCAGTTCATGAACGGTTTGAGCAGGTCAGCTCGAAAGTGATAACTCGAATTCAGGCCAGGAACGTGCTGCTCGTGTTCGTGGCCTTGTTCAAACCCCGGTGCAGATGCTTTCGCAGTGAAACCGAATTCGGTCATGGGTACTTGTACAGACATTTTCATTTGATTCTCCTTTCTAAATTTATGCCCTCAGAAAAGAGAATCCCCTTGCAGGGGTTTTCTCCCCTGTGGGTGATTTATTAAGCGGTTGTTATGCCGCTTCTACCAGTCCGACGACAGTGATGCCGTGTTCTTGGGTCTTCTTTGTGTAGCTCACCACGGGCTTGAGGCCGTGATAAACCAGTTCGCTGAACAGTGCATGCGCTACCCAAGGCGGGCAGCTCACCAGAACCTTGTCGGTACCAGCACGCTTGCACTCGGCAATAGCAATTTCGCCAAGACGCTCAACGCGCTGGCGAACCAGTTCAGCAGTAGGTGGTTCCGGAAAATACAACAGGTTTCGCACCTCCTGAAATTCCTTCCAGACGGACAAATCCTCAACACCGAAACTCTGAAGCTCAGGGGTGATGCGGAATTTGGTCAGATTGATTGCGGACATCTCTATTTCTCCAATACAGGTTGAAACGAGAGTCCTCCCCTATCGGGAAGGAACTCCCGAAGGGTGGTTTGCTTGATTTAGTCGGTAGCAGCCGACCCATGCTAAGCATGGTCTGACTTCAGCGCACATGCGTTGAAGAGAGATTAGGTGGCGAGATGCCGTAGAAGGCTGAACCTAGATCGCAGATTCAGCGGAAGAATGGCTTGCTTTACCGTGCAGCGAACGGGCCATAGGCAAGGCTATGATGCCTACAACCCGTCCGGAATTCAAGCCTCACAACTCGCCGCGAGCACCACGAACAAAGGCGAAGGCATAGACACATCCAGCCGGTACCGCAACAAACAAAACCGCGCCAATTACAGCTAGCACAGCGACGGCATAGACGCCCAGTACACCCAGCCAGAGGGTGCGCTCAAGCGCGTCCAAGGCGATGCCCAGGTAGTACTGCAGGGCCGTACCCCGAGGAATAAATTGCGCCTGAACGATGTCAAGACCGATCAGGCATCCCCCGAGAACCAGAGCGACAACGCCCAGCCCGCCCAGCGTGATGTAGGTGTCTCGAATCGTCGGCACCGCCTGCAGTGCAACAGCAGACATCAGGAAGACCAAGCCTAGGCCAATCCAGCCGCTCAATACCAGCTCCAGCAGAGCTGCTGCAGTCTCACGGACGCTACCCCAAACCCACGAGTAAAACGGCAACGAGCCCGCATCAGGCATCCTGTCCGGTAGGCTCAGAAACACATTGACCAAAATGGCGCCAAGAATCAGCGGCGCAAAGGCATGAAACAGCCTGCCAACGGCATGCAGAGGCGAAGTGCGGGAATACATGAACTTGACTGTTCCCAGCGTGCCAGTCAGAGCGTTGGGGGCGTACAGGCTCATGCCGGTGATCTTCATGCCGAATGCAAAGCACGCTAAAGCCTGCGACAGAACCCGGTAAGGCGAGCCAAACAAACCATAGAAGCGGTAGACATCCCACACCCGCATTTCCATCTTATCCAGGGATCGGCTCCAGAGAAATAACATCGCTGCAGAAATGGCGACCAGGCAGACCAATGGCTCAAGCATACTTACCCCTCGCTCTACGGGCCTGCGCATGCATCTTGAGGATCAGCTCCTCAATCGTTGCGTTGATCACAAGCGAGTGCTGCGCCCGGGTTGCAGCAACGTAGAGCAAATTCAGCTCATCAGCACGCATCTCGGTAGTCATCTTCGGGTTGTCCGTGTCGAACAGGTCAGGGAAATCGTTCTCCAGTACGACTGTCTCCCACTCCAGCCCCTTCGAGCGATGCACCGTGCTAACCACCACGTCTGCATCTTCAGCATCAAGCGCCATGTTCTTTCGTAGGCTTGCCAGTAGACGCGGAATGTCGCCGTGATCACGCAGGATACGCACCAGACGGGTCATCTCAGGATCTTTGGTTTCATCGGCTGCACCCTCGTAGCTGGTGTATGTGCCGAACTCATTGACGAGTTTTCGATTCGACACTGCGTCAGGCTTGCCGGCTTTGAGGTTGTAGAGGTCTTCAATCTCAGAAATCTGGTAGCTCTCGATACCACCATTCCAATAGATGATCCGGCCCCGCTGTACTTCATCAATCGCTGTTTGGATGACCCCTGCGACGGTGCGGTTCAGAACCGTGTACTTGCGGGTTCCCGGCGGGAGTGCCGTCAGGACACGATCTTGCGGACCACGCCCCATCAACAGCCGCATCTCACCCTGGCTACGCAGAATCACGTTTGCAGCGCCGGCGATCATTGGACCGAACCGGAAGGAGTGGGTCAGGTGCATGCAGTCAGCGCCGGCGTCGACCTGCTGATCTAGGGCGTTCTCTGCACCACGCCAGCGATAGATTTGCTGCCACTTGTCACCAACGAAGATCTTGCGGGCAGACTGGGCGGCGACAATCGCGGCCGTCACTGGATTTGAGTCTTGCGCCTCATCGAAGAGGATCACGTCGAACTGCAGTTGCGGATTGCTCAGCTGGAACATTTTCAAATAAGCGTCGTGCATGCAGCTGAGGCTGTTCACGGGATCGATCATCGCTTCCCAGACCCGGCGGGTAGCGTCGGCAATTTCGAGGAGAACATTTTCGCTCACAAATCCCATGTCCAAGGCTTCGGTACCGGCCTCGGCATGAGTGACATCAATCAATGTGCTCGCACTGTTCATAAAGGCGTTCAGGGCCGACTGCACGGCCTTAACTCGCGTCCAATCTCGGGTACCCAAGAATTGCGAGATGTCCGTTAGGCGCAGGTTGCCAAGCTTGTGCTGGAACCGGCTACCGAACTCGGGCCACGCCAGCTGGTGAGATGTCTTGCAGACAACATTGCTTGGGAACTTCTGTGCGCCTTCGTCGCGGATCGCGCGATTGTAGGCCAGATACAGCATTCGAAGCTGACTGTGTGCCTTGGCGTACGCAACCAGAGTGCTTGTCTTGCCACACCCGGCAAACGCCTTAACGACGAGATGGTTTCCCTGATACTGGATAATTGGTAGTTGTTCAGCCGTTGGTTGCATCTTGATGTGCCTACTTTGTCGTTTAGGGGGGCTGTGCCGCAGTGGATCAGGGTCAGGCTGTCGGTACCGCTAGTGCGGCGTCCTTTAAGCGCTTACCCGGGGTGAATTTGGGGCTGATCTTGGCCTGTATACTCATCTGCTCCCCGGTGCTCGGATTTCGTGCTGTGCGAGCCTTTCGGTAGGACAAGCCAAACGTCCCAAAACCGGGCAGCGAAACGGGCTGACCTTGTGACAGCGCCTCACCAGTCGACTCGGTGAAACTGTCGATGATGGCCTGGACGGTAGTCTGGCTATGCCCTGTGCGGGCAGCAATACGGCGGATTAAGTCCTTCTTGGTCACCGGGTAATCTCCTGAGTGTGTGCATTCAGGGAGGAGTCAATCAGCTGATCCAAGCCAGCCGCAGGGTCAGAGCCCGCAGGCAGCATGATCGTGATCGAGCTACTGCCAACGTCGAGCCATTCAGGCACCTCAGCAGCACCTTCAAGCATTGCGCTCAAGGCGCCGTAGCGTAGCGAGCTGGACAGCGTGTCAGGAGCGTGAAGCGTGTAGGGATCGCTCAGGACCTGGTCAAACTGGCGTGATCCCAGCGCCGCACCACTCACGGTGGCCAGAACGGACATGAGGTCCCGCACAGTGACGATCACGCCGGTGGCGGTGCGGCCGATCGGCACGCTCATTTCGATATCGTTGAGTCGCATTGAACTCATTCCCTTCCATCAGTTGTTGATGCTGGGGAGTAAAGCAGGCCTCAAAACGGAAAAAATGGGATTTGCTGCCGGATTCAGGCGTAAAAAAACAAATCGAGGGTGTATTGCTGTGTAGATTGAAAACCTTCCTGGTGCTGCAGATACCGCGCGATGTCGTTTGTAGCCTGCCAAGCAAGCCACCAGACCCACAACAGAACTTAATCTAAGGCGTAAATTAGTGACAACAACCGTTCTCCGGATGGGAAAAATCCCGGCCACTCTCCTCGTGGTACTTGCCGCCGCCAGTACCAACGCTTCAGACAGAATTACTACCTCCAGCCCGGTCATTGGGACAGGGACCGTGTACCGGGTTGTCGACGGTGACACTTATGTCGTGAACATCGACGACGCTGGTGTTTTCTCTCGCTTCGTTAATGACGCTACCGGGAACAGGGGGCGGCAACGCTATCTTGATCAGGCTCACCAAAGCATTCGGGTGCGGCTGGCCAACATCGACACGGCTGAGTCAGTACACGCTGATACAGCCCGCAACAATGCAGCCGGCAGAGAGGCATCAGACACGGTTAAACGTCGCCTGCAGGGGCAGAAGGTAAAGGTGCTGTGCCACGGTTGGGGTCGCTACGGCCGCAGCATCTGCAACGTCCAGTTGAACGGAAATGCAGCAGGGGATATGGGGTTGTGGTTGATCCAAGAGGGTTACAGCCAGTACGTCACACGCTGGGGGGCAAACCCGTACTTACATCAGCAATACTCGCAGCTTGCCCGGTAAGAGGAAAATAAAGCAGGGGAGAATCCGGCTTTACTTCTCGGACTTCCTACCTTCCGGCCGTAGAGTTGCCGACCCACAACAGGGTGCCGATCAATGCGAAACCTACTCCGGTGAGAGCAAAGCCCTTTGCTAACGGTGAGCCGAATAATATTGGCTGGTAGCTATCTGTGAATGCTAGCTTCATGCCCCACAGTACGCACCAGATCGCCGCCATGAATATTGTCATCGGGCTGAGAAGTAGCAGCCTGGTGAGCTGAACGACAGCTGGAATCGATTGTGTCTTTTTCACTACTTGATTTCCTATGCAGAATCATTAAAGGCCTTGTGGTATTTCATAGATACTAAACTGCCGGTAGTGCGAAGCTGTGGCCCCCGCAGGATGGCCCTCGCGCCATTCGGCAAGCTGCGCCTCGTAGTCCTGCCATTCGCCCTTGTCATCCGAACTGAATGGTATTTCCGGTCGGCTCAAGTGATAGTCGATCAGTGTATCCCGCCATTGCTCTGCCTCTGTCCTATCAACAAAAACCCGCAGTGGTATCGCCGGCTTATGTTCGTAAACGGTGGTGGTTGCCATCACCAACGAAACGGTTTTGGTTTGATCAATCATGAAGCGATTTCCGAGACATGCGCCTTCTCTGAAAAGCTGCAAAGGACGCCTGAGCTGGTGTGGAAGTACAGCTTATTCACCCCTCATGCCCTCGTCGATCAAATTCATTGTGTCATGAAACTGGCCTTCGAGAGTTTGAGAGTAAAATGCCTGGTACGCGCTTCCATAAACAAACTCAGGATAAGCATCGTCATCCAAATCGGCTCCCAAGTGGTGTGCAATAGAACTCATTGCCTGTAGCGCAAAAGTATCTCGATTCATCGAGACATATGCGTCCTGGACCATGCCTTCTGGATCGACCACAAAAAAGTGACGACCCCACCTGCTCCAGAAGTCCGAATTTACATTTTCAATGCCGGCATCCACATCAACGGCGCGCCAAATAGCGCCATTCTCTCCATCTGGGTAGGTGATAAATGGGCGAATCCAATCCGAGTACAAAAGCCCTTTCTCTCCTGGATAACGAGCTGCTTTTGAAATAACGTAAGCGTCGAAAATATGATGTGTGTTCTGAGACCAGAGCACTCCAGGCAGCTTACTTCCTGCATCCATACCGCCCCAGCCCTCATCCTTTGACTGGGGAAGTGCGTCGTATTGCATCCAAATGAAATCGACACGATCCTTTAGATTATTCTCTTCTAGGAAGCTCATGATCTTCTCGCCAGCAACTGAATCATTTACCGCGCGCGAAGTGAAGTCCGAACTGCCTTCCTTTAACCAAGGCGCTGATGCCATGTAGATCACCCATTTATCAGGGTGCTGGTAGGAAGACTGGCTGAACTTTCCAACAAGCCCTGTCCGGTCCTGCGTTATCTGAATAGAGTCGGAGCCTGCTGGAAGCTTGAAGGGGAGCGGCTTATCAAGTGTCGGAATGTATTCTGAGAACGCAGGCTTTTCGGAGCCGCACCCAGCAATTAGAAATGGAACTGTAAGCACTAAAATATTAACTTTCATCATCTGCCTAAGTTGGCGAGCGTGCTTGTCGAAATCGGCTTGAGTAGCAAACAATTTCCCTAGTGCCTCTTTGTGCCAAACTATCTTGCCGGTATTAAACATGGGTGTTTTCCTCGATCTTCTCAGGTCATGCCTGGGCCGGAGTATTCTTCAGTAAAAGCAGATATCTACTGTTCCTCATCGCTGCTTATGTCACATTCCCCCCTGGGCATGCCAGACGCCCTATATACCACTAAGCTTGAACACGCCAAGCTGCTTTGGGCCGCAATTGGGATTCAGTATTATCAAGCCTTCGGCTACCGCAGCATCGAATGCATCGTTAAATTCCTTGCCAGAGATGTGCTGTTCTAGGGCACGCGCCATTAAACCTGCTACGGGATGATTGTCACTTTCTCGCTCGCTATCCATGACTTTGGCCAAGGCCACTAAGGCGTTCTTTTTATTCATGGTCTGTTTTCCGTGGATTCAGTTGTGTTTGCCGAGGCCGGTGAGCTTCATTCCCGGTTGCTGGTTCACCAGCTGGAGCTGCTGTTTGTCAACCGCATTCAGCTCTGAGCAATCCAACCCTTGGAAGCCCGCATTGCCAAGCATCTTCGCGGCCAGGTTGGGATCACCCAACCGAGCGGCCAGCGCTGCTGCGGTAACAAAGCCGTGTTCAAAATCACTGAGGGCTGTAAGTGCTTGCATTCTGCGGTTTCCTAGAACAGATATCGAGCTTGATAATGTGCACGAAAAACCGCCCCTCTTCTACTGAAGTTGCCCAGCGTTTTACGGCTGGGCTTGTAGTGTGGCTGGGCGACGCTTCCTACCTATTTCAACAATGTGTATTTCTTGGTTACGGCATTATCAGAAGTAATTCGTAGACTGCCATCTAGTACCGTGACTTCTGCGCCTTTAGGGACATTACCGACCCTCCCCAAGACCCTGTAAAACCCCTGAGTCGTTTCGATACTACTTTCGTCGTGACTCAGAAAGCCCCCGCGATTGACTGTGACAGCTACCAGTTCACCCAGAAAATCGGGGGTGGTTTCGGCAACATGCATAACCTCTTGCGCCATTTGAAGTGCGTCTTCAGAGCCAAGGAATTTAACTGCTATGCGACGGGTGAAAGGCATCAAACATAAAGCTGACAACATCCCCCAAGACAATCCCCCAACAAGTCCTAGTAGCATGCTGTTCATGCTCTCGAAAAGCTGTGCAAAACCACTGGTGGTTATATCGGTCACAGAGCGCGTGAGAAAGCCCGCCGATTGAAGCCACTCCACCGGACCGGTGTTTATGACGCCAAGCCAGTAAAGAGCAGGAGCAATAAGGCATGCGCCAAGCATCAAACGCTGCAAGGTACCTAGCGACTTGGCATGCTCTTCGGGGGAAAGTTGTTTTGTTTCCATTTAATTTGTTTCCATTTAAACGGTCAGATGTCTTGCGCAAGGCGCTCTGGCACTGCTAAAGGCCCAATCAAGGGCGGGTGGTGAGCAGCGATTTCAGCTCAGCCTTGGCCTGCAAAAAGTCTTGTGTGGCCGTCACGGCGGCCAGCGTGCATCCGAAATCCTTGTAGGCATTCCCTCTGTACATTTGCAGGCCAGGGCGAGTCGCGAGCAACTTCTCTTCTGCCATGTCAGTCCCGTCTAGTCGGATCGAGCCATACAACTTCACGATTTTCGGGTCGGTCGCATCAATAACGAAGCCAGGGGCGAAACGAGCGGTCAGCCGGTTCAAAAACCATTTGCCAGCCTGAATACCAAGATGGCCGACCATCAAAACTACCACGCCGCGAAAAACCGCAACTGGTATGCCAGTCTCGGTGGCGTATGAATTCCAGATTGACCACGCGAACGCGACCACCAGCGGCAAAAATATCGCACAACAAACAGCCAGATCGATCTTCTCTTCCAGCTTGCGGTTTTGCTCAAGATGAGCCTGTAATTCAGCATTCATGGCCGTTTCCTTTTCTTAATCGTCAACAGTGTCATCCATGCCATAGGCACGGCGGATGCTCTGGTCGGCATGCACATCTTCGATGGTCGGGCGCTTGGGCATCGTTGCCAGTAGGGGCGGCATTGAAAGGCATGCGCCGACAACTGCACCGACAAGCATCCAGTTGTCATAGGCCCCGCCCCAGCGGTTAATGGCGTACATCAGGCCAAGAGCAACAAGGACACAGAGCGAAAAGATCGGCAGAGCTTCTTTGAAAACAAAGCTCAGACGTTCTTGCTCGTAGCGAGCCAGCCGGCTTTCCAGGCTTTCGATTTTCTGTACGCGCATCACGGTTTCCTTGATCAGTTCGCTTGGTAGGGAGAGGCTTGGGTTGGGAGTTCACTGCCCTTCTTCACAAGGCGTGCGCGGACGGCCTGAGCTTTCTTCTTGGCCTTTTCCAGGCTCTCAGCGGGGATCAGGTAAATCTCGCACTTCGAGTAGTCCGGGTCGTTCCGGCTGCCGCCACCGCTCCAGACCCCTGCGGGGAAGCGTCCAATTGTCCAGATTCTCGATTCCATTGTTGTTTTCCTAGGTCAATTCACGTCTTCGGTCGGGCCATCAACAGCAGTCGACGCAGTGCGGAGTTTCTGAATGTCCTGGGTGCCGGTGATAAGCCTCGGCGGGAATTTCTTGTTCATAGCGTCCGCAGCTTTCGCTAGTGGGTGCGAGGCACGCACAGCGGCGGAATGCTTCGCTTCGACCTCAAGCATTGCACTGACTGCACCGACTCCCATTCCGCTATCAGAAACGTGCCCCAACTCCAAAAGGACACTCAACGCGCCGCTGTCGCGCAGGTAGTCGTCCTCGTCATCAACGGTAACCGTTCCGGCTTCGCGTTTTTCATGGAAGCGCAGCACTGCCGAAAGCTGTTGTTGCGCCATACCAATGAGAGTGAGTTCCAGCTTGTTCATGGTGTAGTCCCTATCTCATTTCGCGGACGCGAAAATGGGCGTCCCTCTACGTCCTCGGCCCCGGCGTTTTACTGCCAGGGCTTGAGGGTGCAGCTGCGTTTTCCCTACTAATCCGGCTTACAGTTCAGGCCTACTTTCTCGGCCTCTTCGCGGGCAGCCTTGTAACCATCCGACGGGTATGCAGGCCACCCGGATGGCCTGCAAAACCCCTGACGTCGCTTCTGGGAGCGGAACTGAGCATGCCAGCCATCGTTACGGTCGAAAACCCAGCCGAACAATCCAGTAGCTTGAAACTGGTCGTATGTGATGTCGATGATGAAATTACCGACCTCAAACCATGCGTGGGTCGCTCCGTTTTTCAGCTTCGAGTGCTGTGTACCGCAGACATACTCCCCTTCATACTGAAGCGTTTCCCAAATTACTCGGCCCAAAATGTCGGAAGCTACCCCGCACGCGCCTGAGGGAAATCCGTTAAAGGTTGAGCCCTCTGCATCAACGAGGCTAATAAGCCCAACTCGACACGCGAGGGCCACCTTCTCAAGCTCAGTCCTGGTTGCGAGATTCATGGTTCGGGTTTCCCTTAACTGTTAGATTCCTGGTGGCTATCCCAGCCCAACCACCATTCGTTGTGCTTCCAGAAGTGTTCCGCGTAGGGATTGGCATCGCTGCCAATTCCAGCGGCAGCAGCGGCGTAACCCTCATCGAAAGGAAGCTGCTCGGACGCCGACCACGAGTGGATCACCCAGCCGTCAACCTCGCACTTCGCCTTGACTGCCTCAAAGCTCTCGCCAGAAACCTTCTCGACCAGTTCTGTATGCGGCCTGTAGACCGAACCGTTGGCTTCGCTGCGCGTCAGCTCAAGTGATAGCTTAATCATTGATCGGTGTTTTCCTGCTTACTTTTGATTTTTCGCTTCTGGGTGAACCGATTCAAAGCTGATCACAGAAAACTCACCAGGTTCTGCTTGAACTGTGCCCGACAACAGAAGGCTGACTGATACAGGAATGAAGGTATCAGGCCGGTGTGTGTGAGGCGCAACAACCGTTTTTTTCAACACAGAGAAATGGGAGGCTGTGCTGATCGGGGCAGTGGTTTCGACCAAGAACGGAAGAAAATCATTTTTGTCGTACAGCAGCTTTCCGTAGGTGACCAGATATTTGTAATTGCTCATGGTTTTCCTTGTTAAACGGTATTAGTACCAACGCCCATAGAGGCTGGGTTGAAAGGCCTTGGAAACCGGGCGAGTAAACACGAACGTATGGCCCCCCATATCGGCCAGCGTAAAGCCGGCTTTCACAAGGGAAGTGATTATGCTGGCTGAATCTATTGTTCCAATGGATGGGGTATGGAGTTCTACCAATACAGTGCTTACCGAGGACAAAGCCTCGGTGCTGGAGAACAGGGCTACCTCATAGCCTTCGATATCCACCAACAAGGTATCGGCCTCGGTTTCGGCAATCAGGGAACTGAGTCGCTTCGACTGCACTTGGATTTGTTCAGCGTCATCCGCACAAACGAGGCTAGACCACCAGTAGTCCTTGCAGACGTGGAAGGTCACTTGTTCGGCGGGTTCATGGTCGGCCGTCACGGCAGCCTTGATGAGGTTCAGTTGCACGTCATTGGCCTCAAACGTGCGCTCAATGTACGCATGTAGGGCTGGGTTCGGCTCGCAGACGCTCACAGCGTTACCGCTTACTTGGCCTAGCAGAGAACCAGTCAAACCGACACCGCCGCCAAGTTCTAGCACTCGGCATCCAGGCTTCACATATCGGCTGATGAGTTGCATATCATGCTCTTCATAATCCCCGATCAGAAAGTAATAGAGCATGTTCGCCGGGAAGGTTCTATCGACCGGCAGGCGCAACCCGGTCGTGGGGCTTTGGTATATCGCTACATCCGTCAGTGCTTCGATTTCTCGCGCTAGGTGCTCCTGATTATCCTTGTCCTGCAAAGAATCAACAGGGAAACCCATCAGGCCACGGCAGCTGATTTCAGTCTGTTTTTCGCTAACAAGAGCCGATAGACGTTCACTGAATTGCATTTATGTTTTCCTATGCTCTCGATGGCTGCCCACCAGGGGCAAGCATGTTCATGATCTGGGGGATCAGCGTGTCTTCTGCCTCGGATCGGACTCGGCCACCAATAATGCCAGCGCAGCCAGTCCAATGATCGTTGATCACTGGCTGGGCCTAAGCGGAAGGTGCAGTTACGTGCGAGACGTAAGCCGGTAGGTCGGCCAGCGTATAGGCGCCTTCTTCTTCCAGTAGCTCGAACTCCCGGCCATCCTGGGTTTGGATGAACTCGCGATCCAGAACCTCAACGTCCTCAGCCTCTTCGTCCAATGAAACCTCTGGACTGACTGCACCGGTCAGCAGGTCTACGGTGCATCGAGTGCATACTTGAAAACCGCCGTCCCACTCAGAGATGAATTCTGCGATAGTTTGCGACATGGTGATTGCTTTCCTCGGTGATTCGTTTCGATGGGCTTAATGTACGCCCCTAGAGACGTACACGCAACCCCTTCCACCTATTTATTTTTCAGCCCGTAGGCGTCTCTCATAGCGCGGTCTGCTTCCTCGTACCGCGTCACCGCATCGCTCACAGTCGAGCGCGTTGCGCCTGTCTCTCGCACTGCCTCGGCCTGGGTTATCCCGTCCACCAGTACCCTTCTAGCGGCGCGGTTAGCCGCGCTCTCAGGGCTCCCACGCATCAGTTTCACCAGGGCGTCATACACCGCGCCTTTCATTAAAGGATTCTCCGCACTATGTCGCCCAGTCGGGCAGGATCGCCCGCGCAGAGCTTCTTAACCGCCTCTAGGCTCTCGATGCCTAGAATCTCACTGATATGCCGCAGGTCAATGCCTCGGCGCTTTAGCTTCACCGCGAGCGTTCGCCGCCCTGACTGGGCGCTCGCACCCTCGACCCCCGCCTGCTCGAAAAGCCGCGTGAATAACCGGCTGAGCTGTGTCGCACTGTAGTAGGTTTTGCCGTCCCGCTGTTTGGCGCTGAGCTTGAGCCCGTCACCTGTGCGCCCAGACACAAACAGCGGCGATGCCGGATCAAGGCCGCGATAGGCCACCTTTCTGATCGACACCCCATGCCCGCGCTTTAGGCGCTCGGCCAAGTGGGCATCTATGGCATTGGTCAGCTTTTTGTTCGTCCAGCACAGCGGTCGTGGCTTGGGGTTGCAGTCGTTAGCAGCGCAGGTATGGATACGGCCCAGAACCCAAGTCTTTCCGGCTTTCCGGGTTTTTCTGTCATTGTCCGTATGGACACGGCTAATATATGGATATTCTACCCCACCTGTCCATATGGAACCCTTGGGAGACTCCGAACAAGTTGCTCGGTAGTCGGCAATGACCGACGCAGCGATCGCTAGCGACCTATAGCTAACTCGTCGCATGGTTATAGGCAGTCGCCCCGTCGCTGCAACGAAGCTAATCAACGCTATTACAGGCTTCTTCAGATCTACAATGAAATACATCGTATTCAGAGACAAAAAAATCTTCGATATGAACGTCAGCACCAGCCATTGCTGACGTCCACAATTGATACTAACGTACGTTCAACAGCTCTTTCATATAGCGCTCAAAAAACACTTTGATTATAGAAACGCTTGTGAATGCAGCATATTTCTGGAAGCGGTCATCTTTTTCAGTGTCAGCGTGATCGCAAACGGATTTAACTGCAAAGGTAACGGGACGAGGGGAGGGAGCATTTGATCCTGCTGCGTACACTCCATATATCTCCATCTCGATCCCTGCCAGTGTCCTTAGTTGAGCCTTTACTTCATTTACTGAATTCTGATCTGCGAGTACAGCAGAACCAGAGGCAACTGGGCCGCAAACTAATTTTAATTCAGTGTCAGGCTTCTCACCTTGCCAAGTACGCTTTAACGCAGATAAAAACTCCAAATCCCGCGACAATGCTTGGAAGCGAACCTCAATATTCTCGGGAACAGATATCTGATGAGGAGCAATGTAGAAATAAGGTCCTTCATCATTTTCAGTGCGCTTGCCACACTGATAGTCCCATGTAGGGTTGGCAAGTATCGCATCACCATAATTAGTTTTATCCCGGAGACCAGCACATATCCCGGCCATAACCAAAAATTTAGGTTTGTAGGCTGAGATCAGCTTTGCCGAGAGCAGGGATGACGCTACCATTCCCATGCGCGACGCATGTGCTGCTACGACCGTGTATGGCTTACCATCACAGTAGAAGACGCCTTTGTTGATGAATGTAGTATCATCCAGTGGAACCTGCACCTCCCAGTTCCAATCTATATTCAGTAAAGCCGTAAGCTCTGGATGGTATAGGGCTGTAACAATGCATAGGTCTACCGGTTCAATCAGCTCAGTAGAAGCAGCATCGCAAAGCAAGTACTTAATGCAACCTATAATGCCAGATTGCCAATCGTCACTATCATGCGTGTAGTGCAGGATAGTCCATAGATACTGGTCAAATTCCGGTCGCGCACTTTGTATCATGTCGTCGAACATTGAGAGTCCAACAATTTGTCGCGGGCGATTTAGTACTGAGTTATCAACGATGTCACTAACTAAAGAAAGGCTGCAGGAGATATCTGGTTCACTTTCAGGCCACTCTGGCAGGCACAGATCCAAGACCAATAGATCATAGAGCCCAACTTTTAACTTGGCTCGGGCATCTTGCCCTGTTTGTGCAACGTCTATATCTCCCCGAGACATTTGCGGAACCGACAAAATCCCCTGAATGACCTTGCGGATTTTTTCAGGGTTATCATCCACAACTAAGATCTTCACTTAATAATCCTTCTTCAGCTTATTTATCACTGAACTCAATAGACTCTTCCAGTCATCGACGACAGTATCATACTTGATTACAGATATAGAGTACTCAAAGAATTCTTCCCTTAAGTCTTCGAAAAGCTCAGCCAGACTAACTTCCTTTCCGACCGCAGACCCATCAGATTCTCCCGCAACGCTAAACGCTTCATAGGCCGTGACTACTGCAATAGGCACTATGATGTCCTCTCTCTCCAAGTATCTAATTACCTCAACACCACCAAAACCCTGTGGTCGCCCCCCAAACTCGTCCTCAGTAACATCAAAGGTAGGCAGCGACATATCGAGAACAATAAAATCAAATTGCTCGTCATGTAGCAATTTGATGGCTGATCTCACCGACATAGCGAAGCTGATTGAGCATTCAAAGCCGATGCCGGTAATAACTTCTGACACGCTCTCCCTTTTTGGTGTTTCATCTTCTACTACAAGAATTCTCATGTCATTGCATCCTCTAAAGATTGCTCATCGACACGCATGCTTTCAATCATAACAGGCATATCAACATCTATGAAAAATGATTGACTATCTAGAAATCCAAACTCGAGCCTGCCTTCATCTTCAACATTCACAATAGAGGCGACTTTGAAAATGCCCGAACGCCCCTCTTTGGAAATTTTCTCAAGGTACTTGCCTGACTGAATATCAGACCTGATTTCATCTAATATTTTTTCAGATCTTTCGTTTTTCACACCCGGCCCGATGGAGCTTTCACACCTTAATTTAAGGCGTCGCCCTTCGTCGTAAATCGTAGAGATGTTTAGCCAGGGCGACGGCTCCGACTTAGAGTGCTCATGAATATTACCTATGACGACCAACATAATGTCTGCGATAGCATTTAGAGAATCAGCACGGAGAATGAAATCTTCACCTAGATCCTTATTAATTTCCAAATCCATAATTTGGTGACGACTGAGTGCAGAGCCCACAGATATGTCGACAACCTCATTTATAGTATAGGTAATCTTACTCAGCTCGCCCTGGCGCTTATTGAACCAGTCAGCAGCCCGATCAATAAGAATTGATGTCTCCGTCGCGGCGCTGGTAACGCTAGAGTTGAATTCTAAAAGTTGATTATCTCGGCCCGTCATGTCCAGCACGTCAAGCTTTAATTTGTCGAATAATGCAGTAAACTCAAACTTATATCGCCGTTTTAGTTGCGATCTAACTAAGCTTAATGAAGGTTCTATCATTATCCAAAATGCTACATAGCAGGTCGACAGAAACCCGTCTATCGAATAACCATCTTGAAGCGCGCTACGCAAAATATGAAACATTGATGGTATGATCGGAAGTTCAATTAGTCCGTTCGCACAATCTACACTGCGGATCTGGATTATCTCGTTTCGAAGATACAAAGTCAGGTCATCGAAGTTTTTAGAAAACTGTTCGAGACAAGCTGATACTGCATCAAGTTGCTCAGCGTCTAAATAGCTAAACTTCTCTAGCCAATATCTATTTGACTTATAATCGCCTGAGGCTTTTTGCGTGACTAAGCTTTCGTTGTAGGCCGCTGCTCGTATGAAACCAGATATTGAATTATGACGGACACGCTTACTTAAAAAGCTATTCAATCCAAAAGCGGTGTCAAATAGAAAGCGATCCCTCAAAGATCTCACGATATCGATCAATAATTCGTCCGCTTCATTTTTTGGTATTTCTAGATAAGATTTTGATACTTGATTACTACTCAAAACATCTCGAAGCACAACATCAAAATTCTCTGCCACGCCTATGCCGGCCTTAACTAAACTTTGGTATCTATTTAAGCTTTCCTGGAGCTCCGTTTTTGCCCAGCGGGAGATACCATCCTCGTCAACATGGATTCGGCTTCCATCTACAACTTTGATCCCTTCTCGAATTCGCATACTGCTGGTGATACTAAGAATCTCATCTTGGTACTCACTTGCATTTTCTGGATCTAGCTTACTTAATAGGCTGAGCACTCTACGACGCTCTTCATCAATCGCGCGGGAGCCCTCAAGGCCCTCACACATATCTAAAACAGAAGCGACGCAAAGATTATTGAAAAAATAGATAAGCTTAAAACGATCAAACTTACTGGAATCAATAGATAATTGCGAAGGAATTGATACACCGTTGAGCTTTAGAAAATTATCAACGGCAGCCCTACGAAGACTTGCTAGAGAGTCACTGTAATTTAGCTTAAGTCTTTTATCTATAAGTATCGATAGCGAAATGTCGGCTCCATACTGCCTGAACTCCGCCCATTTGGAGTGCCGCTTGATTATTTTATCAACAGGTAGTAGTGAGTCGAGATGATCATGCTCGCAAACTAAATCCGCAATAGTAGTAATTGCTTCGCTGATGGCGCCAGAGTCTAGTAGAGCCTCAACTTTAATTAGTCTAACTCTCAACCAAGCAGGCGAAAATAACTGTTCATTGAGAATTGCCTGAATGGCAGATAGAATTGCCTTGGAATCACTTGCAAGCGCCCCGCGGTACAGCTTGCAAAAGACCGCGTAAACTTCTTGATTTTGTGATTTTGACGAAGAATCTAGAATGTCGAAGGCAAATTTTACAGAAGTATCACCTAGTTGCCGATTAAATATGGCATGAGCCCTTTGGGCCAATAGTTTATTGCTTGCAAGCATCTCAAGTGGGTGAGTTTGAGTCGAGTGTAACGATGCTTTGCACACGCCGTCATTTATATTTCGCGCAAACGGCACCATTTCCGCTAGAGAAAGTTGAAGTAGCCCATTACAGGTAGGCAACAGTTGGAGGTTGGTAAGGTTCTTGATAAGGTCCAAGCAGGATTCGTTATACTTTTTTGACTTAGATATCACGTCGGAGACGACACCGGCAAAGAAACGCCAAGGTAAACGAGATTCATGCGATAACCCTATGGTGCGATTTTTTTTCAGCGCATAGCAATGAGCGATTACATAAATATCAAGCGCTTCAACAGATCCAGCTTTTACCTTTCGTCTACACTCACTAATAGCATCCGCGAAGCGGCCCATTAAAAAATTATCGGAAACTGTCGTATCACTTTTATAAACAGGTTTGATGTCAGCCGATTGTTCGATTGTAACATTGGTGAGGTTTTCTAGACGGTAATCCTTGACGCCCATGTCCTTCCAGGCTTTTATCATTAGCTCTAATGTGCTTTTCAGTCCTCTATTTTGGCTGATCTGAATGACAAGGGCCACAAAAGTCTCATACAAGTCGACATCAGAACTACTTTGCTCAATCCGTAAAATATGGCTAATACTGGCTACGCTTTCTGGCGTAAACCGTGCGAGCTTAAATTTCAGGTAGTCAGCAAGCCCTACCTCTAAATCTTTACCGGATAACCAACTTTCCAGGTTGGAACTATAACGCTGAATCGTAACTGCGTTTTCATTTCGTAAGCTGATTCTATGCGCCATGAACTGCAGAAATCCTGGGGGCGTTTCTTCCCGGATCTGTGCCAATACTTTTTTCTGGCCTTCCAAACCATTGAAAAATTGCTCAAGGGCTATTTGAACCTCTATCAGCCACTGAGAATCACCGGTCTTATCTCTTATGTTTTCCATGCAACGATTGAGTTCTAGTAAGTTACCACTCCAGAACCTTTTGTCGAGCTCATCCCTTAATTTCAGAAAATTTTGTATCTGAAATCTATTCGAGTTAATCCTAGATCCGATCCAAGTCAACTCGCTTGCGAGGGACATAACATTTGAAGGTCTCAGGTTGCTCAAGGCACTGAACGTTGGAGTTGAACGATTTATCGAGGGCGCAAGCGTTGCAGTTTGCTTATGCATCCAAGTTAGGTAATCCTCATACTGTGATGGATGCAATTCCTCTCGCGCAGCCAGAAGTTTCTCGGTCACTTTTCCTTCTAAGCGAGACGATTTTACTCTCTGACTCTCAACATATTCTGATCTCTTGCGAGAAAATGGGATGAATGCTCTGGCGTCACCCACAATGCCCCGTATGATATTTTTGTGCGTATTTATCGTTGACTTTCTTTTTTTTCCATTAACTTTATTTTTTTTGGCCACAGGCACATATCCTTCGCGGGTCGCCGCCGCCCCCTTAGGCAGCAATCCTCAACGATAGCAAAATGAGGTCATCATGGTCCATCGACAGCAACCTAACCATAGGTTCCACGCTCGAAATACACTGGTCTAGCCTGCCCTTACCGTGGCGTCTAAAGGGCTCATAGGTCACGATGAATCGCTCCTAGTCTCGTAGAACGCATGACGGACTTTTTCACTGCGACTGGCCGGAGTTCCTGTGGCAACTTGTGGGCGTTGTCGATCAGCGCACTGATGACCGTCTCGCTGTCCTTGCCGGCAACCTTCACCAATGTTACAAAGCGGGTTGGACGCTCGTCGAGAGTCGCAACCTGGCTGTTTTTGCTGCCGAATAACAAGTCACCCTCCCAATGACCAGTATCGTGCGATCTTCAACCGTAGCCGGGCGTTCGCTGATCGAGACTGGCCGCCCCTTTTTCTCTCAGTTTTCAATAGCGATTGCCCAATGGAAGAATCTTACTACCACGCCGATTATCCCCAGTCAGTTCGCTGATCTTTTGCTTGAGCAAGTAGTTTTCCTGAACCAACGACAAAATCTTTTGAAGCGCTAATTCATAGTCTGTTTTGAGGCCAACTAGCTGCTCTCGCAGGTAGTTAGCCTGATATTACCCCAATATCTCAGTATATGGCCATAGGCACCTGAATTTATTGTGTTTTATATTGTACTGGTTTTAGGAGATCCAAAACGAGCAACTCCTAAAACTTATAAAGCCTTCTAATCCAACAAACAGATACTGTTCCACAGATTTCGGTTATCCCGTCTTGAGTCAGCCGCCTCCGGCATCAGAACCTGAATAGTCAGCCGTGCCATTCTAGCGCCGCTTCCGGCCGAGCCCGGTCGCTTGCGAGAACTTGATTTTGATAACATGAGGCGTAAAGGACAAGAGGTGCGACTCACTTGTCACTATAAGCTTCGATGAGATCGCTCTGAGTAGTCACAATTTATCAACAACCGACAGCCAGCTTGGGCTTGGCGCTCAGTCCCTGTGAGTTCTAATACCTTGGGCGGTTGCAGGAGCTGAGTGCAACACGGTTATTGAATTGACG
>TARA_R110000851_G_scaffold30446_3_pt1 | contig 29613 bp, 38 predicted proteins | sample TARA_R110000851 | Tara Oceans TARA_R110000851 (sample SAMEA4397627) | marine metagenome | biome: Polar Biome; feature: [DCM] deep chlorophyll maximum layer (ENVO:01000326); material: water (ENVO:00002006), including particulate matter (ENVO:01000060) such as... | depth 17 m
CCTGCACACACCTATCTCTCTCTGAAAAGAACTGCTGAGATGAAACTGAAGAGTTTGTGGATGTTGCTTTATTATCAATCCCCAACTCATTTCCAAGAACGGATCCATGGAGGCTTCTGTCATCCGGTGGATGAGGCGGACAATAAGTGGGTATACCGCCATAAATCTTAGCCATGAATGCAAATTGTATATCTTCCCCATTGTCCCAAGTTACTGGTTTTTCTTGCCAAACATATCTTAACCACTTCCTCTTAAAAAACCATGCATGCCCAACCAAATCAACAGGTGTGGTGTTGACGTTTTGCGTAGGCCATCCACAACGATCATGATTAATATATCTGTCGCTTTTTAATATGATCCCCGCAGATCCTAAAATTCCCTCATGGGTCTTCATCGTATTTAAACAATTTTCATGCCACTTCTTACCGGGTATAGTGTCGTCATCATATATCGCGATATACTCAGTATCTGCCAATAATGCTGCTGCAAATCTGCCGTAGAATTTCCAATTAAAGTTGTTATCAAAAACCTTATCTACTCCTAAAGTTTTAGGATCAAAGTCTTTATTATCTTCGTGGTAGTTGATCCACAACCAGATCTGTACAGGTCTTACTGTTTGCGCTCTTATCGCGTCGGCCTGCATCTTGAGGTTGTATGGTCTACGATAGCAATTTAATATTACAGTAATATCACCTTCTTTTGTAGGAATTTCTTCAAATAGTTTATTCGCCACCTTTTCAATAACAATTTCTCTTTGAGAATCTACAAAATCGATTAACTGTTCGCCTTTTGCCCCCTTAAACCATGGTTCGTAAGTACAGCCGTTCAAACTATTTGTTATCAGTTTGCAGCCCAACATCCTGGCTTCTAGAATAACTCGGCAAAAACTCTCTAAAGTTTTTGGGAAAAATATAAACTTTTCATATCTAGCAAGCGTCGAAAGATATTCATCATATTCCATCTTATCGACAAGATCAAAATCTATATTTTTATTTGTACAAAACTCTCTTGCTTCTATTGTACCTTTAATAGAATTTGAATCATTGATGATTAAAGCCTTCGAGTTCTTATTTGTTATTTTGCTTCTTATAATATCCAGTTGCTGTCTAGACCAAAGAGAGCAGCCTAGATTTGTTACATTGTTGATCTTTAAATTGGTTTTTAAGACTTCGCAATGTTTTACCGACTGACAAAATACTTGTTTTGCGGCTGCATAAAAATCACGATTAATAATATATTCTTTTGGAGCAATAAAATCCTTAAATATTGCTGGGTTTCTATTTTTTAAATATTTATGATCATGTTCTAAAATACAGTATTTATGTCCATAGGCTTGCAAGAGTTTTTTAACGTCATTTGACAAACCAATAAAGTTGGAAATAATAAAGTAAAATCCAGTGTTTTCATATAATTTAAAATGTTTTACGGTAAACTCTTGTGAATTGAACTTGCAGACCTTATAATCTTTTTTTATTAATTCTTCAATGAGAATACTATCATAAATTTCAGCGCCACCGGATACTTGATCGACAAAAAAGTCAGATATAAAAACTATTTTTCTCACTCAAACTCCAAAACAGTTTCTTCTTCTTGCTGAGTCTCTATCAAAGAAGAATCAAATCCCAAAACATTATCAACAAACTTCTTATACATCTTCTCAGCAGAAAAACGCTCATGTAATTCGTTGGCATAATCGTGTGTTCGCAAATTTGTTGGCGCTTTACCAGATTGCTCTTCGAAGCAGGATCTCATCTTTTCTTTTGCAGACTGTTCTCTAGGATATGCCCACATCGATTCCTTGATGATGACATTCTCCCAAACAACATTATCTTGGACGGGCTGTAGGTCAAATGCGACGTTGTAAAAATGCTCGTTACCCTGCTCATCTGTCAGAAAATCCAAATGCCCTGACCACCCCGTAGCGACCACTGGAAGGCTACTGTATGCTGCCTCAAAGATAGGCAAACCAAAGCCTTCTCCATGAGGGAGAGCAAGAAACGCATCAATTTGTTCATGCTTATATAACGAATGCATTTCTTCGTCTGTCATATCTCCATGCAGCAAATATAAAGTACACTTTCTGTCGGGGAAACCTTTAAGATAGTTTTTCAAATCTGCGAGAATAGTTTCGCGGTCCATAACGCAGTTCTTGGCAATGTTAGTTTTCAGAACAAGACCAACATCTTCATCGTGGAACTCTTCAACAAACCACTTAATGGTATTCGGAAGGTTCTTTCGCGGACCAAACTGCGCTACTGATAAAAAGTTGAAGGCAGTTGTAATGTTTAAATCTAAGCTTGGTAGATTTTCATAAGTCTTTGTCGGATAATTGACAAAATCGATTGGAGTCTCTAGCCGATACTCAAACTTATTTCCAGTATTGGTATCCTCTGCAATTGCAACAGTATTCTTGTACGTATTCATAGAGTGACTAGAGATTGTGATAATCTTGTCTACATTCTCGTTACCCTTTTGTAACCAAATAGGCGCGACTTTACTGGTTTCAATACCAGCAGTATATCCGATATTCACTGGGGCTAGCTTTTGCCATTCATTAGGAATAGTAATTTGTAAGGACATATCAAACTTGCCACCTTGCTGAATAAAGGCGATTGTCTTTTCTATTGTCTGGTCAATCCATTTTCTTTCTTCGTCCATCTCATGAAGCCATGAAGTCTGACCCCACTTAAGAGGTTGGATGAAAATTTCAAACAAGTCCTCGCGGCTGCGCAATGAACGCAATGCGAATCTAGATTGCTCACCATATCCGGACCTTGTTAATAGCGGACCTTTAATTAAAACCTTTTTACGCATTATGCCACCTCCATCAAGTGCCAGCGTTCATATCCTTCTCTGTTTTCCCAAGAGCCATGATTTTTTATTATAGAATCCATTAACTCTACCCACTTATTTTCAAAGTCTTCGAAATTATAGTTCTGGGCAACATGATTGCGACCTTGAACTGACATTTTCTTATATTTATTATCACTAATATTCAAAGCGTCAGTTAATGCATTATGAAAATCTTTCTTTGAGATTCTGTCTTCATGGATATACGGTACTTGTAGAGAGCCGATTATGGCTTTCGAAGAAGGCTCGATACCATATCCAAACCAGTCCTTACCGTTAGTTACTTGTTCTTGCAAGCCTCCAGTCATGTTTACAATAATTGGAGTACCACAGGATAATGATTCTAAGGTTGCCAGCCCGAAGCCTTCAGCGTCAGAAATATTAATAGTAAAATCTGAAGCGTTATACATATGTGCCAAATCTTCTGGCTGTACTTTGCTTGTTGATAAAAGAACCTGTCCATCTGTTACCCCTAAAGTCTCCATAATATGAGGTAAATCCTGCCCATGCGGATCTTTCGGATCTGTATGCATCAAAAGACATGCCTTATTGTGACCAACTTGATCGAGCCACTCCTTGAACCACCAAATCAGGGTACCACTTTGCTTTCGGCGCGCATTCCGATTATTCCAAAAGAATATCTTCTTATCTTTATTCTTTAGGTTTTTGGTGCTTTCTACGCATATTCTATTTCTAGCACTATCTTTTATCTTTCTCATTTCTTCTGTCTTATATTTGTAAAAGACATTAGAGTTTACAGCATGAGGTAAATAATAGCTATTAACATCTGGAGCTACTTCTTTAACAATCTCATGAGTAACCTTAGAAATGCAAACTATCTCATCTGTAGAGCGATAAAATTTTCCATTATATTGAGGTGCAGGAAAGTTATCCCAAACGTGATAATAAACCATCGGAAGATTTGGACGAATCTCATTTTCAAGTTCCCAAAGCCAACCATAGAATCTTGGGTCTGTCATAAACCACAATGCATCTGGCTTTTCTTTCTGAAGAACTGAACGAATTATTTCATCATTGCCATAACCATCAATCGGAAAAATTCTCCAACTGTCTCCCCATGGCTCAACTCTCTGGGGGGTATAATCGCGGTGTTTGACCGCGCCGCCTAGGCACACAAACTCATATCTTCCGGTCTTCAGTAGGGCCTCTATAAAATATTTAGTTTGTGTACCCACACCGGAAGGTGATAACGGATGGTCCGATATCACAAAAATTTTCTTCTTGCTCATAATTCTCCACTAAAATTATTATTTGTAGGCTTTCTATCGAATCAAGGACAATGTTCAGTGTGTCTAAACTTACATTTTCTGCAAGAAAGCCTATTTTTAATATAACGTTTATTGTTAATATTATACATTGCTTTATTCAAAAGTTTAATAGCATTTTCTGTTTTTTTAGGTCCGCTTGAAACTCTGAAAAACTCAACTCTATTTTTCTTTGCTGTTCTCTTGATGAGCGCAAAGTGAGTTTCAATGTCTTTAGGATCTATATCCATCTTTTGTGCAAAGAAGTGTTTGTATAGCGTCAATTGATAGGTCGTCATTGCATCGTTTTTACGGAGCGCGGGCCAGCCCCATGAACATGTTTTCCAATCAAATATATGGACTTTGCCATCCGGAGTTGCTACGACTCCATCGATATATCCTTTAAATCTATAGTTGTCATAACCTTTGATTGGTTCATAGAGCGCCATTTCAGCGGTCATGACTTCATAGCCATCTTTAAAATAATCCTTTAGAGAGTTTTCTATTAAAGGCTCTTGAAGAAGGGATTTTCCTTGTGTCCGCATATCTTCAACCAGTTTTGGATCGATTTCTACGTCGTTAGGCAATTTTGATAAGAATGTTTCAAACTCTTGCAGAAAATATTCTTCATCATTAATCTCTTCTTTTAAAAGTTTCTTCTCACAAACATTATGGATTGCATTACCAAATGCTGTGAAAGCATTTCCTTTAAACCCATCTATTTTGTCAAGCCTAATTAATTTGTGGCTATATGCGCAATGAACCCATTCTTTAAGTTCAGAATATGAAATATGCTTCATAATGTTTCTCCATGTTAATAGCATAACACAGAGAAGCAAAAAAATCAATCATTTTTATAGAGCTTCTGTATTTTGTTATATAAAACAGGAGAAACTGACTTTAGTAAACGATGATCTGGCTCCATAAAAAAGTCAGTAAAACCAGTAGCAAAATATTCTCTCAAAGATGTTGCAGCATAAGGACTTATAAATAATCCTTGCATAAATATATACAATTTGTCGTAGCCAACCTTATTTAACAAAAAGTCGTCAAATTCTAAATTATATTCAGTGTCAGTAAAAAATTTCAATTGAGTTTTGTAACCATATTCCCACAAAATATTCCTCAGTTTAACCCTCTTATTAATAAATTCAGATGACAATTTTTTATCGCCATAAATTTCAAGACCATATGGTTCCTCAAGTGAATGAGAAATCTCATGAATAATATCATCAATTAAATCTTTAGAATCATCTTGTTCATTTGTAATATACAAACAGCCATCTTTATACATGGCGTTAATTCTTCTATCTTCAAATTCTTCAAGATCACCAACAATTATCATCTCAACTTCTGTCAAAAACTTTTTTGGTATTCTATTTTCCACGACATCGATTATCTCTTCCATGTCCAATCCATTTGTTAATGGATCTTTTATATATACATGTATGCCGGTAGATGTGTAAAAGTTATTCACTTTATTATTATTTTCTTGTAAGTAGTTCAGCATCATCAAGCCCTATTTGATATCCTCTCATAAAGTTTTCTTCCGCAAAAGCCAAAGTGAATTCAGCAAAGTCAATTGCTAAAACTTCGGCTATCATATTTACGGTTACGTCTTCACAATTAAGTTTTTTTCCAACGTATTCGACTATATAAGATTTCAGTTTGCTGTCCTTCTCCACTACCATCGCCAACATTGGATTTGTAATAGCTTCCTTTTCAGTTTTTATATGCTCTTTGTGAACTTCCATTCTCTACTCCTGTTATTTTAATAATAACATATCCTATAACAAATGTCAAGCTTACATAATCTTCGAAGCTAATGTCGCTAGCTCAGACCTTTCCCCCTTTCGAAAGGTTATGTGTCCAGCTATTTTGTGCTTTTTAAAGCTTTCAACGGCATGAGCTAAGCCATTAGATGTCTCATTAACATAAATATTATCAATTTGTTCGATATCCCCGGTTAAGATGATTTTTGTATTTTCTCCAATCCGGGTGATAATTGTTTTTATCTCATGTCTTGTGAGATTCTGTGCTTCATCTATAACAATGAAGGCATCAGATATAGATCTGCCGCGAATATAAGTCAAGGCTTCGATCTCAATTTTTCCTTTCTCTAGATACATCTCTAAGTTGGTTTTGTCTCCCATAAGAAATTGCAAGTTGTCTTGAATCGGCATCAACCATGGTAACATCTTTTCTTGCATTGTTCCTGGCAAGAATCCGATATCTTTACCCATAGGCTGTATTGGTCGGGATACTATCAATCGAGAATATAAGTTGTCGCGACTACCAATTGTTTGTTGTAACCCGGCTGCAATGGCACAAAGTGTCTTTCCTGAGCCGGCTCGACCAATTAGCGATATTAATTTGATTGAAGGGTCCAAGAGCATATCAATAGCAAAGCTCTGCTCCTTGTTTCTAGGCTTAATATTCCAATCTGGCATGCTGGTATGGATTATCTTTTTAAGGGGGCTCTTGCCGTCCTCAAAGCGCACCAAACATGTCTTCTTGGAGTTGGCTACTGATGACAGCATCAAATATTGATTTGGCGAAAGATCTTCGTCTTCTAAATCAAATTTATCTAAAAAGATATCTTTATCTAAATAAAACTGATCAATAGTTTCATCATCTACGACCATATGACTAAATCCATCATACAAATCTTCTGTATTGGTGACAACTTCTTCGGATTTATAATCTTGGGCCTTTAAGCCTAAAGAGTCACAAATAACTCTCATGTTGATATCATTACTGACAATGATTAGTTCAGGGATGGTCGCATGGATCGATCCATGCGGATTATGAGTTGATAGAGCCATTCCTGTTGCAATAATGACATGATCCGGTATTTTCAGATCTAAGTCTGGAGGAAAGTCAACTGATGAAACACATCCATAGGACATAACTTTAAGTATGCCCTTCCCCTCTCCCAGACTTACTCCTTTTTGCAAATTACCTTTCGCACGAAGCTCATCTAAAGTACGAATTACTTTTCTGGCATTAGAACCAACAGAATCTTGTCTCTTCTTGTGCTTATCTATTTCCTCTAAAACCTTTAATGGCAAAAATATATCATTATCGCCAAACTTATATATTGATTCCGAATCTGTAAGACACACGCTGGTATCTAACAGAATATTCTTTTTAGGTGACATTAATATAACTCCTTAAATGTGCCATAGATAGTTCGACCACAAATCACTAACTTGATCGCGCCCAACGTTTTTTAATAGAAAGTTCGAAGGCTGATATGGTTTACTTTTAAGTTTCATGCCAGCCTCTTCAGGTGTTCTCGCACCTTTCTTTTGATTACATTTCATGCATGAAGTTGTGAGATTAAGCCATGTATTTTTTCCTCCTCTGCTTTTTGGTAATATGTGGTCTATTGTCAGTTCCTTAATATGAAATGTTTTTTCACAATACTGACAAATGTTGGAGTCTCTCCAAAATATGTTTTTCTTATTTGGAGAGGTTGCAGCCATTCTATTTTTAACGTAAACCTTTAAAACTATAACTGCTGGTAACTTAAACTTCTTTGAGACTGATTTAATAGTTTTACAATATTGTTCTACAGCGATAGCTTTACCACAAATACAAAGAACTAATGCTTCTAAAGAGTCAATTACTCCAACTGGTTTGTATGATGAGTCTAATTTAAGTGTCTTGTGTTTCACTGGATTCTCTGTCTCTGTTATATAGTTCAGGTATATTTTTTCCCAAGTGAGAATATGTTAGCATATCCTCTTTCTCTTTTTCAGTGTAATCTTCAATATCGATAATAATTGGGTGTCTAAACATATTATCATTCGGAGAACCAAGTATTTCTTTCGCTTTTTTAATAGTTTTATATAAATCTTCTTGTCGGTCTTTCCGATTAAACATTAAAAAAACAGTACACATTATAAAAGCCCAAAAAAATGTTAAATATATAAATTTCATGATCTTATTAGTGGAGGTAGGGGGAGTCGAACCCCCGTCCAGAATAATGTCAATATTAAGTCATTCACAAGTTTATTTAGTTTACTATCACAAACTAACAAAGATAGCCGGTTTTCCCTGCGCTTACCGACCTGTTGCGCTCCACCAATATTGATCTGACTGTCTTAGCAATTGTTCTCTAAGTGCCACCAGATTGTACGATTTAAGCCTGTCTGTCTAACCACCGTAGCAATATTGGGTAACCATTTTGATTTTAACAACTTGTCTGTTGTTTTTGATCAGATTGGATAGAAGGCTCTAATCAGCCTCCCGATTAAGCCGCTAGCGCGACTGTTTCGAAGTGTGTGTTGTTATTTGCAACTATGTTTTGAACTTTTAAGGTTGTATCTTACCTACTTGCACTTTTTTAATCTTTTATCCTGTCGAAGCCTAAATTACCCCCTTATGTAAGTATCGCATATTTTTTATTACATTCATCCGTCAAATAATAATCAAAATTAACTTCCCCACTTAGCTGACGGATAACATAAGAAAGCTTCGACAACTTTGATATTTCTTTTTTTACATCTAAGAAGTTAATCTTATCTATGCGAATCCATTGGTCATTCCTCTCGACGTTTCGAAGCTCACAAATCCTCTCGATGTCTTTCTCGTATAAATAATCGTCAATCCATGTACATCTTAGATATACCCACTCATTTTCTATTTTAGATTCGCGAACAATACCATAGCGCGGATTGTTGTTCCAAATATTAGTGACGGCTTTTCCATAAAATTTACTTCTTTCTTCATTCATTATATCTCCTGATAATAGTTGTTGAGTTTTAAAGCATTAACCGGTCGCCAAATAGTAGCAATTAATGTGTTTTGATTTCCAGCTTCTTGAGGATATATAAAGCCTATGGATCCGTACCTTTTTTCAGCTAGATTAGCAACCATCTCATATACATTTGGTTTTTGAGAATGTAATCTGGGATCATCAATCAAAAATTTCTTCCCCATAAAGCGCTCCTCATACCATGCCAAGCCATCAGAATCTATATTTTTTGTACATATATGCCACTGATTATATTCAACACCAGCTTCGCACTTTTCTGCTTTCTTAAATCGCTCTTCAAAGCCATCGATATTCTGTATCATATAATTCTGAATTTCTAACTTCGAAGATAGGTTAGCCGGATCTTTCATTACTGGATATAGTTTATCCATTGGCACTTCAACTTTATAATAATTACTTCCTGGTATTCTTCCAATACCGGTATCTTCTTGTGAACGTTTAGTAAAGAAGAAAACTCTTGGTCGATTCCATGTCACATAATCCCTAGTAGTATAATTCTTTGCTGATTTTGATGCCACTTCCGGTTCAAATCTCTGAATATTATTATGAGATGACACATGATATAAAACCACCTCTCCGTCTTCGTTAATATCCAGTGGATATCCTTTTAAAAAGTTTTGTTCATTCAAAAAGCTTTTCCATTCTTTTATAAACTTCATAATCTCACTACTCCTTGTACATATTAAATTTCTTAAGATTAATACGATAATCACTCAAGGTAATCCCCAAAAACCTTGCTGCTTCAGAATTTGACTTAGTACACGAAATGGCAACTCTCATTAGTGCTTCTTTAATAATATAGTCTATTTTCTTCCAAATGTCAAGACCAAAAAGTCTGTTTTTTAAATGAGTAGAAGAAAGCTCTAATTTAATAGCTATTAAATCTTCTAATGTCATATTAGAAATTAAAACTAGCAATTCTTTACTCACAATACCTTTCTGTGTTAGACTGTTTATATTGTTTATTTTAACATCTTTCATTTGTTAACAATTGTATTATAACATTAAAAAGCCTACATGTCAATGTTTTTTTACAGACCTAGTTCTATTTCGTCTTCTGTCGGTTCTTCTAAATCTTGATTAGCAACGTCATAAGCTTGATTCGTGGGTTCCTTAACATTTCCAGATAATTCTGTTTCGAATTTATCAAAATACAATTTTACGTTAGCAATCAGATAATCATGAAACAATTCTTTATCTTCTTCGGCAGATAATAATTCAAAAGAATCTATAACGCTTGTTTCCACTTTTTTAAATGAACTGTAAGCCATATTTCTTCCTGTTTCATCTTGGCCATCAATTCCAAATTCTGATCTAGGATCTTCTGGTTCCTCATCGGCCTTTTTCTCAGAATCAGTCCTGATATCGATAAACTTATCTTGTTCTGATTTGTCATCTGAGATCTCAATATCTATCTCTTCTTTTACGCTTTCTTTAACTGCCTTATTGTTTACTTCTACTGGCTTTAGAGTATTAACGATGGCTTGAATAACGTGAGAACGAAAAGAATTTCGTTGTTCTTCTGAAGTAGTCAATATTTTATAATCTGCCTCTAAAACCGGTATAATTTTTTTCAACAAATCTTCCAATACATTGATCCCTGTTGATTTATTTGGAGAAGGATCTGTATCAGCGACTTGGGACTCATTCAGATTTTTCATTTCATGGTCAATAAAGCCTCTAATTATAGCTCTAAGTTGAGTTTCCTCATTTAACCTTTTTTTCTTGACATGTTTGATTATTGATCGTATACTATATCTAATCTCTCTCTCTCTTTCATTGTTCATATTAAGAATCCTTTCTTTAGTAAATAGTTTAAAACTTCTTCAACCATCTCAGAATCTTCATCCCCTGTAGATCCTAAAGGGGTAGAATAACCAGACACAGAACCTCCACCACCAGAAGACATTTCGCTTAAGTTAGAAAACTTATCTTTCAGCAAATTATAAATATCTTGATCAAACCAGCCCATTATATTTTTAAACGTTTCTTCATCAGCATCTGCCAAAGCTTTCCTTAAAGTTGTTCCGGACATTTCTCCAAATCCGGGTACTTCTAAAGATACATGAGGTGCAACATAAAGATAACCATGCTTCGATAATGGTTGTAAATTATTTTTGTTTGCATCATAATATTGAAAGTACGAAGGTTCGCCATTCTTCTTTTTACCAACTCTAAATCGCGGACTCTCCATCATATCTTTTTTTCCAACAGCAAATAACAGTGCTGTTTTATCTGGATCATATTGACTAGTTAACTCTTCTGCTTTATAAGGGTTTTTAACTTGAACCGCGTTCTCGATACCATGCTGATTAATAATCTGCAACTTCTCAGAAAAATCTAATGGAGACTTTGGTAACTTGACTTTATTAGAAGTCACTATAAAAGTATTATCTTCTCCAAACGTTTTTGAGAGTTCTCTATAAACAGCAGCATGATGTTTACCCATTGGTTGAAATCTGCCGGGATATATCATCAAAACTGTATCAATATTTGATTGTTCTTCTTTTTGCTCGTCAATAGCCCACTGCACTGCTTCGGCTAATGCTGATTTTACCATTTTACTGTCAGGTATTAATGCTGTCACCATTTTGTATGCTTTTAGATCTTCAAAAAGCTTTTTGTTTGTCTTATTAGTTTTTGGCAATAGTGTGTGCCATTCTTTAAGAGACATTTTGGTAGACTTTTTATTATTCCAAAATATTTCTAGCATTTGGTTTTCTTTTATGTCAGGCTTTTTAAAACCCTTGTCCATCATAAAGTTCGCGCGACTAAACTCTAGCCGATCAACAAACTTAACTCCGTTACCATCAAAATCAACAGCAACATAACCTTCTGGGTTCGTTACTTTAAGATCACCGGAACCATCGTCAACAAAGTGCTTTGTGGCGTACACCGCATTATTATATTTCTCAATAAAGATATTCTTTGTTTCAAATAACAATCGCGAAAGTCTAAAAACATTTAAAATATCGTTTCTCGAACGTTCAATAGCTTCCAACTCTGCTGCACCAGTGGTCATAGCACGTTGCTTGCCTTTTTCACTTTTTAGTTTATTAATTCTCTTGGTTAGTCTGTTTTGGTTCCACTCCACAAATCCTTGGTAAGAGCCTTGTGGATCATCAGCAAATACTCCTCCGCGAATCTCACTGTTGAGATATATGTTCATTTTCGCTAAAGGAAGGTTTTCATAATTAATTTTGCTATTAACTGCGTCAGCTTGCGTAACAAGCGTTATAACTCGTTCCTCATCCTCATCAGTTAAAGTCACAGTTCCCGTATCGTTCTTAAAGAACGCATCGTCAAACCAAACGTCTGATCTCCTTTTAAGCTGACTTACATCGGCTCCAAAGCTAGCGCCACTTTTTAAATCATTATATGTGGTATGAAACACAATACCAAACTTCGCATTTCCTATTTGTTGTCCCAAATTAGAATCAACAGGAACAGCATAAATAATTGTGTTTGGTTTAAATCTATAATGAGGCTCTCCATCGATATCAACAATTTCTAACATTCCATCATCGAACATGAAATCGCCCTGAAGGATTTTCTTAATACCCAAAGAAGGCAAGTAATATAGAGCTTTCTTTAACTTGTCAACCAATCCCGGCGCGTGTCCGTGATTATAATTGATGTCTTCCACAGTATAGTTTATTTTTGGAACTTTATTAAAAATCGATTTTGTTCCAACAAAAAACTTTCCATTATCCGGATTTATACCAGCGAAGATTGCTGGCGCGCCATCCCATTTAACCGAAGTGCTGACTTTGGTATCGCCATCACCTCTAAGAACCTTAATCATTTCCAACAAGAATGATCTGGCCATATCATAGCCTTCTTCGCCTCTTGTCAGAACTAATTCTTCTAAGTGAGTTAAGTGGGTATTTGCTTTACCTTCCTTCAGAATGGTTCTCATTATTTATTTCCTATTTCTTAAATTTAACATTTTTAAGCATTTTTTTGATTCTTTCGCGTAAAACTGCTTCCTGCATTGGGCGCTTTCTTTCATCATCGCCTCTGCGATCAGCATGTGGACTTTTTCTTCCGCTGGAAGCCGCGACCTCTTTCATGCCTTTCTGTTGCATGCATTTTTCGATGCAGTCACTATAACCTTCGCCTTCAGATCCATCGATAGGTGAACCACATCGCTCTTTACATTTCTCATGCTTCATTGCGTCGTCTGACTCTTCACTTACAATAACATCATCATCGCGCTTTCCACCGCAATGAGCTTCATCCAATTCTTTTTCTTTACATTTGCACGGCTCTTTCTTACATTTTGGGCATTTGCCTTTCTTTTTTCCTGGCTCCTCGATGCCTTCTTCTTGAACGTCAGCATCTTTGTCATCTTTGTCAGCCCATGGGGGCACCCCATCACCATCGCCGTCAGGCTTCTTCCCTTCACTTAGTTTGCTGAGATCCATACTGAATCCCCATTTTTCTGTCAATAAGCCTTTAAGCTCATTATCTTTCCATTTCTTAGTAGACATTTTAGTATTTACTCCTTTTTGTAAATGTTCAAAATAAATAGTTTCTCTTAAACCATCTTCCCAATCTCTGAAACACAAATTTCCCTGCTCATACGCTTCTCTTTCCATTTCGCGTAAGTGATCGTCGTTTTGTGCATACCCTTCGCCCATTTCACTAACGCCACTAAACATGCCATTGCAGTTTTGAGTGTGATGCACTAACTCATGGGACAGAGATCTCATTATATCTTTTGGGTGTCTTCCAGAAATGTATAATGTTACTGACATCTGATCAGGATCATAATATGCAGTTTTTCCAAGTGGATTTTTAGCATTATTGGGATCTTTTCGCAAAAAAAGCCTAGGGGGTTTTTTAAATCCCATTTTTTTTTGGGCAAATGGGATAAATTTATTAATTAGAGGTTTGAGGGTTTCAATCATTATTTAAAAAAACCTTTTTTTGGCTATCTGAGTACCATATATATTCTAAATAGTTTCCAAATGGATCTTTTACATAAACCCCTATAGTTCCATCGCGATGTTTAACAATTTCCCCTTTGTCTAAAGGTAAATCGTTATATTCTTCAATTAAAATTGCAAAATGTGCATGTTTGTAATGTTTTTTATCGATTAGAGCTATATTAGTGTTTTGTATACTTATTCTGATGTATTTGCTATCGCGAAAAGTAACCGTTCCTTTTAAATGTTCGGTATACCACTCTTCTGCGATTTTTAGATCATCCACTAATATTGCTATATGATCTGCGTTACTGTACTTCACCTTGAAACACCTTACTTAAATTAATAGTAAAAAGTTTTTCTACTTTTTGCTTTTCGTAAATAAAGACATGAGATATCGAAACTAATCGATTTGTTCTTATTTCATTTGTGATTTTTATCACAAACCCATACTTTTTTTCCCACATTGCCTTTCCTCGATTCCATTTGCTCCATTTCACTATATCCCCTGTACATATATTTTCTGCTTTAATATTTCCAAAGGATTGTTTTTTATTCATTTACTTTATTAACAAGAAGAAAAACTATAACTGATATCAGAGTTATGCATGCGAAGTGAAACCCAAAAAAACCATACAACATCCATGAAAAAAACAATATTGTTATAGATTGCCAGAATTTTCCATACTCAAATAACATATTTTACTCCAAATATTTTGACAAAGCTAATGCTGTTCCCATTAAAAACTGTACAACCATAAAGATTGTTATAGATTTCGTCTTAAATTCTTTTAAAAGCTCTATTTCTTTAATTGCAATTTGTAGTTGTGTGGGAGAGATAACTTCATCAATCTTTTCTTTCCAAGACCTCAACTCTTCTACGCGGTCTTCGCGCTCTCTCATTCTAGCAATTTCTTGTTTTAATTCCTGAATTTCGTTATTAAGTGATTCAATATTTGTAGCCAAAGATGATAATTCTTTTAAAACTAATTTTGAATACTCGCTCCATCCGTTATCTGCTGACATATGTGAATCCCCCAAACAACAATAACTAGTATATTCTAATCATCAAAGTATGATGCATCTATTATTTTTAGTTCGTCATCGGCATTTAAGCCAATATTGCCTGGACCTACCCAGTCCATAATATCTAATTGTAATTCATTATACGCTTTATAAATCAAAAAATATAAAGACTCGTTTTTCATTCCATATTCAAATAGTTTTCTGTAAAAAACTCTATAAGGTTTTTCTATTATATCATATTTTTGATAGCGATCTGATAACATACTTGAAAATTTGTTTTTATACTTACTTTGTTTGTATGCGCCACCGTACATTAATGACTGTATAATATAATTCCATATACCTTCATAGCTTTCCAGATCATCTGTAAATATCTCTTTAACATTATAGGGCATTTCATTTTGCATATAATTTAAAAGCTTGGGAAAATTTTCTACTACTTTTTTAAAAGCGATTTCATCAGCATCATCTACAGGCTCTATTTTTTCCATTGCAATCCATGAGAAATCAGGAGAATGCACAAAGGTTTTTGGAAACAATCTGGGATAAACAGAAGATATTTCTGTTTCTTTTTTATTCATATAAATATCTGCAAGATCATTATAAATATATTTAATAACCACATCGTCATCGTCTATAGGAGAATAGACTTCTCTAAAGCTTCCTCTACCAATATACTTAAATTCAGACTCCAGTATTTCTCCGGCCTCTGACCAGCTTTTACCAGCGATTTTTTCTAACCAAGGGTACATACCCATCTCTTCTTTTTCAAAGGCTTCCTCAAGGGCTCCTGCCCCTATACTGCCGCCTCCGGGTGCTCCCGGTGGGGCTGAAATCTCATCTTTATCTTTGTCGCCCAATGGTCTTTTAACAGCTTTCATGCCAGTTGGATTCCCACCAGTATTTCCGCCTTGCTGTGTCAAGTCTTTTATCGCTTTTTTAATTCCAGCGGCAGACTTTCTTTCCATTGATTCATTGAAATTATAGTTTTTTCTCACATTCAAACTGGACATGTTATTATTAAAAAGATTTAAAGCTTCATCATAAGAAGCATTTGGTTTTTCTACCGGCACAAATCCTAAAGCCATAAAAGCCTTTAAAGACGCCTTGCTACTAGCTTGTGCTGATATTTCTTCATCAGGATAAGCATCTATTACCATTTTAATGAGTTTTTTCCCGATACCTTGCCCTCTTTTATCTTCTTCAACGAAAAAACTAAAAATTGAGTGTGCTCCTCCTGCCCACTTACTATTTTCTATAACCTCTATTCTTCCACCATCGAGGTTAAAGACTCTTCTGTTATTAGTTTGTGGAGCGGTCAATCCTTCTTTCAAATACTCTCGCCAGTTTTCCATTAATAGTTTCATTTTTTTACCAACTCCTTATTGACTATATCATAGCCGTCAACAACGCCTATATTTATATAATCAAACCCGTCTAATAAGCATATTTTTTGTTCAGCAAAAACGCCATTCTGGATAACGTTTACACAAACTTGCCCTACTACTTCTGTAAATAATGCAGGTATTGCTTGTTGTGGAATTGTTTTTAAGTGAGTGTTATATGCAGCAATCTCTCCTTTAAGACTAAATTCGGTACCTCTAGAGCCAATCGCTTGAATATGAGCCATATAATCATGTATTGCTCTGAACTTTGCATTTGTTTCTTCGTCAAATACATCATGCTCTGCATCAATGGTAGCAATTTTTAAGATACCAGTTTGTTTTACTTCATCGCGAAGCTCTTGTGCATCTTTATAAGGGTGATAATCAACAAACTCTATCTTAACTCTGCTGGATATTTGTTTAAACATTTTATTTACAAATGGCGTCATTGCTTCAAAATGAGGTACTGCTCGTTGTTCAAACTTTGGCGCTGCTAAATAAGCCTTGGCAACCAGTTCTGCATATTTATCCCAGCCATCAGGACCGGGCTTTAACATTAATTTTTCTGTAAGGTTTTGTTCTTCTAAGAACTGTCGCCAGTTTTCAAGTAGGAGTTTCATTTTTATTTTCTCTTTTACCTAATAATTTAAAATCAACCAATCCCGCAGGATCCCAAATACAACCGGAAGCAACGTCCCACGAATAATACCATTGCGCTGTATATCTTTTATTATTGAAATATGGACATATTTCAATTCCGGCAAAGCCGTCGTCTTGTAATTTTTTCCAATCGATTACTATTCCGCCAATCATCGATTTAACTCCATATTCTTTTTCAAAGATTCTAAATTCTGCTTCGGAATGCACTGCTTTAATTTTATCATAATTAGCTTCTATTTTATATAAATAGTTAGCCTTATCTATCATTCCTGGCATTTCAGACGAAGCCCACTGAATCCAGTCATCTCCGCAACTATACCACAAGCCTTTTGGCTTGCCAGAAAAACTAGGAGTTTCATCTTGCACCACTTTATTAATTTTTGTAAATATTTTATCGGATAAGAAGACTTTTTCATCCTCATCATACAAATAATAACCAAAAATTTCGGTATCTTCATTCAAATACCTTCGCCAATTTTCCATTAAAAGTTTCATATATAATACCTATCAAATCTGGCTTGATCTATTCCGTATCTACCGCCTTCTTCAAAGCGCCCCGGAACAACCGCTTCCGCAGCATCATCAAATGCGCGGACGAGGCTTTTTACAATAAAGATAATCTGTTTGATCTTATCCAGGGATGTGTATTTTTTCTTGAGCGAAAGGGATACAAAGTCCTCTTCATTTTCAAATTCAACTAGAATCGCTGCAACCCTACCGAAAGAATTTTCGTTTACAACTTGATAATCTTTAATATAAAACCCAGATGCTCCGCCTTCTGTTTTCGAAGCCTCTTTATTTAACTGCTCAACAATGGCCTCTGCCTCTGCAAAGGTCCAAAATGAGTCTAACTGTCTGGAGGTAAGAAGGGGAAGATATATTCTCCAAATTCGTAATTCTTTAGGATCAATTCCCAAAGCACCAATTAAGGATTGCGCCTGCGCGCGCGAACCTTCTATCGGATTATACCATAAATCCGCAATCTTCTCTTCGCGCGAAAGCTCATCCTCATCTTCCGTCAAAAATTTCCTCCAATTTTCAAGTAGGAGTTTCACCCTTCTTCTCCTTTGTTTTGCCACTCTTCTGAAATTTTATCTTCGGCTATTGGTCCTCCAGCAGCCCAAGTAAAACAAGACCTTGCAGAGTGACACTTAAAGTGATGCATCCAACAATACCCAAGTTTTCCTTCTTCGTCTTCAATTGGTTCTGATACGGGACCGGGAAGACATTCTAACATTCTCGGTGATATATCAAAAGCAACACAGTTACCGCATCTAGATTTTTTGGCAACTTCAGCATCGGTGTTCCAATGTTCAGCAGCTTTTTCCCAATATTCCTCATCAGCTAAGTTTAAAGGACCATACTGAATATGTTCTGCTTTAATCGCAGCATTTCTGTTTTTAGTATTTAGCTCTAAGTTTTGTGTTGGTTTAGGGCAAGCTAGTTTTTTTGCTTCATTTATAAATTTGCGCCAATTTTCAAGTAATAGTTTCATTTTTAATTTCCTTTAATATCCGTAAGAATGGATATAATCGTCTATGGTATCTAAATGGGATCTATCGAATTCTTTAATAAGAGACACCAACTCAGCAGAGTCACTATCTAGATTTTCGATATTGTCTTTCAACATCTTTAAAACTTTTGAGTTTTCCTTGCTAATTTTGTTTGCCACACCATAATCAATTTCTTGATCCCAGAAATAAGCTTTTTTGAAGAACCATAGTAAAATCCCAGAGGGAATTCTAGGATCTTCTAAAAAAGATTTTACGCCAAGTTCACCGACTAAAGCTTTTCTTGATATATGTACAACCCATTCTTTTAGAGGTATATCGAGAGATTCTGCTATGGCAAGAGCAGACAAAAACCCTTCAGCATCTGTAACCATGCTGGCAATTTTTTGTATGTCACTAAACTCGTCGTTCTCATTTATAAATTTGCGCCAATTTTCAAGTAATAGCTTCATGCGACCGACTTACTGCCTCTACACTTCCACTTTTTTCTGGACAAGGCATTGGCACAGGGGGGATTTTTACACTTCTTAATTTTGGCACTCCTGGCGCAGTAAGCGTCACCTTTCTTGGTACCCGGACGTATTCTATCTCCACCACCCTTAGCTTGGCCTTTTTGTCCAAATGAGCGACACTTTCCATCAACACGTTTTGCAAAACGCTTGCCTTTTGATGGTTTGCATGCCTTCTTTTTCTTTTTTTCCAGCATGTAGGCTTCTAACTCTTCTCTAATCATGGTTTCTATATATAAATTTTTCATATTATTTACCTTTTTTGCTTTTTTTAGCTTTTTTGCCCCAAGATTTTCCTTTACCTTTTTCTTTACAGGCTCCGGGTGTTGGGCGGCATGCTGGATATTTCTTTCTTTTTTCTCCAGAAGAACGACCACAGGCTTTATAACCACCTTTACCATCAGGAGAATTGCAATCTACCCAACCTTTTTTACTTCCTTTTGCCCCTTTTCTACCAAACCAATCTTTTAAAGAAGACTCTTTGCTGGACTCTGTGCCGGCTTTCTTCTTTTTTTCGGTTAAATATCTTTCTGTTTCCTGTTCTATTATTTCTTCTATGATAGCTTCTTGCATTTCTATCTCCGGAGAGACTGAAAGCATTTTATCTGCAAAGTCGGGATCAAAACCCATCTTCAGAAGATCTTTATACTTATATTTTGATAACTCGTCAAGTTCTTCTTGAGAGTGATGCCATTGACCGGGTGTTACTGTATAATATAAATCATTTATTATATATCTCAACCTTTTTTTAGTTGCTTCTAATTTATTATTTGTTCCCGGTAGATCAGTTAAATATTTTAAATGTCTTAAAACTTGTCCTAAATTTAATGCACTATGTTTTGCATAATCTTTTATATAGCCTTCTTCTAATCCTGACATGTCAATTATATCATCATCGCGATGAGTTTGTATTTTTTCGCTTTTTTTGATAATGCTTTTTATTTCTTCTTCTGTCGCATCTGTATGTTTTTCCAAAGCATCTAATCCGGCTGCGCCACCTTCATCTTTTAGGGCTTTCATTATTGCTTTTTCGAGACTATCATCATCTTGATTTTCCAACAATACTTGAGAAATTTCATCTTCAATAATAATACGAAGCGATTCTTTCTTTGAGTTACCCCAGTTCTTTGCGCCAACTTTACGGCACTTTACAAGAGCGCCTGAAGCATAAGCAGAAGGCCAAACCTTATAACGTGATTTTACTTTGTGGTAGCAGGCGTCTTTTTTGCCTTCCGCCTCATCAACAATCTCAACTTCTTCTTTTTTAACACAGTTGTTTACTGTTTTTCCAAACATTTTTTTGGTCCCTTTCTTTTCATAACCGGGCCAGCATTTTTTTGCTTCTTCTATCGCTATCGGCTGCGGCGCGCCTGATAATGCATTCTTTACATATGTATAAATATTCTTTTCTAATATTGTAAATAATTTTGTATATCTTTCGTCAATAAACTTAAAAAAGTTATAAACTGCCAACATTTCCTCTGAAGTGTCGATAAATTTTATTAATGTACTTATTTTAATATTTATCTTAGTTTGCGCCTGGGGTCTAGGTAATCCTGCCGTATGATGAAAAGGTTTTATATTAATATTAAAATCTGGCATTGATAAATCATCAACACCTTTTTCATTATATTTTTCATCAAAGTCTAATTTTATTTGGCTTTTTGCAGATTTTTTACTAAAATCCCAAATTTCTTTTAAAGCATCCTTTACAATGTTTTTTATTTGTTCTTCTGTCCTAATCCACCACGTATAAGACAAATTTATACTTTCATATTTGTCGTCCGGAAGGTGGGCTGTGATATTTGGAAAAATAGTATATAATTTTATATTATTATAATATTTGTTGACTTCAATTTCTTCAATCTTAATATTCTTAGATTCTTTGTTGGCATCATGAAGTTTATTAATAATTTGATCAATATCTGAAGAAACTACCTCTGGGATCAAACTATAAATTTGTTCTTCAAGCCCAGTTTTTACTATATTTGGTATAGTAAAATTTTTCTTTTCCTGTAAGAAAAAGTCTTCTGCATCCGATGCATCGGCGACATACTCAGGCTCGCCGTAACCGAGTTCACCATAGAATATTCTAAAACTAAATATCATTTTCTTTTTAGATGTCTCTATTCTAAGTCGAACCTCGTCATACCCCGCTGAAGAATCGAAGGTGTTTTCAAAAAAATTTGAATCTCCGTAAGGCCCAGGCATGTCAGGACTTTGATCAACATCCTGTTCTTCCCCGGTGCTCATATCGGTAAATTCTTGTATTGAACCTTTAAATATATCTTCGAAGCGTTCTTCTATTGTTTCTTTAAAATCATATTCATCACCTTCCCAATCAAGCTGTGGCGTACTAAGCATACTTAATAAAGCTTTATTCTTTATAGGAATTTCGATGTTCACCTCTCCCATTGGCATCATGCTCAGAACGTCGTGGCTGTATTCGTCGTAATTTGAGTAAAAAGATATATAATTGGTATCAAATTCATTCTCATCATCGACTCTTTGCGCTAATCTTATCATCGCGTTGTTTTTAGGTGGGTTTTCTTCTGCATGTGTGAAAATCGCTTTCATTATATTTTCAGAAATCTGTAAGGGTATTTTGGACTCTGAAGATAGATGTTCGGCAGCTTCTTCCCAATCATTAGTATGATATGTCTCATAAGGATCGTCATCGCGATCCCAAAACATTTCAAAAAGGGGCTCGCCGGTATCATAACCTATTTGTACTGCCATTTTGCGAAAAAGATCGCCACTGCGCAATCCTTCATCCTTAATAAAATAAAAAGCTTTGCGGTCTGAGTTAGTATATTGATCAAAATATGAGTTTGGTTCTTGTGCAATGCACCAATTGGTTTTTTTACCAAAGTAACATGATGAACTCATAGTATCTGGTCGTACTACAAAATATCTGTCGTCTTCGTAAACTATAGTTCCCTCACCAGCATCTAAAAACTGCTGTGTTCTGGGATTATCTTTTCTTTTTTTAACCGATTTGGCTATTTGCGGCTTAATAATATACTCATCAATATCTGAATAAATTTCTGCAACATTTTTATATTGATTTATATCTTTTTTCTTCAATCTTGGCTTATATTCTATAAATTTCTTTACAGCATCGATTATAACACGCGCTTCCTGCTCTTTTCCGTAATGTGAGTAAGCTTCCCAGTCTGGAATTTTAACTAACTGTTTGGCCATCCAATTTAAGTGCTTATAATTGTTATCTTGGTCATTAAATGCCAAACTATCTAAAGTGCTTTTTCCCAAATAAGAATATTTTTTAAAAACATCATCTTTTCGACCTTCCATCAACAACATATCAACTCTGAGTTGATAATTTTGTTCAAAAAGCGCTTTTTTGGACTGATTTCTCATAACTATTTCTATTTCCTCTGGTTTTATACTTAGATTTTCCAATTTCTTATAATCTTCTATTGATACCCACTTAAAATCATTATGTTCAACAAATCCGGATTCTGGGTTCTCTTTAAACTCTATATTTCCTGAATATTTTTTTGTAATAAAAAAATTCCTAAAGGAATCTGGTACTTTTACATCTTGTAAATCACTAATTATAAGATTTGTTTCTTCTAAAGCTTCTCTTATTGCGGCTTCTTCATTGGATTCGCCTTTTTCGACATGTCCACCGGGTAAATCCCAATGTAGAGGGTGTGTCGGGGCAGTTTTAGTTCTTTTTATTATTAAAAAATGATCATTTTTATCCAAAATGACAACATTCGCTACTTGTTTTTTTGACAAATCAACATACCTTTTATCACTTTACAATGTAAATAGTTGTTTTGGTTTAGTTAGAGCAATAAACACAAAAAAAAGTAGCTCTCACTACTTTTTTTATTCTATATGACTTATGATTTGATGATCTTTATTTTATCAATCACTATATATACTATTTCTTGTTGTTTTATACAGAAAATTTTAAAATAAGGAAGAGCAAAATTATCAGTGCTTCCTATTATTGAACTACCTAGGGTAGTAATATCGGCTGTGGAGATCTGGCGAAGTGGCTCTATTAAATTACTAACTACTACTCCTATAAATTTATATTCTACTGTGGTAAATGTATGATTAATTCCCATAGTAAAGCCTTCCACACTATATTCGACTAAATCACCTTTTTTTATAAAGGTATAATAGCCATCTATACGATTAGAATCTTGCATTTATCAGATTTGAGAATCTATCCAGCTAAGTGCATCTGAGTGCCGAACAAATTTTGGTGAAATTGCAGCTAAAAACTGATTTGTGCCGGCCTCTGTTACTGTCCATTGCCATTTAAAATCTGTTTCTTTGCTGAAAAGCAGTCCAAATTGAATATTTTCTCCCAATGAAACATCAACATCCAGGGTTTCTAAATGAACTCTGAAGATTTTTGCTCTTTTTTTGTTCAAAAGCTCTTCATCTGAAATACTACTCTCTTCTCTGGCTTGCGGCTGATCAGCACGAACGACCATATACTTATAATTCTGCTGTTTTGTTGTGAAGTTGGTCTTAACACTGCTAATAAAATACTCATTAACTGAATCACTATCCTCATGATCAAAACTGTGCATAGGAAATTTGGCTCTTTTTCCATTTGCAAAAACCTTGTATACATTCCATTTCTCGGTCATCTTTTCCCCTATTGTTTCTTAAGTATACCCTTTTTTAAACAGTTTGTCAAGTATTTTTCTTCAATATATTCAGGCATATAATCAGAGTTGAACCAATGTATTATCCAATAATAAGCTTCGTTGGTTTCTATAAAAATCTTTCTTCTTCTTTCTATAATAACCCCTATAGAACCGGACTCTGGTTCAATTATTAAGTCTCCTATTTTGACCGACAAATCCATTATTAAATTTAAACCATTCTTTTTCTGGAAGGCTTAAAATTATATCATTGTCAATAGGTTCAATTTCCTCAGAATCTATTACTACCGCTTGCAATATATTTATATCGCCCTCATTTGTAAATAGGTTCTCATCGTATGAATAGGGTATGAGAGTCCAAAATCCAATTATATATTTCATTATAAATTAATTTCCTTTATACTGTTCTATTGCATCTTTTTTAGGTTTGGTGTTAAACCATTTCCAAGCAGTCTTAGTTCTAAAAAACAACATTAATCCGCCATACGCCCTTAATCCATCTTTTTCTATATTAAAGTTCTTTTTGTTGTTCTTGCCTCTTGGTCTAGGCTCATAAATTACATATCCTTTAAATTTCTTATCATTTAGATGGCGATCATTCCGGTCTATTGTCGCGCTGCGTGGCGCTTTTTTCCCAAACAATTCTACTTGAGAAGAAGAACCATCTACAACAAAAGTTCCTATCTTTTGCCCGTTTAGTTCTATGTCAAAAGTTCTTTTAATTAAAGTTCCTCCATGCCCGAAGTAGCGATTGGTCCGCGATGATTTACTAATGTCAGCGAGTCTCATTTTAATTAAATCTTCTGGTTCTGCTGTTTTTAAATTATCCGGCAGTAGTTTTCGCCATGGCTGTATGGCGACAAGAAATTTAACTTTGTCTTCTTCATCTAAAGACGATAACAGTGCCATGGCTTGGCTTCTATGTTCATTATTAAAATAAAGTCTTGTTAAGTTATCCATCATATAATCATCAAGCTCTTCTTTGATGATTTTTTTAAGTTTTTGTTCGGTAATCATTATACTTTTATCCTATCAATAATGTATGGGTGCTGGAGGGACAAGTCTTTATAAAGCTTTTTCAAGACTTTTTTAGCAATATCACCCATTTGGTCTTTTGTAGCCTTATTGCCAATAACTTTTTCTATTTCTTTTTCTATAATATCTTTTGTATCTCTACTCTTAAGGGTTGTTTTTATTTCTTTCGAGATCATATCTCTTATTTCTGTTTTATCGTCCCTTGTGAGTTCTTCTAAAATAATTTGTCTTAGTCTTTGATTAGAAACCATAGTCTTCTTCATCTGTTTCTTCCTTTGGAATAGTATCCTTTAAAATATTTTCCAACTCATGACGTACATAGTAATTCATAAATTTATCTTCTTCATTAAAAAAATCTTCTATTTTTATTGAATCCGGGTATCCAAATGCTCCATCCTCCGGACCATGACCCATGAAATTATCCGGAAATGGAGAACCCCATCGGTCCCATGGCCCATATTCATCATCAATATATTTTACGATCTTAAGATATTGAGTTAGGAAACTTTTTAGTTGCTCGACACTTTTAATGCTGAAAGACTTTTTATAAAGATCCCCAATGAGTTCTCTATCTTCCGGGTCATATCCATTCTGAATACCTTCTGAATTACTCAGAATATCAAATTGGTCAGCCACGTACTTAATAGCTTTTTCAATGGCTTGTGCATACTCTGCCGGCGCTCCAATTGGCGCTAGCTCCATACCTTGTAATATATAAGCCGGATCATCATTTGTTATTAGTCGATATATATTTTGTTGATTTGACTCCGCTTCTTCAGTTAAAAACTTTCGAAAGTTTTCTAATAATATTTTCATTTGACAAACTCCACAGTAAATATATAACGTTTTTCTAATTTCTCAATATTCGTTACAAAGACATCACCTCCAGAAAGAAACTCCATTTCATTAGGGTATTCTGAGTATTTAGCAATATACATGCCTCTAGAAGCAGAAGTCTTTAATATTATCCCAATATTTGAGTTCAATGGCTGTTTCGAAGCTAGCGCATCGTATACTGATGACTGCGCAAAGCCTCTTGCTACAGGATAAGAAACAGTCCATGACGCAATATCCTTCCCTGGAAAGACAACTTGTTCACCGGCTGATACAGCTTTAATAATTTTCTTGACTAATCTGTGTTTTAGAGCGAGCCCTCTATAAATTTCTGTATTCGGGCTGATTCCAATTGGAGGAGAACGGGAAGCAATTATCTTAAGAATTTTATTGGCAAAAATATAATCTTTTTCACTCTCTAAAACTTCACTACTTCTGGGATCAATATCAGTATCTCCAAAGATTTTGTCGGCCTTGGCGTCTATTTTATCATATTGTTCTTTTAATTGCTTTAAAATAGAAAAATCGTTTGTCATATTCTCTAAAACTGACCTAAGTTTTTTCTTTACTGTATAATGGTTTTCAACTACTTTTTTTCTTAAATTTTGATCAAGTATATTATGCTTCTTAAATTCAAAATCTTGAAGATAAACGGAACTATCTTTGCGCGTACTAGTGTTGATAACTTCAAAATATGGCTCTTTGGACTTTACAAAATCGTCATAAAAACTCTGAGGCAAACCCTCATACAGCCGTATTTTTTTAGTAAACCAACTTACTATTTCATTAATTCTATAATATATTGAACTTATAAAATCATTATCAAAAATTGTAAAAGATAACTGAGAGTCAGCCAAATTTATATCATAACCAGACGGTGCCCGTACTGTGGATACTGATGCGCCGGTAAATAATGCAATTGCATTGCGAACTCTATTATATGAATGAAAATTTTCGTCGTTTAAGGAGGCGAAAACATAACTTGATATTTTTAAGCTTAAACTAGCTACTGGTATTATTTTATTAATCAACTCATGTATTTTTCTTAGATCATCAATTAGATCTTGTGTCAAAAAGGTGTAAATTGTTTCTGATTTTGGTGCACCCATCCAACCGGCGCTATGACGATTTCTTAGTGTGTCAATAGCACCAAGCTTTCGACTTATATTATGAACCGGTGTCCGGATCGAATTAAGAATCATTTTTTTAATAGCGACGGGACCAACTGCCGGCCCCTCGCTTCTCCATGTTTCTGATGAATTATTAGAGAGGTTTTTTTTTAAAAAGTCGGATATCTTTTTTTCGCGCTTTGCAATATTGGCATCAATTTGAATATATTGATTTATTATACTTTCAAAATCTGTTGTGGGGTCCGATTGTTCACTAATATTTTCTTCTTCAGGTTTTATACCAGAATCATATGTTCGTCCGGACGGATGTATATCCTCAAATTGCTCAAATGCATTCGCAATCTCCCTATTTAAATCATTGATTTCTTCTGTTAAAAGAAAATGTTTCCAGTTTTTGTGTATTTTACTCATTTATTGATAGCCTTTCCCTTTATTAATATGTTTACTCAATAGCCCACTTTTTCCACTCATCAGTAAGTACCGGGACTTCTTTCATTGCATTAAAGTTATAAGCCCACTCAAACATTTCTTTCGAAGGTATTTTAAAAATTACAGAAGAAGCCATTCTTTTAGATTTAAGAATAGCATTAAAATAGCGAGCTTGGTCAGTAAATTTGCCTTTAGAGGCAAAATCGGTATATTTCAATATTAAACTCTTATAAAACTCTTCAGATAAGTTATCATTCATAAAAGTCTGCCAAACATCAAAACTATTTCCTGTGGAATACATTTTGTCCAATAGTTGGTTTAAAAGTTCTTCATTGTTCATATGATGAAGTATAGAACGATTAACCCTACTACGATTCGCCCCTTGTATTCTTATGGCTTCTAATGTATCCATATATTCTTGCTCTTCTATAAGTTCTATATTATAGAAATGTTCCAGTCTTTTCGCAAATCGAGCGTTGTTCCCTAAACCATAACTAGAGACTACTGCTTCCATTAGCATATCCAGAAGTTTTGGAAATGATACCGCTATCTCAAATGATTGCTCGATACTTTCTGGGCTATTCAAGGCATTAGACTTTAAAAGGGTAATTAACTTTGACAGATTTCGAAAAGCTTTTATTTCTTCCTCCTCTTCAAGAGATTCTTTAATAACTCTTTTTATTTTAGATTTTGTTAAGGTCAAGATCTTATACTCCTTATTACTGTATAATAAATAGTATTAAATCCGTCTTACTCTAATAAAAAACTTCGACGTAAAAATTTTCTCTTTTATATGCGCGGACATGCAAAAGCACGCCATATCTCACCATAGAGAGTATTATATTGTATAGTATATGAGCCACTAAAACAATACAAATCAATGATATAACATTTTTTTGATTGACCATTGCCGAGCATGCTATTGAAATCTCGGATACCTAAAACCATATAATAGCGGGCGGGCCGACCCGTCGAGCGAGACACCGCATTCGTGGTTTTAGTTAAATCTCCAGCTTTTAAGCTTAAAAATTCACTTTTTGTCATAATAAACCCATGGCTCAAACATTTTCCTTAAAATCATTTTGTTTGGTGTTGGATTGTTATATACACTAAGAATTTTGCGTTTAGCCGTGGCACCAAGAGTATATAAGGTTATTGCATAGACGGCATGACCATATACACTAGTGTCAGTCACTTTTTCTTTTTTTATAAATATATATATATGATTATGTCGATCTGATAATAAATCGCCTTTTTTTAAGCTTAAAAATTGTTTTTTGGTCAATGGTTATCCTTGTAATATCTTTTTTTACCTTTGTATATAGAATTTTTACTTAAATTTTCGAAAACCGTTAACGGTTGCAGATTATCTAATGCCCAAGCTTTTTGAAAATTTTTATGCTTTACACTATCATATGGCAGCATTGCTTGTGGAATGATGTGGTCGATATGCCAATAATCACCATAGTTTTCCCATGACATATTTTCATCAAACTGGGATTCTAATTGTTCGACCAGTTCTTGTGGCGTATATGGAAGATGGTCAAAGGTCTTTCCGCCTTTAGAGGTTAAACCTTCGTTTACGCGCTTGATAGCACGTCGTACTAATCGACTAACATTTCCGGCTATTTTATATGCCGGGTCATTTGCCCGTCTAATCCTTGAATAATCGCTATGATATTCATTATGTTTTTTCCGATATTCGGGATCTTCCATTCTTTTGTTGCGGGAAATTCTTTGTGTTTCATTGCGTCTTTCTTTATTTTCTTCTTGCCATTGTTTAGTTTGTTCGGCCATTCGTTCTCTTAGTTCTGGATTTGTATCTCGTTTAAATTTTTGGATTAGTTTATTACAGCTTTTGCATGGTACCCGATAGCCCAGCATCTTAGTATGTTGTTTATAAAAGTTATCGCTGTTCATCTGTTTAATTTTTTCACAAAGATAACAGTATAAGTATATATTGCCTCCCTCATCTTCATAATAATCTTGGCCTTGTTTGCCAATATTTTTCTTTGTTCTCTTTGTAAGTATAACGTTATCTAAATGGGGGTATTTAAAGCTCTGGTTAATGCGGTATGGGGTTTTTATAAAATGTGTTTTTTTATTTTTTATTTTTTTTTGATATCTTTTCCACACCAACTTGGCTTCTTTTGAGTCTAGCAAATTCATAATTTCTCCTTATGCCCCATTATATCACAAAGCCTTAAATCTGGCAAATTTTTTTTGGGTATTTTTTGGATTACCACCAAAGATATCCAATGGCACGATAAGGATATATAACTATTTTTTGGGTAGTGGTACAGAAAATTTTTATATGTCTTTCATCATTTAACAAATAATTCTTTCCAACAATATTAACAATTATTCCCAATTGTGGCCTCGCATAGCATCGCCACGAGACGGTAGGATATCGCGGGGGATTTTCGAAAACTTCAATAAGATCTCCTTTTTTATATTGCTTTATATATTTTCTGTATAATACTCTTAAATGAAATAACATGCATTTCTCCTTGTCTGATATAATGCTAAAATCTGTGAAATTTTTGGCGGTATTGTGAACGTACTAAGGCGCGCCACGCGATAACCGGGGTTACCGGCGACATACATTCC
>TARA_R110000851_G_scaffold333506_1_pt1 | contig 29244 bp, 32 predicted proteins | sample TARA_R110000851 | Tara Oceans TARA_R110000851 (sample SAMEA4397627) | marine metagenome | biome: Polar Biome; feature: [DCM] deep chlorophyll maximum layer (ENVO:01000326); material: water (ENVO:00002006), including particulate matter (ENVO:01000060) such as... | depth 17 m
CCTGACCTCTACTTCTGGCGAGTACTAAAAATGGGGGGATTACCCGACCACCGACTTTGGCGCGATAACGATGGTCGAGATTTTGCGATCTTGCGCTGAGATACTGGTATTGATCAGCTTGGCTGCTGCGCTGTTGAATTCATTCTCGATTGAGACCAGTCCTGTGATGGCTGTCTTCAGGACGACGTCCTTGCCTGTCGTCAGGGTAATCGGGAACGGCTTGATTTCCAGCAGGTTGCGCAGGCTGCTCCAGATCAGGGCCAGCCAGTACAGCAGATGTTGCCAGGGTGAGATCCTCCGGTTCTGGTATCTCTTGCTGCGCTGGTCCAGAAATGGGGTTGCACCCAGCATCATCATGCCCAGCACGATTTCGTTATTGCAGCGCACTACATCCAGCGCCGTTGAGCTGATGGCAAAAGCCAGTGCCAGAGCCTCATCGCGTTTCGCAGGTATACCGAACCAGCGATGCAGGCGGCTTCCAGGGTTGGCCGGTATGATGCCCAACGAGAAACTCAGGCGTTTAGCCAGATTGACGTACTCGCTGATGTCCTCATCTTCAACAACGACAACAACATGCTCGGCGTTTTGCAGGCATCGTTCCGGCTCAGTCAGAAAGCGCTTCTTGTCAAATTCGTGGAGCAAAATGCCGTGTTCTGCTGCAAAGGCGCGAATATCCGGCATCCGCGCTTCGTGGGAAGCGGGGTAAACAAGCAGAACCTGTTGGTGAAGTGTCACGTAGGTAGGTCCAAATGGCTTTTGGGGGGCGAGTAATTATGCGTGATGGCCAAGCGCGAGTGAATGGGGTGGCGCTGTTCCAGGCCCTTATCGATGCAGGTATCTGCTACGGGTTTGCAGTGCTACCCGTGAGCAGATCTGTACGAGCGTGTTTTACTCGGTACATCTCCCTATCTGCCTGCTCCAGCGCTTCGGTAACGGATGTACTGTCCGGCGTAAGTGCTACAACGCCAACGCTCGCTCCGGGATAGGGGATACGCTCCCCGTCCTCCAGTGTAAAGGGGCCTTGCGTTGCCGATGTGAGCCGGTTCTGCAGGGCCTCGCATGCCAAACGGACTTCGTTGTCCACGTCGTTCTGGTTCATTGCTGGTCCCAATGCCATGACGATGAACTCGTCTCCTCCGGCACGCCCTACGATATCGCTGCTCCTGAGACTGTTTTGAAGGTTCTCCGCGACCGTTTTCAGTAGGTGATCTCCGGCGAGATGTCCGTAGGTGTCATTCACCTGCTTGAAGTCGTCCAGATCGATAACGCTCAAAAGCGCATATTTGTGTTCTCTGGCCGCCAATGCCAGCAGATGCTCCAGGTCGCTTTGGAGGGCTCGGTGATTTGGCAGGCCAGTCAATGAGTCGGTCAACGCCAAATTCGCTAGCTCGGCGTTTCTTTCTCTCAATTCATCGATCAGGCGCTCTCGTTCCAGTGCGTAGGTCAGCAGCTCGGATAGTAAGGGCAGCAATATTTCTACGTCAGGTTGAGCAGGGACTTGCCTGCTGCTGGCAGCGCATACCGTGCCGAGTAGCCTGCCTGTTTTTGAGCGGATGGGGGTGCTTAAGTAGGTCTTGATTCCCAGCGCTGCGGCAGCGTCTGAGTCACCCCAACACTCAGAGACGTCGTCGGAGTAGAGACGATTCTCTTCGATAGCCCGTTTGCACAACGTATCTTCCCAAGGCACGCTCAGCCCTTCAGGAATGACCATCGAACCCTCATTCAGAGCATACTGGACATACTGACGTCCTCGATCAATATCGATGATCGTGAGATAGGTGGATTCCATCCCGGTCACCTGGCTTAGCAACCTCAGCATTGGGCGGGTAAGCTGCTCCAGTCCTTGGGCGTTTGAGGAGATTTTCAGTTGAAGTGTCGATGTCTGGTTCATTACAGCTCATCCTCTCGTTAGACGATAGAGCCCCACAGTCAATCAGATTATGAGCTGATTTGACTGCCAGCAAATATGGCGTTTGGCCGTTGTACTTGGATTTCTAGCTTGGAGCGGAGGCACCTTGGGATCTTAGGCGTTTGATAGCAGTATAGTACTATTCGTCCTGGTATCGTAGTTGCTCGTCCTAGGCTTGGGCAAACCTGATCGATACCGATTTTGAGCATACCTTTGTTCGCGCGACAGTTATCGTTGTTGCTCTTGTTTGCATGTTGAGCAAACTAGGCGGTTCAGTCCATGTTCATTGCGATAAATGCCTCATCGCTATACAAAGTTATGGCCCATAGCTACTATTTGGTTATCCCTGCCTGCGAGCGACACACCTTGATCGACTATTCGAGCACCTCACAAAATCAGAAAAATATTCGCCTGCTTCGCTTATTCATAGTGATCTTGTCGCCGCTGTTGCTGTCCGCCTGCCTCGAGAGTGGCGGTGGCAGTTCCGACCTGGCGCACGAGCCTGGAACAAGGCCCAATCTAATCCTGATCATTGCCGACGATGTGGGGGTAGATCAGCTGAGCAGTTTTGGTTTTGGCGGTCTGCAGCCCCCGGCGACGCCTACTATCGGCAACCTCGCGGCCTCCGGTGTCAGCTTCACCAACACCTGGTCCATGCCAACCTGCTCGACTACCCGGGCAGCCTTGTTCAGCGGCCGCTTTCCGCCGCGGACCAACGTGAATACCGCCATTGTGTCCACCGACTTGGCCAATTCGCAGATGTCTCCGTTTGAGCAGACCCTGCCTCGAGTGTTGGCGGATGAGGGTTATGTCAGTGCTTACATCGGCAAGATTCATGTGACGGGTTCGGATGTTAATCCGGCGAATCACCCCTTTGGTGATGAGGCGATCAGGGCGCTGGGGTTCGATTATTTCGCCGGTTATTTTGATGGGGGGCCGCGGCCAATCGACAGTACCGCCGGCCTCGATAACCTGAATGCAAACGCCGAGCCCTATACCTGCGGTTTTGTACCCCTGTCTGCGGATCATCCCCAGGGCGCCGATAGCGGCGCCTGCTATCAACCCAATGGTGCCTGTGCGGTGCTAAGTAGTGTCGATGGATCTGTACCTGGCAAGATGTGCCTTGAGCGCGGCGGCTTGTTTGACCCCAACCAGCAGTGCGCTGCTCAAGTGCCCGAATATCTAGACTTCACCCGGCAGAATGCTTATTACACCGCCGAACTGGTGATCAGTGATGAGACCCGCTCGCGACGCTTGGAGGTAGACGATCCCGCCACGCGGTTGTACCGCACCCAACTGGAGTCCAATTTGGCGATTGACTGGATTCAGTCACAAGACTCGGGGCAGCCATGGATGCTATCGCTGGGCTACTCTGCTTCACACGCCCCGCTGCAACCGGCTCCAGCCAGCCTGACTCCGGAAGCGGGAGCACTGGATACTGGCATAGCCTGTGATAATAGTGCTGATACTAGGAAGCTAATGAACCAGACCATGGAGGCTCTTGATTCCGAGATCCGGCGAGTGCTGCTGGCTGCCGGCGTTTACACCGAGAACGATGTAGGTGAGTTGGAACTCAATCCGGCAAGTAATACCGTTGTGGCTTTTGTGGGGGATAATGGGACTTATGGCCCGGTCGTAAAGGAGCCATTCTTGCCCGCCCGTAGCAAGGGAACCGTTTATCAGGGCGGTATCTGGGTACCGCTTATTGTCACTGGCGCGACCGTAGAGCAACCCGGCCGATCGGTTGGCTCGATGGTCAATACAACTGACCTCTACCATCTTTTTGCCACCCTGGGCGGAGCTGATTTGACTGCGCCTGAAGTGGCGGAGAGGCTGGATGCGCAACCCATGGACGATTACTTGACCCGCCCAGATGCCTCTTCAGTGCGTGACAGCAATTTCTCTATGTCTGGGCGTAATCTGGCCAGCAGTATTCCGCAGCCTTGCGTGCTGACCGATGTGAACATCTGCCTGCAACTATTCCCCCAGAAAGGTCTGTGCCAATCCGAAGGCGGTGACTGGTATGGAGACGATGGCGTGGTGCCTGGCCAGTCCTTCAGCTCCTGCTGCGCGGTGAATACCTACCGGGTGAATGGAGGGGAGGCACCTTTCGATATTCTGGCGGAAACTCAAATCACAGTCCGGAATGACAACTTCAAGCTCCTGCAGCTCGAGGAGCCCAACTGCGAGGCTGGTGACGGTAGCCTGAGCCAGCGTTATGAGTTCTACGAGGTAAACGAAAGTGGCTCACCCTCGGGGCTGGACAACTTTGCTGCTCAGGACCTGCTGACCCGTCCTGCTCTGACGCCCAATCAGCAGGAGCAATATGACATCCTGATGGAAGAGTTGAACGCTATTGTCAGCTCGGAGCCCACCTGCCCTGGTGACGGTAACCTGGATCGGACCATCAATCAGAAAGACCTTGATGACTGGGCTGTATTTGCGCAACTGAACGGTGGACGCTCCAGTTGGTACGACTTCAACCTAGACGGCCTGACCGATACGGCTGATCGGCAGATCATCGAAGATAATCTGGGGCTGGACTGCCTGTAAGCATGTCCATTCAAGTGTTATCTGATTTGGGGCATCGATTGCCGTAGGGGTGTGCAAACCCGTTATCGTTGAGGGCCGATATTAGTAGCGCGGCAGGCCTTAAAGGTGTTGGTAAGGGCAGCAAGCTGAATCGCCCCTTCAACTAGCCGCGGTTGCTTACCTTGGTGACCAAGTGGGCCAGTTTGGCTACCGGCTTTGTTTCGAGTTTGTGGGAAATCTTTCGTTCATCGCGCTTTACCGGGAAATGCCTTCTTGATCTTCAGGAAAAAGTAGTCGCTATCGCGACAGCCGTGGGCCATGCGTTTGGTGACGTTGATACGGTTGTTCACTCCTTCGAGTACGCTGGCGTTGAGTCGATAAAAGCGCGCTGCTAATTATGCCTCGGAGGTAGGCGCTTGGCGAAGGCGATCAGCGGTTTGATGCGCTTTCGATGGCCGTGCGGCAATACTTCTTCCAGCGCCGGGTCGCTTCATTCTCATCCGGCGCGTACCAGAGCCCTCTTAGCTGAGTCTTGAGCAAATACGCCGTGCCCAGAGGGGCGCCGGCCGTAAGTAACTCGTCGAGTTTGATCGCGTGCTCGTCACTCAGATTGTCGCGGTTTCGCAATAGCAGCCAACGACTGCGTTTGATCACTCGTCGCACAGCGCGATCCTCACGCAACTGATTGGCTTGATCGACCCGGACACGGTCGATCACCTCGCGACCAAACTTGGCCTCGACGTGGAAGAGATCGTAGACGACCGTATCGCTCGGGCAGCGGCGCTGGACTTCCAGGTCCCTCGCCGACCCAATGCACGTGCTGTGTGTTAGCACATATAACCTCAATGGCGCAGCGATGACCCTTGTAGAGGGCAAACTCGTCCATGACCAGACGACGTACCCTGCTCAGATCCGGCGCCCGCACCTCTCGGGCACTATGTTGGTGGTCGATCGCCTTGATCGTTTTCCAGTGCAGCTATAGGAGCTCTGCGACTTGGTTGAGAGGCAGCAGTCGAGCAGGGGCTTTGACCTGACTCGCCGCCGTTATCTTCAGTTCCCGATAATCCGCGAAGAACCGTTTTTTCTTGTTCTCAGTGAATGACTAAGTTTCTTGCTTTGACGCACTTTCATAAATAAAAAAAACACCCCAGTCTGGCCCGAAGGCCTCTGAGGTGCTTATGCTCAGTAGACCCCGCTGCACTGCAGCGTGGCTTGCACGTTGAACCTTATGAACTCCTCGCTCGGAGCGCCAGTGCGTTTTACGCGTTCTAGGTAGGACAGGTCATATTCCTCGATCACCTTATCAAATACGCAGCCGCATACCTCTTTATCTGCACCACCTTGAGCGCAGCCTGACAAGAAATCACCACGCATCTTGTCTTCAGGGCTAGAACAGCCCGCTGCCAGTACGCTCAGCGCCAATACCGCCAATAGTTTATTTTTCACATCCTTACTCCTTATATGCGGGACAGTACCTGGGACATGCCCAGCATCACGCCAATACCCATGCCGATCAGCTGAGGACCCGCGATCCAAAACAGCTTGGTGAACACCAGGCTGAAAAAACCGCCAGTGGTGAACACGGCAGACGGGCGCGCAAAGCGGCAGATGACATCACCCAGCAGGGCACCGCCCCAGCCGAGCAAGGTACCCACCAATACCGCGAAGGCTTTGGCGAAGAAGCCAGCCCGCAGCACCATGCCGGAGTTGTTGAACGTTACAGCGAAGATGGCGAAGGCAAAGGCTGCCAGCGCCCAGCCGAGCACTTTGACGGGGACCGGCAAGGTGTCGTCGATGTAATCGTCCTCGTCGTTCTGGGGATCTCGTCGGTCGAGGTTGTTCTGTTCCATACAGCGGGCTCCTGTTGAGCGTTATTGGAATAGGTGCGCCTGGTCACCAGGCGGACTGGCAGGTGTTTTCCGGGTGGTTGAGCGGCTTGAGTACGTCTATGCCGGTCGTGGGCAGCGTGACGGTTTGCCCGTCCTGGCTGATCTGCAGGGTTTGGGCTGTTCGCAGGTGCTCCCAGAAGCTCGGGAAAGCCTGACCGCAGATGCGGCACATGGTGTCGAACGGGTTGCCGTACTCGGTGCCATCGAGGATGACGTTGAAACCGGGATCGTTCTTCGAGCTGTAGGACTGCCCGTGGATCTTGGCGTAGGCATGGACATATTCACCGTCGCTGCCAGGGCAGGCGATGTACAGCTCGTTCCCGGATTCATCGGTGACCGTGTACTCGGTCGTGCCCATGCCGTAGCCGCTGGTCCACTCGGCTGCCGTGGCGGGAATACTGGTGAAAGCCAGTACGCTGAGCAGCGCGCTGGCGCGGAGAGAGTGCTTCATGGCGTCCTTTCCTTTTCTAATTAGTGGAGTCAAAGCGTAGAAATTGGCGTCAAATCTACCTGTGGAGTTGATTCTCATCGTTTCAAGTCCTTCATGTCAATCGGTCGATGCCCAACCATTCAGGTCGGATAGGAGGGGGTATGGCCAAACCAAAAAATGCCCTGACCGCGAGCATCGGTCGGGCGATTGCGCAGAAGCGCAGTGATGCGCGGATGAGACAGGACGAGGTAGCCGGCAAGTTGGGTATCGGTATTGAGGCGGTCTCGCGGATGGAGCGGGGCATTGCCATGCCATCGGTTGCCCGCCTTTATGAGTTGGCTGCGCTATTTGGTTGTGAAGCGGTGGATCTGCTGACGGAGGGGAGCCCGCATGTCGACGATCAGGTGCGTAACCTGCGCAGCATGCTGGAACCACTCGACACCGCTGACCGGGAACTGGTCTTGCGTCTGGTGGCGCAACTGACCGAGCGCCTGAAAACCAAGTAACCGAGCATCACCCCGGCGCTGGGTCGTCGGGCTCATCCATCAGCAAGAATCCGCAGTTCAGGCACAGGCTGTCGAAGGTGCCCAGCCAGTGCTTTGCCACGTTATCTGCCAGAGCAGTTCCCTGAGTTGCGCCTGCTTCCAGCAAGGGCGTTGGCTCTGCCAGTAATGCCACCAGCTTTCCTAGCTGCTCCCACGTTGCGTGGTTGCTCGGCGCGTTCTGCTGGCGCTCAACATGAGTACGCAACAGCACATCCAGCACCCCGGCCATCACGACCAGGGTGCGCAGGTTCTGCCGATGAACCAGTGTGGAGCTGTTGCAGATGGTGCAGGTCTTTATCATTGCTGGATCTCCTTTACGGCTGTGTTCAGATCAATCCACGCTCGGCAAAGCTCACCGCTGTTGTGCCACCAATCACCAGGTGATCGAGCAGACGTACATCGATGGTTTGCAGGGCGGTTTGTAGGCGGGTGGTCAGTGTGCGGTCGGCCTGGCTGGGCTCAGGCACACCGCTTGGGTGGTTGTGGGCGAGAATGACGGCTGCGGCATTGGCATTGAGTACCGCTTTGACGACTTCTCGGGGATAGACGCTGGCGCTGTCGATAGTGCCGTAGAACAACCGTTCAAAGCGCAGCACTCCATGCTGGCTATCGAGCAGGATGATGCCGAACACCTCTCGCTCCTCGTGGGCCAGTTGAGACACAAGGTAGTCGCGGACCAGGTTCGGGCTAGTCAGGTAGTTACTGCGATGAAAGCGGGCTTCCAGAATCGACTGGGCCCAGCTCAGGACTTCGGTTTCGGACAGTTCAATGCCTGCTGTCGGCATCAGGGCCGATGGCGCTGGTGAGTTGGTCATGGTGATCTCCGGATATAGAAAAACCACCCGCTCAGGCGCTGGCGGGTGGATTGGCTTGTTGCAGGTTGTGGGTGCGTTCAAGAATCAGGTCGTGCAGGGTCGGTTTACCGTTGCGGCTTCGACGACTGCTGTACTGCGGTGCGGGCTTCTGAGACGTGGGTGCTGACGCTGACTCAACGACCGATTGCTCTGGATAGAACTCCTCCAGTACTAGGTGCGAGTCTTCTTCGCTATCCTCAAAGGCCCCATTGACCAGCCCCATGCGTGCGGCAGCATCCAGTGCTTGTTGATCAAAGCCGGCATCACGCCGCGATTGATCCAAGTGATGCGCCTGAGAGAGGGCTTCTTCCAGGCTCAGGCCACTACGCAGGGTCAGATCCACGTAGTAGATCGGTGCACCGTGACTCTGGCGGGTCGACTTGCCACGCAGACGCAGTTCAAGCGGCAGACACGCCAGCCGATCTCCGGACAGTGCCTGCAGATAGCTCAGCCTGGCTGACAGGGTACGGATGCTGTTGTAGCCGGTGGTACGAAACACAAAGCTCCCCAGCGGATCGTCATCGCCAATGGCGACGTTCAAACGACCGTAAGGTTTGCAGTTGCCTCCGGGTGCTAGCGGACAGCCATCCGGTGAAGGGCAGGGCAGGCTTTGAATGCCTTCTGCCGTTGAGCGCTTGCACGACTCACCGTTGCCGACACACAGCGGTCTACCAGTGGTGCGGTCAAACAGGCTGTATTCAGCGCGGAAGTTCAGCTCCGGATCGTTGAACAGCAAGCGCACTGGAATGCTGCGGATCTTGCCGCCTTGTTCCTTGCGCAGTAGCTCATCGAGTGGATGGGGCAGCCAGCCATCGCGGGTCTGCACCTGCGAGGTGATGGTGAACTGGTCGTCTTTCTCCGGCAGGCGTTTGCCATTCTTTTCGACCACCTTGCCGATGGAGATACGCCCGAGCACGGGCGGGGTGATTGCCAGGCCTTTGATCATGGGAATGCTCCTGTAAGAAACAAAAAGGCCGGCGCCAGAAAGGCAGTCGGCCTGAACGGATCTGATGTGAGATAAATGAAATCAACTGACCAGAAAGCGCCGGCTGCCGGGCTTGCTGATCTGGTACTGCGACTTGAGGGCAGGGTGGTCCTTGAACAGGGCGTCGAGGTCGATACCCGTCCCATCCTTGGACTTCTTCCAGCTGATACTGCCGCTGGCGAAGATCGCTTTACTGGCTTCGCCCATGGCCTGTTGCAGAGTCTGCTTGAGCTCGGCTTCGCGCTTGCCCAAGCTGGTCAGAGAGCCCCGAATCTGCTTGAGCTCATCGAACGCTTCCGACAGGGCTGTATCAGCGGAAAGATCCAGCTGCTCGCCATCGTCAGCGGGGTAGAGCAGACGCAGCGCCGCTTCTGCCGAATCCGACCCATCCGCCGGTGGCGGCGTGTCGGTCTCAACGTAATGCCAGAATTGCCGCTCCAGCGCGATCAACTGCTCAATCAACGCCTCGTCACGCTCGATGCGATAGACCTCCAGCTGCTGACCACCGAGCAACACGGCTACATCCGCCGCTTGCTTACCGGTGACAGCCAACTGATGCATGACCTGCACCTCGACGTACTTGGGTACGTCGTCACGCCAGAGACGGGCACCGTTCAGGCCGGCGGTTTTGCATTCGAGGATCTGCACCTGGTTGCTGCCCACGACCTCACGATCGATGTTGGCCAGCATCCAGGGCACGTCAGGGTGCTGCAGGACAGCATTGACCTTGCGTACCTTGTTGCCGGTACGGCGCTGGTACTGGGATGCCACAACCGGCTCCAGCACCACGCCCCAGAACACCGGGGTGGTATCGTCGTCCGGGTTGGGTTTGACCAGGCCAACGTCACGGTTGGTTTTCTCCAGCCAGAGCTCCAGCTGGGATTTGTAGGGGTTGAGGCCGATAGCGGCTGCTGCATCCGAACTGCCGATACCGCGCTTGCGTACGTCCAGCCAGTCGTTGCGAGAGAGGTCTTTGGTGCTAACCAGGCGCAGGACGCCACGGCCCGCTTTGTTCGCGCCAGTGGTCGATGTTGTTTGATGCGTATTCATAAGCAAACTCCAGACGCACAAAAGCCCGACCAGAAGACACTGATCGGGCTCAGGCGAGTAAGTAGAAAAGGGAATTAAGGGAAACGGAAAACCCGTACGGGAAAATCAGGCGATCAGCTCCAGGGCATGATCCAGCGCCTTTTGCTTGAGCGTGGCACCTTGGCCAAACCAGGCAGAATCGAGGCGGTGATCAACGCTGCGCGCTCGCTTCTCGTGATCGACGTACTCGGTCACGGCATTGAGCAAACCCCACGCGGTGTCCTGTGCTGATACCAGTTGAGAGCCACGTCCTTTGCCAGCGTACAGATCCTGCACCTTCTGCAGGGCACGGTGCTGGCTGAGCTCGCGGCGATCCTCCACGTCCTGTTCGGTGTCGCAGATCACCCGCAGGAAGTAGCCTAGCGCTTCACCGGTGTTCACCTTGCGCTGTGACAAATGCTTCATGCGGTACATGAAGTCATCCCACTGAGCGACCGAGATACCCAGCTGACGTTTGACCGCCTTGGCGTTGAACTCAGTGTTGTGGGGCACCTTGATTGACTCGGCTGCGCCGTCCACCGCGATGGCCAGAGTGTTGTTGCAGACTACCCGCACGGTGGTGGGAGTCGCCACAGTCGATAGAGTGCCGTCGCAGGATGTGGCCAGCAGCAGGTAGCCGTTAACCAGGTCATTACCCTTGAGCACTGAGGCCTGACCGGTGCGGGCCAGCGCCCAGAACTTGCGACCACCCTTGAGCACGCCAGCCGTCTCCAGCTCAAAGCCTGCGTACTCGGTCAGATCCCGGTAGAACTCCAGCACGTCGAACGGCTGTACCACCTTATAGCGCTGCGAGACCACCGACAGCGGAGCCTTGGTGTCCGAACGGTAGAGCACCTTCTGCTCCGGGAAGGTATGGATGCTGCCCAGGTGCGCTGCCGAGTCCGACAGAAAACGCACCGGGGACTCTTCGATGTGCCAGTTCATGCCGGCTTCATGCTGCCAGACCTCCAACGGTTGATGACGGGACAGCTTGCTACCCAGGCCATGCCAGGGTGTAGTGCCAACGTAGGCCATAGTTTCAACTTGATGTGCCATGGAAACCTCCAAAACGGCATAGACCGCCCGAGCCACAGCGCCCAGGCGATCAAAGACAATGAGAAAGAGACGAAGAGAGACAAAACAGCGGGAAGGGCGGGGCTCAGAAATGCGCGTGACAGTCCAGGCAACGAAAGCGGCAGAGCAACTGCTCATCGACTACCTTGCCTAAGCGCAGTCCGGTAATACAGCCAGCCAAGGCACCAGTGATGGCACCGAGCACGGCTCCAGCACCGACGCCCGCCGGGCCACCAGACACACCGACCTGCATACCGATGCGCAGCCCGGCGGCAGCACCCGATGCAGTCGAGGCAGCAGCACCGCTGAACGCACCAGCCACGGTGCCTACGGTGCCACCGATACGCTTGCCGTAATTGCAGAACACCACGCGCTGCGAGCGGCAGCGCGGACAGGATCGAGACATAGAGAACTCCTCACGAGACAGGCCAGTTGAGCGGACTGGCTTGGGGTTGGCTCGTGGGAGTTATGTAGGGTTGAAGAAAATTTGAATGGAACATGGTGCTAGTTCGTTGGTGTCGACGAGCGCGATAGATGCCGAAAGGACGCACGATGGAACGCCAATGCATACCGGGGATACCTTTCCCAAGGCTCGCTCGATTGCTGTATTGTCTCGGTATAGCAAAGAGATTCTGGATAAGGCGTTTCAGATGGACTTCAAACTCATTCTTGAGACCTTGCAGCGGGCGATTCCGAGTCTTTCTGCTGTCTATGTGTTTGGCAGCCAAGCAACGGGTGATGCGGGGCCTGAAAGCGATCTGGATTTGGCAATCCTCGCGGATACACCGCCAGATGCGGTACGCCTATGGGAAGTGGCCTCAGCCCTAGCAGGTATTGCAGGCTGCCCCGTTGATTTACTCGACCTGCGGGCTGCATCAACTGTCATGCAGTATAAAATCATTACGTCAGGCAAGAAGCTCTGGGCGCGTGACAGCGGCCCGGCGCTTTACGAAAGTTTCATTCTCAGCGAAAAAACTGAGCTGGATGAGGCGCGAAAAGGTTTGCTGGACGATATTCGAATGAGCGGAACAATTTATGGTTGATGATGTACTGATCAATAAAGCTGCGACTATCGAGCGCTGTGTGCAGAGGGCTCGCGAGGAGTATGAGAAGGATCCGAGCAGCTTCAGCAGCGACCATACCCGGCAGGACGCCGCGATTTTGAACGTTCAGCGGGCCTGTGAGGCGGCCTTGGATATGGGGCAGCACATTATCCGGCGTGAGCGTCTTGGGGTGCCTCAGAGTTCTCGCGATGTATTCGCCCTGCTCGAACGAGCGGGGTGGATAGAAGCATCTCTGGTTGTGCCGTTACAAAAAATGGTTGGTTTCCGCAATATTGCCGTGCATGACTACCAAGCGCTGCAGCTACCTATCGTCGTTGCCGTGATCACCCGCCACCTTGTGGACTTCACTGAGTTCAGTCGTCAAATGCTCCTGAGAGAAGGCTAGGGTGCGCGCTGATGTGATTATGACAAGCCCTCAGCGATCGGCCTGTACTTCCATGATTGCCTCCGAATTATAAAGGGCTTGATCCATTCTCATCGTGGCATTGAGAGCCTGAACCCACCCGCCTGTGACGTTCGCCGCAGGACAACTGTCACCAGCAATGTATTCGGTTGATGTAGGTGTTCTGCCTATTACCCGATAGCGCGTCCCTTCGCCGGTCACCCCCCCCCATACCAGCACCTAGAGTAAATTTCCGCTCCTTCTGTAGTGGTCAACAATTCCCGGACAGTGATTTAAGTTTTTATTTTTCAACGCTGCCGCCTACAACGGTGCCCGTTTTGCTTATGTCTCCCTGGCATCTCAAATGCTTAATCGATGATTAGCCGCTAGATCCGCTAGTGCTAGCGAATCTAGCAGCTTGTGGACGTCCCTGGATTGCAATTTTCGATTTTTGGATCAGCTTTTCCAGGAAAAGTCAACTGGGTCTGCTGAAAATAAAAAAATGTTTTTGGCAGGTCTGCGTACTCCAGGCAACAGGCTGATTAGCATTGGCCACGTCATTACTGAGATGTGGAGTTGGCTATGAATAACGTTGGTTCGGCTAAAGGCGCAGCGCCCGGGAGCGATGGATTTGATGCGATCTTGCGCGCTAGCAAGGTCAGTAATCTCATAGGAGTGTCGCGTTCAACTATTTATGACTGGATAAACCCTAGGTCGCCACGCCATGACTCGTCATTCCCGTTACCCATTCGCCTTTCTGGCCGAAATGGAGGAGCCGTGGGTTGGTTGGCGTCAGATCTCCAGAACTGGATCGATGGGTGCAAGGCTGCGTCTAGGGGTGAGGTATGAGCTTTTTCAGTCGGGAAAGCTGGCTTCCTCGCGTTAACTGCAGCTTTCCGAGTTTACGTCGGCTGCCTTGCCTGGGCTCGGTTGTGGATGAGGTAGAGGCTAATATGAAGTCGCCTAGAGAAATCGCCGTTTTCGGAGCGATGACAGCTCTTTCCATTGCTATTCAGGGGGGCGCGAATATCAAAAAGCCGACAGGTCAGAGTGTGCCGGTATCGCTATTCATGCTCGTAATTGCCGACTCTGGTGAGCGAAAAAGCTCAACAGAGAATGTCTTTATTAAGCCGTTGCGTGAGTACCAGGCTGAGCAGGATTTGGTGTGGAGTGAGCAGATAAAAGGCTGGGAGGCCAAGATGCTTGTCTGGGAGGAGAGGCGAAGATCAATAGCAAGATCTATCGCGAAAGCCGTCAGGGATGGAGGGGAAGAGCTTGCCCTGGAGGAGCAGCTAAAGCGCGTAATAGATGAGCGCCCGGTGCGACCAAGACGTTGCCGGCTACTATATGACGATGTGACTTCCGAGTCGTTGATGCTTGGGCTTTATCAAGACTTACCAGCTGCTGGCTTAGTCTCTAGCGAAGCCAACTTGAAGAATCGTGCGTTTAACGACCTGCAAAAGCAGAACGCGCTCTGGAGTGGGGATGCTATTGCGATAGATCGAAAGAGCTCAGAAAGTTTCGAGTTGCGAGACGTGCGTCTGACAGTCTCTTTCATGACGCAGCCAGCTGCGTTTGAAAAGTATATCCGAGTTCAGGGTGAGCTTCTCCGTGGCGCAGGGTTGTGGGCACGCTTTTTGGTTTGTCAGCCGCGTTCAACCCAGGGTGAACGATTGCTAGATAGCCCGACGCAGTCTTGGGATCATATCAAAGTTTTTGAAGCAAAAATAAAAAGTCTTCTGGACGATAGCTTAAAGTTTCTAGAGTCAGGCCAGCGTGAACTAAGTTTCTCGCCGGACGCCTCAGATGCTTGGGTGCAGATCTTTAACGAGGTTGAGAGCGAAATTCGAGACTCTGGTCGATTTGAAGGTGCAGGGGATATGGCGTCGAAGCTGCTTGATAACATCTCTAGGGTTGCCGCTCTTGTTAGTGTGTTCGAGAGAGGGTGGGATGAAGATGTTGATATTGACTCGCTGCTATTTGCAGTGAAGTTTTGTTCCTGGTGTTCGGACGAGTTCTATCGTATTTTTCTACCACCAAAGGAATGTGAGCTGGATGCAGAGTGCTTGCTTGAATGGTTGGAGTGGAAGCGTGATGCCGGTAGAGTGGAGATATTAAAATCGGAACTCTTGCAGTACGGGCCGAATCGGCTCAGGAAGAAAGGTCGCATGGATGCTGCTCTCGACATTTTGATCTCTGAGGGAAAGGTTGATATCTATAAGAGTGGCGGCAGGAAAATTGTCGATTTTTCTCAGGTGTAATCGTTATCTGTATGTGCTGATCTAATAATAGCCTCTCTATAGGGCTGAGTTAAGTAAGCGCATCCGCCTTGGGCGATTCTAGTAGCTCAAAATAAGCGCCAGATGAGCGCATGGCTTGTTTTGATATACTGCAGTCCGTCCGGCCTGCAGGCCAAAAATTATTGGCCTGCAGCCTAGAGGCACCTTAGGCTTCGAATGCTTTTTTAAATACTTTGTCGCTGGCTAATAAGTCCGCGAGCATCGCTATAAGATCGACTCGGCTCTCTTCTGGTGTTTTGCTGGAGCTGGCGGGCGGAGTGTGTTCCGATAGATACTTTTCTGCTACAGTTTCGGCTGCGACTTGCTTGCTCTGCCAGCCACTTTTCTTGTTAGGCTTTAGGTCGAGGAGGTAGCCTAAGAGGAGCTTTCGCTGTGTGTCTTTGTTGATGCTCTTCGTCTCTGCTGATCGTGTGCTTCTATTGGAATCTGCATTTTTAAAGGATGAAGTTAGCCCTAGATAGTAGCCAAGCTGGTGCTCCGCTTTGCTGAAGGATTTCCACGCTAGGCTGATGTGGTTCTCTTCTGCTGCAATGCTGGCGCAGGCTAGATAAGTTATGTATTGATAGAGTGTGTTTTTTACTATATTTTTCTTGCTTGAAGATGTGATGGTTCTGGTGATTAAGCTTAAATAAATTTCGTGTTCATCTGCTGTTCCGGCTCTGATGGTTTCTTTTTTGTGCTGCACGGATCCCTTGAAGTCGATTTTTTTATTCATTTCTTCAATATCGGCAAGAGAGGATTCTATGCGTTGTAGTATGTCTTGATTTCCTGAAATTAGCCGAATAGTTTCGATGAATCCTGCCTCTTCTTCAACTTGATAGTTCATTTGCAGGTATTCTGGATCGTCCATAAAATTCTCCACTCATCTTGAATTAGGTCCTACTAATTTCTCTAGGTGTTTCCCGAGCGCTTCCCAAGCGCTTTTCATCTCCTCAGTATAGCTGTGCCTTTGGTAAATGCGCTTAACCTTGTTCTCTTCGGTATGGTTCAGACAGCGTTCCGCTACTTCCGGCAGCACTCCAAGTGCCGTCATGAGTGTCGCACCAGTGCGCCTGAGGTCATGAGGCGTCCACTTTCCACCCGGCAGTAGTAGTGCTTGAGCATTTGCGCTTCTGTTACGCATGACTCCTTGCGCTGGCTGTCGTTGACGATCTCCGAGCTGCTTGGTTACGGTTTTGGGGCAGACAGGACCGGTATTTTTAGTGTTGGGGTAACACCAGGTGCTGCTGGAGCTCAGCGTGCGAATGGCTCTGAACTGTTGGATGGCAAATGGTGAAAGGCTCACGTTGTGGGCTTTTCCATTTTTACTGTGTTCCGCCGGAATGTGCCAATTGCCATTAGAGAGGTCGATGTTTTCCCACTTGGCACTCAGCAACTCTCCGATTCGGCAGCAGGTCGACAGTGCAATCCAAATCGCAGCTTCTGTCGATGGAAGTAGACCAGCCTCTGGCGTGATCCTTGCCAGCGCGCGGATTTCCTCCTCGCTAAGAACACGATCTCTCTCGACATCTTTTCCGCCAATTTTAGCTTTGCGAATGCTGGCAGTTGGATCGTGATCGATCAGATCTCGGTCTACGGCGAACCGGAACATCTGGCGCATCAGGCTGAAGATCATCTTCGCCATCCTGTTGACGCCACGAGCTAGCAGGGCATCAGTTACCTCTGTAATGTGACGTTTCTTCACGTCTTCAATGGCGATGGTTCCGATAATGGGGAGAACATCTTTCTCGAACATGCGACGCACCTCTGCCCCCCCATCCTTGCGATTGACCAAGTCAACGTTAGCCCAGTGATTGAACAAATACTCGACCGTTTTCCTGGCAGCATGGCGGGCTTGAGCCTGTTCCAAAGCTGTTTTCTCGGCGGCGAGGCGTGCTAGTTCTGCGTCACGAGCGGCGACTCTCGCTGCTTCCTCAGCCTCGATGTGCTCTTTCACGTCCCTGAAGCCTGACTTATGAAGGCCTGCGAGCTCCTTAGCCCGCTGGCCAGCTTCAGCGAGCGTCATGGTGCCTTCAGTGCCATCTCTGCTATAGGTTCCAATAGGAAAGGTGACACGCTCACTGCTGCTATTTGTGTAACGGAAGTAAAAGAGGCGCTCGCCGCTGGGGGTTATTCGAGCTACTAGACTTCCGTGTCCCCATATAGCGACCTCGCTGAGCCATTTGTCGTTTGAGCCGGGCTTAGCCGTCATCTGACGGTCTGTGATTTTGGCCATGTAGCTATTTTCCCCGTTGCCAATTGGTTGCCAATTGAGAGTCTCTGGTTGCCAATTCGTTGCCAATTGAGATTGGCTTTCTTCGGGTTGAATAGTACCACTTTGGACGCAAAATAGACTGTTAGTCAGTAAAATCAATGGGTTGAAGGGTTTGGTTGGGTGGCCTTGAACTGAATTGTACAGGTCTTTACCTGTATGGGGTGCAAGGGGTCGAGTGTTCGAATCACTCCGTCCCGACCAAATTCAATAGAAGGATCAAGCACTTAGCGGCCTGATCCTTTTTTTGTGTCTGGAGTACGCAAAATGCGCGTAAATCTAACGGGTTTTGTCGGCGAAAGGCATATCGGAGGCCGAACCAGCCCGCAAAAAAATGCTTCGTTGGCGGTGTTCTCCGTGACGACTGCGGCTCATGTCTGAGAGCTAAAGAAATTTTGCGTGTGTGGATGGAGGTGAAGCCGATTGCTTTCCTCTAAGTATTCAAGCGTACCTCCTCGTTACTCGCTTGGGGCTTTAAATTCCGATAAGTGCCAGTTGGTTCATTCCCGTCTTTAGCTATTTATTTTATCGTCCATGTTTGAGTACTGAAATAATAGACGCCTAAATTCGGGTGTGCAGTGCTGGTTCCACGGTTGGATAACGTCTCCGGTCTTCATTAGGTTGGCTTTGGTGCGTTAGCCTGCTAGAGGGTGACGTCTGCTAAACGCGCCGAAAGTTGTGATGACAGCATTGGCGCCATTGATGGGCGTCTCACACTTAGCTTGAGATCTTGATTGATTACAGTCTGCTTCCGATGGGGGTAAAGATTGTTGAAAAAAATCAATATAAATCGACTTGGTTCACCGTAGTTGGCGATGAAAAGGAGTAATCTCGCACCAGTATTTTACGCAAGTAATCAAGGCGCATTATGCTCAATTAGGCGGTTCCGGTCGGCATCGTGCGAGGCTTCTATTGAGCCACTAATATCTCGTCTGCGACGTGCGTTAGCGTTAACAATTTGTCAGGAAGGTAGGCATGCTTTTAGTCCTTGAGGGACATTCTAGCCAGCGTGACGTGATCGCTGGCGCGCGAGATGCGCTACCGCCGTCAGTTCAGATTTTCGCCTCTCACCGTGAGCAACGCCCAGAGATTACAGGGCTTGCTGATGTTGCTTGGACTGAGCCAAGTGACAATACGGTGAGAGTAGATTGGGTGATCGACAAGGCCCTAAGTAACAGCATTGAAGTAGTATTAGCGGGTAAATTTGGACAACTTTATGAAGCCCATCGTGGGCGATTTGAAGCGAATGGCATCAGGCTGGTGACTGGCTGCATTTCCTTGGAAGGGCTTCAGATTGTCGAAGACAAAGGACGGTTTACTGCCGCCGCGCTGGCTGGTGGCTTGAATTGTATTCCCGGCGTCCCTGTCACGAGCTCCGAGCAGTTGGTGGCTGTCTACCATGATCTGGTGTTGCAGGGGCCGGTTTGCGTCAAGCCAGTGGCAGGGGTTTATGGGCAGGGTTTTTGGAGGCTCAGTGAAAACACTGATCCGTTTCGTTGTTTTGCGAATGCCAGCGCATGTGAAGCAAACTTGCGAGTATTCGCGGATACCTATGCGCAGGCAAAAACCCCAACGCCTCTTTTGCTAATGCCGTACCTGTCTGGCAGCGAGTGTTCGATTGATATGGTATGCGAAGCGGGTGATGTCATCGCCTATGTTGGTCGGCGTAAGCAAGGCTATTACCAAACTTTCGAGCGTGAAGGGCGCGCTGTAGATCTTGCGATTCGGGCGGCCACGCATTTCAAGTGCGATGGTTTGGTGAACGTTCAAACTCGCGATGACGGCGAAGGCATTCCGCACCTGCTTGAAATCAATCCGCGTTATTCCGGTGGTATCGGTTACACCAGAGAAGTGGGGGTGAATTTGCCTGGCATCTTTGCCAGCCGCAGGCTGAGTCTCCCAGAACCTATTTCGCAATGGAAAATGGGCGTTCGTGTTAAACCTATTAATGTGGCGATTTCTCTCGACGGTAGGTGTTAGCCGTGTTACCCATGGAGCTATTGTCGTTGATTTTAATGTGGAGATTACAAGGATGATTTTTCTCTCACCTGGTGCAAACGCCAGTATCGGTGATGATGACTTCAGTTGGAGTATGGAGACTGACCGCGGAGCGCTTTTAGGTGATTACGCGGGCCTTGCGCTTTTGCCTGTTGATGGCAAGCGCATCCCCTGCGGCAGTCCCGTAATGTTTCAGTCACCACAGCCGTGGATGGAGTGGAGCGGCGGCCCTGAAAAGGCTTGCTGTAAAGTAACTTTTGGCAGTCTCCCTCAAGGCTGTGAGAAGGTGCTGATCGTAGCGTACGTATATGCGGCGGCAGGGCCGATTAGCGAACTCGGTTCTGTGCGTTTGATCGTGAACGATCATATTGAGCACAAACATAGTCTGGCTGGCTTTGGTGAGGCAGCAGTGGTCTTGGGTGAGTTCTACATCCGAAACTCAGAATGGAAGTTTAGGGCGCTAGCTGAAGGCTCAGCGTATGGACTTTCTGCCCTTGGTCGGCGCTTGGGCCGTGATATTGATGATAGCCATCCTAATCGTGGCACGTCGCGGACGGAGAGCTCAAGATCAGAGACAGCTACCGGGACTGGCTTCGCCGTCAGCCCGACGCACATAATGACATGCGCCCACGTCATCGAGGGCATGAGCTGCGTATCGATCGCGTCTTTCGAGGGAAGATACCGCGCGGAACCGGTGGTTGTAGACGAACGAAACGACATTGCGCTGTTGCGGATTGATGGCGCCAAGCCACTCGTTCCTGTTACGTTTCGTGAAGGAAGAGGGTGCGAGCTGGGAGAGACAGTAGTCGCTCTCGGTTACCCGTTGTCTGGTTTGGCTGGGCGCGGGCTGCATGTTACTCAAGGCGGGATTTCCGCGCTCTTTGGCATTCGTGACGACGCCAGTCTGCTTCAGTTCACGGCAGCGATCCAACCTGGCTCCAGTGGCAGCCCCTTGTTTGATGGCTCGGGATTGGTTGTGGGGCTTGTCAAATCTTCCATGGCAGATGCGCAGAGTATGAACTTCGCCGTAAAGTCCCCGCTGATACTGGCGTTTTTGGACGCATCGAGCATCAACGCGCAGCGGGGGGGTAGCAGTCAGCAACGAACCACTACTGAAATAGCCAAGGATGCACAAGCGTCTCTGTGGCGTATTGAGGCGAGTGCTGTTTAACACACCTCGCTGACGTAAAAGCTATATAGGCTACTTAGGCCTCCCGCTTCAGAAAATAGGCATACAGGTACATGTTCAACAATACCGCTTCAGATGTTCAGCGACTGCAAGCAGATCTTATGCGTGGCCGGCTTGAGGTCAACATTGATAAAGCAAGCGTCGAGCCCGAGGCCCTATTCGGCTTTGCTGAGCGTCGTAATCCAAAGCGTGCTTTTCTCTTTGTTTCAAAGGTGCTTGGCCGTCACATTCCGGCACGACCCTCGGCTATGTCAGGCAGCTTTGAAAAACTTGCCTCACTTATCCCTGAGGATTTGCCGGGCCCCATTCTTGTCATGGGTATGGCTGAGACGGCGGTTGGTCTAGGCGCTGGTGTGCACCGGGCATTGAGTAGCCGCCGGCCAGACTCTGTTTATATTGTTAGTACCCGTCATCCTCTTGGCACAGAAATTTTCGCTCGGTTTGAGGAAGAACACAGTCACGCCAGCGCGCACCTGATCCATCTCCCGGTAGATGCAGATACACGCGAAATGATGCTCAATGCCCGTTCGTTAGTGTTGGTGGATGACGAAGCGTCTACCGGAAAAACGTTTATCAACTTATATGACTCATTGGTTAATGCGGGACTGAAATCCATTGAGCGTGTCGTTACTGCAACACTAACCGATTGGTCCGCGGGTGCGGTCACCAGAAGTGTGGGCTCTACTGCAGCACAAGTTTCGCTACTCAGTGGCTCATACGAGTTTCATGATAAACAGGACGCTCCGCTACCAGAGATGCCAAAAGTGGGCGCTGTTGCGGCCGGCGATTGGCCAATCAACGCTGACCTCGATTGGGGGCGGCTTGGTACCCGAGGAGTAGAAGATACCTTGGGTCTGGACGTGCTAGTTCATCCCGGTGAGCGTGTGCTAGTCGTGGGCAACGGCGAGTTTGTCTGGCGGCCATTTCTGTTGGCTGAGCGTTTAGAACGTCTCGGTGCGGACGTCCATTTTAGCTCCACTACTCGCTCACCTATCGCTTTGGGACATGCTGTAAAGCATGCTATTTCTTTCTCAGATAGTTATGGCTTGGGTATGCCCAACTTTCTTTATAACGTCGCCCCAGGCCAGTTTGATCGTGTTCTAATCTGCAGCGAGACGCCTATCATGGCAGTGGATAAGACGCTCATTCAAACGCTCAGTGCAGAGGTGATCGTTGATGCTTTCTAAGCGTCCTTTGGCTTTCGTTGATCTCGACGATACGCTTTTTCAAACAGCCCGCAAAATGCCTGATGGAACGCCGCGTTTCCCTGCCACTTTAGATCAGGAGGGGCGACCCAACGGCTATATGTCGCCCATTCAAAAAGCGCTTGTCGAATGGCTTTTTGCAACCGCGGATGTGGTACCCGTTACGGCACGTAGCGTTGAGGCCTATAAACGCGTTCAGTTGCCATTTGCGCTAGGAGCAGTCTGCTCCCATGGTGGTGTCATTCTCGAGCCGGATGGGAGTTCGGACGCCGCTTGGCACTCTTTGATGGCCAGCGCTTTAGCCCGTTATCAGACCCGCCTAGCGGACCTCAGTGAAACGACACTTACGGTGGGTTCCGATCTCGGGTTCTCGCTGCGCGGCTGGGTTGTTGAAGAGGCCGGACTGCAGAATTATGTAGTGACTAAACACAATGGCAACGACGACAGCGTGCTTGTTAAAGTACTGGACGTTATTCAGGCGCGGGGTCTGCTCGACGGTATGTATGTTCACCGGAACGGTAATAATCTTGCCTTCATCCCTGTGGGGCTGGAGAAGCGAATTGCTGTGCAGGAATGGGTGCGCCGCGACCGCGCAATGAATGGCGAGCGCCTCGTCCTCGGTTTCGGAGACAGTATTTCAGACTTGGGATTCATGACTGACTGTGATTTCTGGGCCACGCCCGGCAAAAGCCAGCTAGCAAGGGCCGCGAGGAGTGTTATTGGTGGGTAGTGCTATTAGCGTGATGAAGACCGTAGGGAGTGGAAGTTACGATAAGCAGGATGTTCACTTTTTGCTGCGCAAAGTCGATATTGAGCCGACTGAGGTACTTGAAAAAGAGCGCTTGATTCAGAGTAAGCAGCGTCATTATTCAGAGATGATCAGTCAAGAGAACGCTCCCAGTCGTGTGCACAAGGAGCTATACGAGCGAGCGATGCTACAGAACGGCGAGCGTATGGCCCAGGACGTACAGGCCTTGGCGCTCGCGTTGGCCACTGAATTTACGGGAAGGTCGGTAGTGCTTGTCTCGTTTGTCCGAGCCGGATTGCCGCTTGGCGTTTTACTGCGTAGAGCGCTTGTAGGCTTTGGCTGCGAGGCCTACCACTACGGTATTAGCATCATTCGTGACCGCGGAATCGACAGCGATGCCTTGGAGGCGGTGATTCAGGACCATGGTGCAGAAAGCATTGTTTTCGTCGATGGCTGGACTGGCAAAGGCGCGATCTCAGCGGAGATCAAACGGAGTCTTCAGGGCGACTCACGGTTTCCTGCGGACCCGCGTCTTGTCGTACTTGCTGATCCTTGTGGGAGAGCGTGGCTCTCAGCGTCTGCAGACGACTGGGTTATTCCATCAGGTATTCTCGGGGCGACGGTGTCGGGTCTGGTCTCTCGCTCTATCTGGCCTTCCAGCGGAGGACTACACGGCTGTATCGTCTATGATCACTTGCAAGCGCATGACGTCACTCGGGCGTTTGTTGACAAAATTGATTGCTTGCGTCTGACAGTTCGCGGGATCGAACCGGCAACACCCTGGTCAAACACGCAGCGTGAGATGCTACAAGAGGCCTCTCGTCAGGTTATTCACCACATTGCCGAGCGATTTAGTATATCTAATCTTAACCGATTGAAACCAGGTATTGCCGAAGCTACCCGTGCAGTATTGAGACGCGTTCCTGATCATGTTTTAGTAGGCGACAAGAGCGATGCCGACGTGCAGCTACTGATACATCTGGCGGAGAAAGCAGGCGTGCAGGTGGAGGAGTGGGGCGGCTCCTTAGGGCCTTACCGGGCCATGACCGTAATTAGGAGTGTCAGCTAGATGAGTTTGTGCTCGCCATACGCACTTGGCGCCACCCTATATATGCCTGCAACCCGGCCTGATATCTTGGATGTTGTATCGGGCGATAGGCTGCCGGAGTTGCGTTCGCTTGTTGTTTGTTTGGAGGACGCCGTCTCGCCAAATGACGTTCAGTTCGCCTTGTCCAACCTGGAGCGGCTGCTCAAAAATATGCATGCACAAGGCGGTCGGTCTGTGCAGAGGCCGATGCTATTTGTCAGGCCCAGAGATTCAAAAATGGCGGCTATTTTGAACGACTGGCCACTGATTGGCTTGGTGGATGGATTTGTGGTCCCCAAACTGACTTTGCGCAACCTCTCAGCCTGGGAGTCTGCGGTGACTAACCCCAGCATCGTTTTAATGCCTACATTGGAAACCCACGACGTGTTCCAACCAGCGGCCATGGCAGAGCTTGCCCAAGCACTCAGGGGTGAGTTTGATCAGCGTATTATTGCGCTGCGCATAGGCGGCAACGACCTTATGGGCTGCCTCGGTTTACGTCGCAGTCGGACAAAGACGCTTTACAGCGGCCCTATGAGCTATGTTATTTCGATGCTCGCCGGTGTTATGGGTGCGGCAGGGTTCTCTCTTACCGCGCCTGTTTTCGAGCAACTTTCAAGTCCCGCCCTATTAGACGAGGAGCTCGAGCTTGATATTGCCCACGGGCTAGTTGGTAAAACGGCTATACACCCTTCACAGATCGCGGCAATTCATAGTGCACTAGCAGTGCGCATAGATGACCTCAACAGTGCCAGGTGCATAGTTGAAGAGTCTGCGCCAGCTGTTTTCAAGTTTAACGACGCCATGTGCGAACCTGCTACTCATTACAAATGGGCTCAAAACATACTGGAACGGGCTAAGTGGTATGGCGTTCGCCAGGAGGCGACCGAGACTGGTCTGGGCTTGGCTGAACTAATGCACTAACTAGCTCGTCCTAGTTTTTGCAATGAGCTTTATTCGTTGCTAACTGTATGGTGGCGCGGGAAGTGGGCGATAAGATCAGGTTCGACTGCACCTATGTTAGGTGAAGTCGATATTAGGTACCGAGGCGAGCGCCAGAAGGCGACCCTCGTGCAGTGAACGAAGTTAATTTAATTGACAAGGAGTGTAAAAATGGCGCTTTCACTAGCTAAAAACCAAACTATTTCACTTGAGAAGACCACCGGGAACGGGCTGACCAAGATTCGCATGGGGCTAGGTTGGGATCCCGCCCAGAAGCCGAAACCCTCGGGCGGCTTTTTCAGCCGGCTACTCGGCGGCGGGGCAGACAGCGATGATATCGACCTGGACGCATCATGCATCATGATGGATGGCAACAAGTCAGCAATCGACGTTGTTATGTTCTCACAGCTTAAATCGAAAGACGGGTCAATCACACACTCTGGTGACAACCTGACCGGCGAGGGAGACGGTGATGACGAAACTATTTTTGTCGATCTTTTGAAACTGCCGTCAGCAGTAAAGTACCTCGTCTTTACGGTCAATTCGTTCCGCGGTCAAACGTTTAATGAAGTGGAAAATGCGTACTGTCGCATTGTAGACGAGCAAGCAGGTTCAGAAATTGCTCGCCTCACGCTGTCTGAAAAAGGGAACCACACAGGCGTAATTATGGCCTACCTAACGCGCACAGCTGATGGCTGGGACATGACCGCAGTTGGCCGAGAAACCAATGGTCGCACTGCCCGTGACCTAGCTAGCGAGGCTGCAGGAGTATTAGGCTGATGACCACCTTAACTCCAGGGGCCAACGCCCCTGTCGACAATGCAACGGTCTCGGTAACCGTTACCTATACGCCAGACTCCGGTCAGGACATTGACCTCTCCGCCTTTCTGCTTGGTAGCTCTGGGAAAGTTCGCGGCGATGAAGATATGTGCTTCTATGGCCAAAAAACGATTGGCGACGGCATGGTGCAGATGACCGAGGTGAGTGCGGGTCGCGCGGTTTTCTCGTTGGACCTCGCTCGCCTTGATGCTGCGGTGGAAAAAGTCGCGCTAACCGCAACAATATATGAGAACAGGTCCACGTTCGCTTCTGTGTCACAGCTGTCAGTTAGCGTCACTGGTGGTATTGAAGCCGCGATTCCTACAGCAGGTATGCAGGAATCAGCGCTAATTCTTGGTGAGTTCTATCGTCGCCAAGGTACCTGGAAGTTTCGCTGCGTAGCTCAGGGGTTTGCGGGAGGGCTAGAACCGTTGGCCAAGCACTTCGGCGTGGAAGTTGCTTCTGCGCCGGCGTCTAGTCCAAAACCGCAGCCTGCCTCTGCCGGATCACCAGCTGCTGCGCCCGCTCCAGCGCCTGCCCCAACTCCGTCTAGTGTTAACTTGAGCAAGATTACACTAGATAAATCACGTTCAAGTATCAGTCTTGAGAAGAAGGCTGGGGGCCAGTACGGCAAGATTCGAATCAATCTGAACTGGAACCAGCAGCAGAAGTCCGGTGGGTTTCTGGGCTTTGGTAAGAAGTCGTCAGTGGACCTTGATTTGGGCTGTTTGTTTGAGATGCAGGATGGTCGTAAAGGCGTAGTTCAGGCGCTTGGCAGAGGCTTCGGCTCATACGATCAGTCACCTTTCATTCAGCTTATGGGCGATGACCGAACCGGCTCTGTTAGTGATGGTGAATGGCTCCACATCAATGGGGATCGCTGGAGCGAGATCAAGCGCATTGCAGTTTTTGCCTTTATCTACGACGGTGCCCCCAACTGGTCGGCAACAGACGGCGTTGTTACACTGTTTGCACCAAACCAAGCGCCAGTCGAAGTGCGTGTTAGCGAGGAGGGCGGCCAGCTCGGATGTTGCTGTATAGCGCTACTTGAAAACATCAGTGGTGAGGTTAATGTAACGCGCAGAGTCGATTTCCACCGAGATCAGGAAAAGCTTGATCAAGCCTACCACTGGGGAATGTCCTGGCGCGCAGGTTCGAAATAAACAACTTAGCGGCGCCGTAGGATGCCGCAAACACAAGGTGAACCCGAATGCTCGATTGGCTAAAGAAGAATGCGAATGAGGCGCGTGATCGCCTTGCAAATGAAGTGACTAAATTCAAGAACCGGGAGTTCATGGAAGCCGTGGTTGCTGGTTGCGCTCTAGTAGCGGCGGCAGACGGCAATATCAGCTCCGATGAAAAACAAAAGATGATTGGTTACATCCAAAATTCGAAAGAACTGAAGGTGTTCAACACAAAGGATGTAATCCAGTCATTCAATGATGTGTGCAGCAATTTTGACTTTGACCCGGCTATTGGTCAGGCAGAAGCCCTTAGGACCGTTGGCAAGCTCCGCAATAAGCAAGACGCGGCGCGTCTTCTGGTGCGCGTTTGTTGCGCCATAGGCGCTGCAGATGGCGACTTTGATCAAAGTGAACAAGCCATGTGCCGTACAATTTGTAACGAGCTTGCCTTAAACCCAAGCGAATTTGACCTGTGAGGGTATGACCTTGGAAAACACGGCAATCGGCTTTCCGCCGCTGACTATGGCGATTTTCGCCGGTCTGGCGATATTCGCACTAGCACTTGACCTGTTTACGCACAAGAAAGATAAGCCGGTGACCTTGCTCAATGCGTCGCTCTGGTCGCTTTTCTGGGTTTTTGTATCATTGGCCTTCGCAGGCTTTCTGTACGTAAACCATGGTCCTGAGGTGGCTAGCCTTTTCGTTACCGGTTACGCACTTGAGAAAGTACTAAGCGTCGATAACCTGTTTGTATTCATGGCTATTTTTGCTTGGTTCAAGATACCTGACGCACTGCGGCACAGGGTTCTTTACTGGGGCATCATCGGTGCGATTGTTTTCCGTTTGATATTTGTAGCTATCGGTACCGGTCTACTGGCGTTCGGACCTTGGGTGGAAATAGTGTTTGCCGCTATCGTTGCTTGGACGGCGGTCATGATGCTCAAAGGTGGGGGTGATGATGACGAAGAGGAAGATTACTCCAAGCACATTGCTTATCGCCTAGGCAAGAAGCTGTTTCCAGTGTGGCCTAAGCTATATGGCCACGCATTTTTTGTTCGCCGTGAAACGCTGGAAGGCGAGCTGAGGAAGCCTGAGAACAAAGGGATGACGTTGGCTGAAAAGGGGACTTGGTTTGCAACGCCCCTCTTGCTTTGCGTATTCGTAGTCGAGATCTCAGACGTCTTGTTTGCCTTCGACTCGGTGCCTGCAGTTATCGCTGTTAGCCGGGAGCCACTAATAGTCTATTCGGCCATGATGTTCGCGATTCTTGGTCTGCGGACGATGTATTTCGTTCTTGAAGCGCTGAAACGCTATTTGGTGCACTTGGAAAAAGCGGTTGTGGCTTTATTGTTTTTCATCGCCGGTAAACTGGCGTTGAATGCAACCAACCACTTGTTTCATCACGGTTACGATATTGATCCGAACACCAGTCTCATTATTGTGATGGTTGTATTGGGCATCGGCATTGTAGCTAGTATCATCTTCCCAGAAAAAGAAGATGACGTGGATGTAGTAAAAACCAACCCCAACGAAAACGTTTAACCTAAAAAGGATTTGTGAAATGGCTCTTTCACTGCAAAAAGGCGGAAATCTGTCTCTTTCTAAAACAGACCCAGGTATGACGAAGGCCCTGATCGGTCTGGGCTGGGATCCTCGCGCAACTGATGGTGCAGAGTTCGATCTTGATGCCAGCGCATTCCTCATTGCCAGCAATGGCAAGGTCCGTAGCGAAGCCGACTTTATTTTTTATAATCAATTGAAGAGCCCGGATGGCTCCGTTGAGCATACCGGTGACAACCGCACGGGCGAAGGTGATGGCGACGATGAAATTCTTAAAGTTGACCTGTCTCGCGTGCCTGCTGATATCGACAAAATAGCTTTTTCCGTGACTATTCACGAAGGCCAGACCCGCAATCAGAACTTTGGCCAGGTTGCTAATGCTTATATTCGTATCGTGAACGAAGTCAGTGGATCTGAAGTCGTTCGCTATGACCTGGCAGAAGATGCCAGCGTTGAAACGGCGATGATTTTTGGCGAGCTTTACCGCAACAACGGCGAGTGGAAGTTCCGCGCGGTGGGCCAAGGTTACTCTGGCGGACTCAAGGCCATGGCTAACCAGTTCGGAATCTCTATCTAATTTACTAGTACGAGGAAATTTACAATGGCGGTAAGTCTAAGTAAGGGCGGCAACGTCTCTTTGACCAAAGAGGCTCCAGGCCTGTCAGAAGTGCTTGTTGGACTGGGCTGGGACCCACGTGTTACCGATGGCGCGGAGTTCGATCTCGACGCGTCCATTTTTGTCTGTGGCGAGAACGGCAAAGTTCTGGATGACTCTTCGTTCATTTTTTACAACAATAAAACGTCGAAAGACGGTACGATTCAGCATCTCGGTGATAACCGCTCTGGCGAGGGCGAGGGCGATGACGAGCAAGCTGAGGTTAAATTGAGTGGCCTGGCTGGCGATGTTAAAAAGCTTGTTTTCGCAGTGACAATCCATGAAGCGGAATCGCGTAAGCAGAACTTCGGTCAGGTTTCAAACGCGTTTATTCGCGTGGTTAACAAAGCTGACGGTAAAGAAATAGCTCGTTACGACCTGTCGGAAGACGCGAGCACCGAAACCGCTATGGTGTTCGGCGAGCTGTATCGTCATGGTGATGAGTTTAAGTTCAAGGCTATCGGTCAAGGCTTTGCTGGCGGCCTGAAGGCGTTAGCTGAAGCTCATGGCGTATCCATTGGCTGATCTGCAGCTGTAACAGAAGCCCCTGTCCTGTTGGCAGGGGTTTTTTATG